>CESD01005847.1_pt1 | contig 14380 bp, 15 predicted proteins | sample 531191 | NCBI WGS metagenome assembly CESD01 (sample SAMEA2622021, study PRJEB7988) | marine metagenome | biome: marine biome (ENVO:00000447); feature: deep chlorophyll maximum layer (ENVO:xxxxxxxx); material: "saline water (ENVO:00002010), including plankton (ENVO:xxxxxxxx)" | depth 188 m
TTTTAACGAATTGGTCCTGCGTTCGAGTCGCAGACGGCCCACCACCCTTAAATGAAGATTCTTTTAATAAGTTTAGGAGCCTCTTTAGGAGCTTTGTCTAGATACTATCTAGCTGAAGTTCTAAATAAATTAACTTTTATTAATCTACCAATAGGAATTTTAAGTGTGAATTTTATTGGCTGCTTTATCTTAGGTTTATTAATTAATTCGTTAGATCCAAAATTAGAACATATATTCAATCCTTTATTATTTATAGGTTTTTTGGGTTCTTTTACAACCTTTTCAGCTTTCTCAAGAGAAACAATAGATTTAATTTCTTCGGGGAATATCATATTAGCGTCAAGTTATATTTTATTAACGGTTTTCTCGTGTCTACTAGGAACCTGGTGCGGAATGTTGATTACTAAATATAGTTAGGTTATTTTAAGTCCTTTAGTATCTCTCATAATTTGTCTGTAACTGTAACCTTTTAATCCTTCCTCAGTTAAAAGTTGCGAAGCCTTTTTTCTAAGCCAAGTTATGCCTTTATTTGGATTTTCCATCGATAGTTCTTTTATAGTATGGACAATCTTTTCTTTTTTTAAGGCCGCATTAATTGAAGATGGTTTTGATTTTAAGTTTTGAAAGCTAAGATTCTTTTCTTCAGGGAGGTAACCTTTAATATTTGCTACCTCAAGAGCATCCATCATTAGCATAGTGTTATATACAATATTGTTAACTCTGGGATTTCTCTCCATCTCTTCTAAAATCAACTTAGCTCTGAAGATTAAATGGGCAGCTAACCTAAGCCTTTCAGATATATCTTCACTATCAAGCATCAAAACAATATCATCCCAACTAGTAGATAAATCAGATTCTGCTAGTATTTCTGCTGCTGATGCAGCCAAGTCTTTTACATTTTTAATTGGATCTAGGTCTTCAACAGCTTCTTGAAGTAAATTATGCGTAATGTTTAGGGAAGGTTCTTTTGGGACCATAATATTTCTTCTTTTATCTTAACTATTGTTGTTTAATTATTAAATAAGTTTTTATGTATATCTTTTTAAAAATATTATTAACTGCCTTAATTGTAGTAGCCATTTCTGAAATATCTAGAAGATCTACAATCATTGCTGGTATTTTTGCTTCCATACCTTTAACGTCATTGCTTGCCATTATTTGGATTTATATCGATACAAATGATCTTGAAAATATCAAAAATCTATCCGGAAATATCCTTTTGATGATACCGCCTTCGTTAACCTTCTTTATTTGTCTACCATTGTTTCTTGATATGAAACTAGAATTTTATTTATCAGTTTTCTTTTCAATTACCCTAATAGCATTTGTCTATTGGGTGTATTTGTATATATTAGGCGCAATAGGAAAAAATCTGAATTAAGAGGGAGTGAATATGAAGTTATTTATGGTTCATGTTGGCTATTATGATAAATCTATAGGAGAGGGTCTTTATGAAACCCATTTGAACTATTTTGTTGCTGCTAAAGATGCAAAAGAAGCAAAGAGCAAAGCTCATCAATTATCTGAATTCCGGGAAAGATCAATGCATATTGACGGAATGAAAGAAATATCAAGTGTTGATGGGTATAAAGTTATATTAGAAAAAGATTCAACATCTAAGCCTGGCCAAGTGATATCTTACGACGACACTAAGGAGTTATAGAATGGTAGATACTTTGTTTCAGAAAATAATTGATAAAGAAATACCTGCAGACATTATTTATGAAGATGATCTTTGTTTGGTCTTTAAAGACATTAATCCAGTAGCCCCGATACATTTATTAATCATTCCTAAGAAGCAAATAGAAAAGGTAGCAGACGCTCAATTACAAGATCAGGATCTTCTAGGTCATCTAGTTCTTGTTGCGGGGAATGTAGCTAGAGATCTTGGAATAGAAGACGCGTTTAGGCTAGTTGTAAATAATGGCTCAGGAGCCCAACAAACAGTTTTTCATTTACATATTCATTTGATTGCAGGAAGAGAATTTAATTGGCCTCCTGGTTAAGTAGATTTTAATGCTTCTATAGACTTATGAGATCTTTCAATCTTGTTGTAAATTGTTTCCGTCAATTGAAAATTATTGCCCGCTAATTCAAGAGCCATTCTAAGGTGTTTTAGAGAAGTCTCATAGGACCCCGTCAAATAGAAATACTCTGCCCTTGATAGATGCAAACCAATTATATTTTTATCTAGTCCTTGCACTTCAGCTAGCCAATACCAAATTTGGGGATCATTAGGTCTTTTTAGTGTTAAGGTTCTCAAAACTGCTTCCCCTTTCTCATAATCTCCTTTATTCATTAGGATTTGGTTATAGAGCATTGAAATTGGATAATTCTTAGGATTAAGTTGCAATAAAGAAACGGCAAGAGCTTCTGCTTCAAAATAATTTTCTGCTTTAATATGTACTTCTAGTATCCCAATTTGGATGAGTAAATTTTCTTTATCTTTATCTAAAGCATTTCGCATAAATTGAAGAGCATCCTCGTGGTCTTTATTTTTAGAATGTGCCAAAGCGAGACCATATTCAGCTATCAATCTTTCTTCATCAGATTTAGCTCTTCTCAGATCTTGATCAAACTTCCTTATGGCTTGACGGGGAAGCTGTGCAAAGTGAACTGCAGCTCTAGCTTTTACCAAGTTATATTCTATTGAATTTCTATAATTAGAGCCTTCAAATTCTCTTGCTCTTGATTGAGCATCACTTATTCTCTTTTTAGTTAAAGGGTGAGATCTTAAAAATTCAAGTTCATTAGAACCAGACAGACGACTAAGAGATTGTAATTTTTCAAACATATGCGACATGCTATGAGGATCAAAGCCCGCAGAAACTAGGTTTTTAAATCCAATTCGATCTGCTTCTTGTTCATCACCTCTACTAAAAGATAAAGACTGTTGAGTAATGACCTGTTGTCCTGCAAGAATGGCTTCGGGGTTGCTTGTTGCACCAGCAAGAGCAACGCTTGCCAGTACCATTAAAGAGTTAGCTAAACTTCTGTCTTTCTGCCTCTGCATCCTTCTGGCGAAATGCCGTTGACTAAGGTGAGCCAATTCATGTGCTAAAACAGACGCTAATTCTCCTTCCGCATTTGATTGTAATATTAGACCGGCATTTATTCCTATAATTCCTCCTGGAGCAGCAAAAGCATTTATAGATTTTTCATCAATTAAAGCAATTTCAAGACGTCTATCTCGGAGTTCGCTATATTCAGAAAGTCTGTAGACTAAGTGTTCTGTGTAGTCTTGAGTAACTGGATCTAAATATTCTGGCAGGCTTCTTCTAAGTTGGGCCATATAGAGTCTTCCTAGATTATATTCAGATGCTATAGAAATAGCAGAGGAAGAAGCATCTCCTAAAACTGGCAATTTTTCTTCTTCGGATTTAAGTTCTAAAGAAATTGATACTGCTAAAAGAAAACTTAAAACTGATATATTGATTCGACTCATACTCTTTTCTTCTATAATATCAACTTGAGTAATTTAAATGAATGTTTAGACCTCGAATATTTTATTAGGTTCCTTAAATTAATATAAGTAAATGAGTAATTTTATTAAAAAATTCATAAATAGATTTTTTTCGAATGAAGAATCGGTTTATTTCGCTATATTATTAGTCACTGCATTCATCTTTATACTCATATTTGGCAATGTTCTTCTTCCGGTTATTATAAGTCTAGTTATAGCTTTCCTTTTAAATGGCTTAATGGAAACTTTAATTTCTCTTAACTTTTCTAAAAGAATTTCTTTTTCAATAACATTATTAGTTTTTTTTGGTTTTTATCTTAGTTTATTTATGGCTCTTCCTTCATTAGGGTCTGAAATAAATAACCTTTTACAAAATCTGCCAACAATTGTTGCAACCTTCCAAGAAACTCTATCGAGTATGAATAATTATTTTTCTGAAGAAGATATTGAATTAATTTTCGCAAATTTGAGTTCTCAAATTAGCAACCTCTTATCATCTGCACTAGGTCAATTAGCTGGAACCGTAAGCCTCATGTTTAATGCTATTTTATATGCGATCATGATTCCATTGATGGTATTTTTCTTTCTGAAGGATAAAGCAGAGCTTTTGCCAATAGCTGCTTCGGTATTACCTAAAGAAAATGACTTTATGAAGAGTGTATTTTTCGAGATGAATGGTCAATTATTTAACTATGTGACGGGTAAGTTTATAGAGATGCTCATAGTCGCATCATTCTCTTATCTTGTTTTTGCTATATTAAATCTACCATATGCTGTACTAATTGCTATCTTGGTAGGGCTATCGGTAATAATTCCTATATTTGGAGCTATCCTGGTAACAATACCAGTTGTTTTGATAGGCTTATATGAATGGGGGTTAACCGAACCTTTTTATTGGCTTTTAGGTCTTTACTTAATTATTCAGATGTTAGATGGAAATGTACTTGTTCCTTTATTATTTTCTAATAGAAATAATCTTCATCCTGTAATTATTATAATCTCAGTTTTGTTCTTTGGAGGTATCTGGGGTTTTTGGGGACTTTTCTTTGCAATACCATTAGCCACTTTTATTAAAGCAATTATTAATTCTTGGCCAGACCCAATAGCAGATTAAAATTAGAGTTGCTTTGCAGCTTCAAGAACTTCTTTTGCGTGTCCTGTAACTTTAACTTTTCTCCACTCTTTAACTAACTTTCCTTTGCTGTCTATCAAAAAAGTACTTCTCTCTATTCCCATGTATTTTTTTCCATACATGTTTTTTTCTTTTATTACATCATACTGTTTACATATTTTTTCATCAGGATCGGAAATCAGTTCAAAATTAAATTTCTCTTTAGTTTTAAAGTTCTCGTGAGATTTTAAGGATTCTCTAGATAAACCAAAGATTACTGTTTTGGCTCTGGTAAATTGGCCCTTCAGGTCTCTAAAGTCTTGCCCTTCAGTAGTGCATCCAGGAGTACTATCTTTTGGGTAGAAGTATAAAACAATATTCTGACCATTTAGATCAGCCAAATTGACCTCTTTATTTCCAGTACAGGGAGCTTTAAATGTTGGCGCTTTACTATTTATTTTTGGTTTTGGCATGTATCCTCCTATACAATCTATCTATAATATAAAAATAAGTTTATCATCAGATAAAGAATTATTTAATGTTCAATTTAAAAGGTTCAATAGTTGCTTTAGTGACTCCGATGAATTCGGATGGGACTATTGACTGGCAGGCCTTGAAAGATCTTATTGAATGGCATATTAATTCAGGAAGCGCAGGAATAGTAATCGTTGGTACAACGGGAGAGTCAGCTACTTTAGACGTTGCTGAGCATGTTCAAGTCATTGAGAAATCTGTAAAGATCGCAGATGGCAGAATTATGGTTATAGCTGGTACAGGAGCGAATTCAACAAAAGAAGCAATTTATTTAACCGCATCAGCAAAATCTGCTGGAGTAGATGCAGCCCTTCTAGTAACTCCTTATTATAATAAACCTTCTCAAGAGGGCTTATATAGACATTATTCTAATATAGCAGATGAAGTCGATTTACCTCAAATTCTCTATAATGTACCCTCTAGAACAGGATGTGATTTACTCTCTGATACGGTCATTAAATTAGTTCCTCATGACAGTATTGTTGGATTAAAAGATGCAACAGGTGATTTAAATAGATTGGATGAGATTTTAATCTTACTTCAAGACTTGAAAGATAATGAATTTAAGCTTTATTCTGGAGATGATCCTACTGCAACTCAATTTATGTTAAATGGTGGTTCAGGCACTATATCGGTTACAGCAAATGTTGTGCCTAGCAGCATTGCAGAAATAAGTAAAAAAGCTTTATCTGGAGAAACTAAGATGGCAATTAAGCTGGATGAGGAGTTAAAAGAACTTAATGAAATTTTATTCATTGAATCTAACCCTATTCCTGTAAAATGGATACTCAATAGGTTGGGTAGGATTCCAAGCGGTTTAAGGTTACCATTAGTTGAATTAGATAGTACATTCCATAGAAGGGCTGAACTTATATTAGAAAAATTAAGTCTATTAAATTAAAAAGATGATAATTATAAAGCCATTATTTGCAATTTTAACTTCAGTACTGCTGGCATCTTGCAGCTATTTATTAACTGATCATAAAAATGATTATTTAAAAGAAAAACAAACTAAGTCAATTATATTGCCGGACGATCAGTCCTCTAGACCAATATTAGACTATTTTCCAATTAATACGGAAAATAATGATGAAGTAAGTACTGCTTATGAAATACCTATGCCTCAGCAAGTTTTTTCTTCTGGCACATCTAATGAAGTAAGAATGCATAAATTAGGTGAATTACGTTGGGTGTATGTAGAAACCCTTCCAAGTAGCGCATGGCCAGTGATGAAAGATTTTTGGACAGCAAGTAATTATGGACTATCACTGAGCAATCCAAATACTGGCATTATTGAGAGTAAAATTATAAAAGCTTCAGGAAGTGATTCTAAGCTGATTATGAAAATTGAACATGGGATAAGACAAGCCAGTTCAGAAGTTTTTGTTTCTCATGTAATCCAACAAAACGGTAGTTGGATTAGAGTCTCTGGAGAAGATAATCTTGAAGCTAATGTGCTTAGACAAGTCTTAGATTATTTTGCTTCAGCTCCTTCTTCTGGTGGGACGTCTTTAGTAGCTTTAAATTTAAACTATGGCCAAAAGGCTGTACTTAAACAATCTGATGATAATAAAAACAGTTTTATTGAGCTTAATCTTGAGTATGCAAGGTCTTGGGCGGCTGTTGATAGAGCCTTAAAAGAAGCTCTTATAACTGTAAATGATCTAGATAGAGATCAGGGTGTATTTTTTGTAGAGTTTTCTAAACAACAAGAAGAAAAAGGGTTTGTCAGGAGATTTTTTTCTGGTGAATCTTTTAAAGGAAACTATCAAGTAATTGTTAAAGAAGTAGATGAGAATACTTGCTTTGTTACGATAGTTTCAGATGGAGAAGACTCTAAACTTTACGAAAGGGATCTCCTTTCAGAAATCAATCAATCACTATCATAAAAAAATGGAAAATATAGAAAAAGGTGACTTAATAACAACAGGTAAAGCAAAATCTTTATATTCTACTAACCAAGCTGACTTCCTCGTTATGCATTATAGAGATGATACTTCTGCTTTTGATGGAAAGAAGATAGAAAGCCTAGAAGGAAAAGGCACTATTAATAATAAATTTAATGCATTTATTATGGAATATCTTGAAAAAGAAGGTATCCCTACGCACTTTGAAAGACTACTTTCTGAAACAGATAGTTTGGTTAAGAAACTTGAAATGGCGCCAGTTGAGTGTGTAGTAAGAAATGTAGCCGCTGGTAGTATTTGTAAAAGACTAGGACTAAAAGAAGGTTTGGATTTAAACCCTCCTACATTTGAATTTTTTTACAAAGATGACGATTTGGGCGATCCTATGATAAATGAATATCATATAAAATCTTTTGGATGGGCAACCACTGAACAAGTCGATCAGATGCAAGAGAAAACTTTTCAAGTTAATGACGCATTAAAAAAACTTTTTTCAGATGCAGGCATGATATTAATTGATTACAAGCTAGAATTCGGTTCATTTAAAGGCGAGCTATTACTTGGTGATGAATTCACCCCAGATGGTTGCAGAGTTTGGGATGTTGAGACTAGAGAAAAGCTTGATAAGGACCGATTCAGACAGGGTTTAGGAGACGTTGTTGAATCTTATCAGATCATGGCCAAACGCTTAGGAGTAATTTAAAAAGCTACTTAAGACTTTGGTTTATCCCACTTAATTTTTCAGAACCGGGACACAAGTCTTGTTTGTTCATTGTATTAAGTGGTGTATCAGATACATTTAGTATTTCTTTAAGATCTTTAGCATCAGGATCAATATATAAGAGTCCAGTTAGGACCTTGTTATCTCTTTGAGATTCTTGGATATTTTTAATAGCGGTTATTTTATCTTTTGGATTGTAATCTTCTGATAGTTTTTCTAAAGATAATAAAGAGCCATCATGAAGAGGAACTTCTATCGAAGAACCTTCTTCATAGTCAGCAGTTATCTCCTTGCCCAAAGGAACAAAGTCAGGTTTTGAGAGAGAATCATTGTGCTCTCTTATATAGTCATAACTTTTAGTGGAAGTATTGTGATTATTAAATGTTACACAGGGAGAGATTATGTCTAGAAAAGAAAACCCTTTGTGAGCAATGGCAGCTTTTAGAAGAGGAACCAGTTGTTCTTTATCTCCTGAAAATCCTCTAGCAACAAAGCTAGCACCTAATTGTATAGCCATCGAAGGTAGGTCTATTGATGGGAATAAGTTGTCATCACCATATTTACTTTTCGACTCAAGATCATTTGTTGCAGAAAACTGACCTTTAGTTAATCCATAGGTTCCATTATTCTCAACTATATAAGTCATATTTAGTTGCCTTCTAGCGCAATGAATAAATTGACCTATACCTATAGAAGCACTGTCCCCGTCTCCTGATACACCTAAATAAAGTAGTTCATGGTTAGCCATAGCTGCTCCCGTTGCAACCGAAGGCATTCTTCCATGAACAGAATTAAAGCCATGTGATTGGTTAAGAAAATAAGCTGGTGCTTTAGAAGAGCAACCAATACCAGATAATTTAGCAACTTTGTAAGATTCTATACTTAATTGAAAACAAGCCTCTACTATTGCAGAACTTATAGAATCATGACCGCAACCCGCACACAAAGTAGAGACAGCACCTTCATAATCTCTTCGAGTCAGTCCTAATTCATTCTTTTCTAATAATGGATGATGATTTTTGGGTTTTACTATGTATGTCATTTTTTTCCTTACGAAGCAGCTACAGAAGGAGTCCCCGAAATATGAGCAATTATCTTATTTGTTATAAATGAGGCAGTAATGGGCTGACCGTCAAAGCATAAAATTGAAACTAATTTATCGGGAATTATACCTCCCTCGGCCATTAAAAGAGTTCTCATTTGTCCATCTCTATTCTGTTCCACAATAAATAGAAGATCGTGATCTTCAATAAATTCCCAGACTTCCAAGTTAAATGGAAAGGATCTAATTCTCATCGCATCCACATCGATATTATTGTCCTCAAGACCATCCAAGGCCTCCTGCATGGAGCAGTCAGTGCTTCCAAAATAAATAACACCAATGGAACTAGTACTTTCTTCTTGATTAAAAACAGGCTTGGGAACGGTAGAAGAAGCAGTCTGGAATTTTTTAGTAAGTCTAGAAAGTACTTCAGCATTTTTAACCCCATCTTCAGTATACCTGGCGTATTCATCATGAGACGTACCTCTTGTAAAATAGGCTCCTTTTTGAGGGTGAGTACCAGGATACGTTCTATAAGGCACACCATCACCATCAACATCTAAATATCTACCAAATTCTTCTATTTCATCTAAATCTTCTTTAGATAGAACTTTTCCTCGATCGTATTCTTTAGCATCATCCCATTCAAACTCTTTTGAAGACCAATCATTCATTCCTAAATCTAAATCCAGAAGAACAATCACTGGAGTTTGATATCTTTCAGCTAAATCAAAAGCTTCTACAGCAAACTCAAAACATTCCTTAGGATCAGATGGAATTAGCATTATATGTTTTGTATCTCCATGAGAAGCATAGGCACAACTTAGAAGATCCGATTGTTGCGTCCTTGTAGGCATTCCTGTTGATGGTCCACCTCTTTGAACATTGAATAAAACCGCTGGTACTTCAGCAAAATAAGCTAAACCTATGAATTCGCTCATTAATGACACACCTGGACCGCTAGTAGCTGTAAAAGCTCTTGCTCCATTCCAGTTAGCTCCAATTGTCATTCCCATGGCAGCAAGTTCATCTTCAGCTTGAATAAAAGCATATTTATTTTTATCTGTCCCTATTTCAACCCTTAACTTTTCACTATATTTATCAAATGACTCTGCTAAAGACGTTGATGGTGTAATTGGGTACCAGGCACAAACAGTAGCTCCGCCATAAACGCATCCTAAACCAGCAGCATCATTGCCGCTTGTAAGTATTAAACCATCTGTTTTATTAGATTTATTAACTTTAATTTGACATAGATCTTTAAAGTTATCTTCTGCATATTTATACCCTATCTCCAAAGCTTTTACATTCGGCTCTATGAGTTTCTCTTTACCTTTAAATTGTTCTTCTATAAGAGATACATAAATCTCTTTATTCATCTCAAGGATTGATGCTAAGAGGCCTACATATCCAAGATTTTTAAATAATAATCTTTGTTTTGGATTGCTAAATTCCTGAACACATAACTTTGTAAGTGGTATTTCTAGAATATTGATATCGTCTCTTCCAAAGTCCCTGCTCCATGAAGAGTCATAGATCAAGTAGCCCCCTTCTTTCAATTCGTTTACATCTTGTCCATAAGATTGTGGATTCATAGCGACAGCTATATCTATTCCTTCTCTTCTTCCTAGGTATCCTTTTTCATTTACTCTCACTTCAAACCATGTTGGCAGTCCTTGAATATTAGAAGGAAATATATTCTTTGGGCTTACTGGTATTCCAGATCGAAACACTCCTTTTGCGAACATTTGATTTGCGCTTGCAGATCCGGATCCATTTACATTCGCAAACTTTATTACAAAATCATTAATAGATGATATTTGCTTCACGAGTATACCTTTGCTTCTTGATAAAGAAAATTCTGCATATCCCATGCACCTGTAGGACATCTTTCTGCGCAAAGTCCGCAATGAAGGCAGACATCTTCATCTTTAACCATAACTCTAGAAGTTTGCTCTAATTTTTTCGAGACTAAGATTTCCTGATTGACATTTATTGCAGGTATTCTGAGGCTGTTTCGTAGGTTTTCTTCTGAGTCATTTACCACAAAATTTATACAATCGGTGGGGCATATATCTACACAAGCATCACACTCAATGCACAAATCCTCAGCAAATACAGTCTGCACATCACAATTTAGACATCTTTGCGCCTCTTCTAGCGCCATTTGCTCATCAAAACCTAGTTCAACTTCCATCTTGAGATCTTTTAAAGATTCTTTCTGATCAGCATGTGGTACTAAAAATCTTCTTGCTTGTGAAATATCATTATCGTAAGACCATTCATGAACTCCCATTTTTTGGCTTACTAGAGTAGTAGACGGTTCCGGTCTTTCATATAAGTCTTCATTTTTGCAAAATTTATCTATTGAAATAGCTGCTTGATGTCCATGAGCTGCTGCCCAAATAATATTTTCTGGCCCCCATGCGGCATCTCCTCCAAAGAAGATTTTAGGATTCGTAGACTGGAATGTTACCTTATCAACTATAGGCATATCCCATTCTCCAAATTCTATACCGCAATCTCTTTCAATCCATTCAAACGCATTATCCTGACCAATAGCAACTAACACATCATCACATTCAAAAATAACAGGATCTTCTCCAGTTGGAACTAATGACCTTTTTCCATTTTCATCAAACACTGCTTCAACTTTTTCAAATTCCATTCCAACTAACTTCTGATCCCTGATAATAAATTTTTTTGGAACATGATTATCATGTATAGGTATTCCTTCTCCCATTGCATCTTCAATTTCCCATTCAGAAGCCTTCATTTGATCAAAGGGGCTTCTGACAGTAACTTTAACTTCTTCAGCGCCTAGTCTTATAGATGTTCGACAGCAATCCATGGCAGTATTACCTCCACCAAGTACTATAACTTTCTTTCCAATAGACTTCGTATGTTCGAATGCAATACTTGTAAGCCAATCTATGCCAATGTGAATATTATTTTTGGCCTCTTCTCTTCCTTCAATCCTTATATCTCTACCTTTAGGAGCTCCTGTTCCAACAAAAATAGCATCAAAGTCCTCTTCTAAGAGCTCCTTCATGCTAGTAATTTCTGAGTTAAATATTGTTTTGATTCCTAAATTTAATACTTGGTTTACTTCTTCATCTAAAACTTCTTCAGGCAATCTAAAAGAGGGAATATTTGTTCTCATGAGACCACCGGCTTTTCCATCTCTTTCGAATAGCGTGCATTCGTAACCCATCATTGCTAAATCTCTAGCTACAGTTAAAGATGCAGGCCCACCTCCAATAAGTGCAACTTTTTTTCCATTACTTGCCTCAATATTTGGTATTAGATTCGCTATATCATCTTTGTAGTCATAGGTAACTCTTTTTAATCTACATATAGCTACTGCCTTCTCATGTGTTCTTGTTCTTCTGCAAGCAGGTTCGCATGGACGGTCGCATGTTCTACCTAAAATCCCTGGAAATACGTTTGATTCCCAATTCAGCATATAAGCTTCGTTATAGTTTCCTTGAGCAATCTGTCTTATGTATTCAGGTACAGGCGTGTGAGCAGGGCAAGCATGTTGGCAATCTACTACTTTGTGATAGTACTGTGGATTGGATGTATCTGTAGGGGGAACAAATTCTTTAACCTTAGGAATAATTTGCTGATTCTCTTCTAAGCCCTTTGCCCTATTTATTTTATTCCTAAGTTGATCTACTACTTCCCACCTCAGTTCTTGAGCTATTTTTAAATCATGGGTTTGAAGTGATTTTCTAAGGTCATAACCTAATTCATCTCTAAGGCCTTTAGGTACAGCTAACTTAACCCACCAAGTATTGTACCTTTTAAAAAGGTACCTAGTGTCCATATTGCTCATAGATTAAAGGTTATTTTCATAATTTTGGTATAGATATGGTACATAAAAATTACTTATTTACTAGTATTTTCATCAAAAATTATAAAAACTTTAAAATTTATGAATTTATGAGAGGTACATGTACCTGTTATAACCCTTTCTGGCTTTAATATTGTTGACAAATTTTGTCAGGAATCTATAATAATGTTCTGCGCACAATTTATTATAAAAATAATGAATTTAACTACTAGAGGGAAATATGCGGTTACGGCCGCTTTAGATTTAGCATTGAATGAGAAGAAAACTTCTTTTTCTAAGCTTTCTGATGTTGCAGAAAGGCAATCAATACCTGCACCTTACCTTGAACAAATTTTTAATTACCTTAGAAGAGCTGACATATTAATTGCATCTAGAGGTCCTAAGGGCGGGTTTAAGTTGTCAAGGTCTAGCGAAGATATAATGATCGGAGAAATTATTAATGCCGTAGAAAAAAGAATGGATGCTACTCAATGCCTTGGAGAAGGGACATGCAGAGCAGGTTCAAAATGTATGGCACATAACTTATGGTCAGAATTAAACGACAATATAAATAACTTTTTAATGAATAAATCTCTAAAAGAAGTTTTAAATTCTAGATTGAATGATTCAGAAGGAAATAAAATTTCTTTAATAGCAACAGGATAAAATGCAACTACCAATATATTTAGATTATGCTTCAACAACTCCAGTAGATCCAAGAGTTGTAAAAGAAATGCAAGATTGTTTATCTATGGATGGAAACTTTGGTAATCCAGCCTCTAGATCACATGCTTTTGGTTGGAAAGCTGAAGAAGCTACTGAGCAGGCCAGACAACATGTTGCTGATTTAGTTAATTGTGATCCTAGAGAAATTGTTTGGACTTCTGGAGCAACAGAATCAGATAACCTTGCAATAAAAGGCTCTGCTAGATTCAATAAGTCTAAGGGGAACCATATAATCACTTCCAAAATTGAACACAAAGCCGTATTAGATAGCTGCAGGCAGCTTGAAACAGAAGGTTTTGAAGTAACCTACCTTGATCCAACTGACAAAGGGATAATTACTCCGGAGATGGTGTCAGATGCAATAACAGATGAAACGATTTTGGTTTCATTAATGCACTTAAATAATGAAATTGGAGTTATTAACGATATTGAATCTATTGGAAAAATAACTAGAGAGAAATCAATCATATTTCATGTGGATGCTGCACAAAGCACTGGAAAGCTCCCTATAGATTTAGCATCCCTTAATGTAGATTTAATGTCTTTTTCTGCACATAAGACTTATGGCCCTAAGGGAATAGGTGCCTTGTACGCAAGCCGAAAACCAAGAGTAAGATTAAAAGCACAGATACATGGTGGTGGACATGAAAGAGGCATGAGGTCTGGTACTTTAGCTACACATCAGATTGTAGGAATGGGTGAGGCCTTTAGAATAGCTAAAAGTGATATGGATTCTGATATTAAAAAAATCCACGCTCTAAGAGTTAAGCTCTGGGATGGCTTGAAGGATATGGAAGAAGTATATCTAAATGGAGATGAAAAACTTAGAGCAGCAGGGTTTTTAAATGTAAGTTTTAATTATGTAGAAGGTGAATCTTTAATTATGGCATTAAAAGATATCGCCGTCTCTTCAGGCTCTGCTTGTACATCTGCAAGTTTAGAGCCTTCTTATGTGCTTAGAGCTTTAGGTTTAAAAGATGAACTGGCTCATAGCTCTATAAGGTTTGGTATAGGTCGTTTCACAACCGAAGAAGAGGTAGA
>CESD01064768.1_pt1 | contig 14347 bp, 10 predicted proteins | sample 531191 | NCBI WGS metagenome assembly CESD01 (sample SAMEA2622021, study PRJEB7988) | marine metagenome | biome: marine biome (ENVO:00000447); feature: deep chlorophyll maximum layer (ENVO:xxxxxxxx); material: "saline water (ENVO:00002010), including plankton (ENVO:xxxxxxxx)" | depth 188 m
GTAGCTCCGAAATCGTCAGCTCCTAAGTCAAAAGAACCAAAATTTTCTCCTATGGTAGCCTTTTTTGTGACCCTATTGATAATACCACCTGTTCCACCACGTCCAAATAACAAAGCATTAGGTCCTCTAAGAACCTCAACTTGCTCAACATTATATAAAGAACGATAGTACTGCACATCATCTCTGGCCCCGTCTTGGAAAAAGTCAGCTGTTGATCTAACTCCTCTAAATACAACTGCATCTCTATGGCCTTCACCTTGAGAGGTATTAACTCCAGGAGTATATCTGACAATATCTCCGATTTCTCTGATACCTTGTTTACGAATATCTTCGTCAGTGACTATAGAAACAGCCTGAGGCACGTCAACAATTGCCGTAGGTGTTTTAAGTGCATTAACTTGATCAGAATAAAGGACTTTACCTTTAACAACTATTTCTTCTACTTCTTCCTCAGCAAATACTGAGAAAGCCAATAAAGAAACTCCTATTATAAGAATCTTTTTCATAATCTATCCCGTTAAGTTTAATAATTATCATTCTCAATTTGAGAATGATTCGCATTATAGATGAGAATGATTCTTATTTACAATCCTTTTTTTTAAAAAAAGATAAAAAATTAACCTTTTTAATTGGTTGTGCTTAATGGGATTTTAAATCTTTTTCTATATCCTCGTGATCACCTACCATAATGTGTGATTCACTCTTGGTAACGTATTTTTCTAAAAAAGGTATAAATAATAACGGGATAAGGCCTCCTAATAGAATTCCAAAAGCTGCCGATCGCATGGTCGGGTCTAGTAAAGAAGCAATAATATCTGCAAGAATATGCGCTATTACAGCTCCAATAATCCCAGCTATATGGCCATTTGTTGTCTTTTTAATTAATCTATTTATACTCCAACCAGTGTAATAACCAATAATTAGTATACTTACATGGACTATTCCAAAGACAAAACCTCTAAGCATTCCATGCTCTAGACCTATTAAATATATGAAGAAATCCACTAACTATCTAGCTCTTTATCTAAGTCAAAAGCATCATGAAGAGCTTTTATTGCGGCCTTCATCTCTCCTTTCTTTATAACAACTGAAATTTTTATTTCCGATGTTGTTATCATGGAGATGTTAATTTCGTTATCTGCTAAAGCTTGAAACATTTTACTTGCAACTCCAGCATTAGCTCGCATGCCTCTCCCTACAATACTGATCTTAGCAATGTCTGCATCTACTTCCAGTTGACCTCCTTCTAACGAACTAGAAGTATCTTGTAATATTTTTTCAGCCCTAGATAAATCAGACTGATCTATTGTGAAAGTAAAATCAGTCGTATTATCAGCTCCGATATTCTGAACTATTACATCAACATCAATACCTGCATCACTTATGGGACCTAATATCTTAGCTGCAACTCCAGGAATGTCAGGTACTCCTCTAACAGTGAGTTTTGCTTCTGTATCTATACTGCTAATGCCTGAAACAATTGGTCTTTCCATAATATTATTCTCCTCTTGAACTAAAGTTCCTTTGCTTTCACTAAAGCTTGAAAGTACCCTAATGGGCATATTAAATTTACTTGCATATTCTACTGCACGTAGTTGTAAAACCTTGGCTCCCATACTGGACAACTCCAACATTTCTTCAAAACTAATATTTTCAAGCAGCTTTGCTTTATCATAAACCCTTGGATCGGTTGTAAATACCCCATCAACGTCTGTATATATCTGACATTCATCTGCCTTCAGAGCAACTGCTAGAGCAACTCCAGTTGTGTCAGAGCCGCCTCTACCTAATGTTGTTATATCTCCTCGATCATTCATTCCTTGAAAGCCTGTTATAACTGGTACAAAGCCTTCGGCTAGTTCTTTGGTTATTTTATTTACCTCAACATCTAATATTCTTGCTCTACTATGGCTTGAATTAGTTTTAATGCCCAATTGATAAGCAGTGTATGACTTTCCTTTAATTCCTCGCTTTAATAATGCCATAGCTAGTAATGCTACAGAAACTTGCTCTCCAGTTGATACCAAGGCATCATATTCCCTTAGATCTGGTTCAGGATTGATCTCTTTTGCTAATTTTATTAGTTCATCAGTATTGTTACCCATAGCAGACAGAACAACCGTTACCTTGTTTCCTTCTTTAACTGTTTGTTCAACAATATCTGCTACAGCTTCTATTCTCACAGAATCAGCTACTGATGTCCCGCCAAACTTCTTAACTATCAATTTACTCATTGGATTAAAAAAAAGGTAGCATTCTATATTACTGATTGGTTAAAGAAACAACTAAATCAGCTACAGAATCAAGAGCAATTTCTAGATCATCAGAACTGTCAGCACCGCCTTGTGCAAAATCTGGCCTACCTCCACCACTTCCACCTAATTGATTCACTAGATGTTGCATGATGTCTCTTGCATCAATCTGTACTTCTTTTGAACAGGCAACAATTAAAGGTATCTTATCTCCGGAGATAGATACTAAAGTTACAATAGTATTTGTTTCATTATTTCGGAGTTGGTCAGCTAATTCTCTTAAATTCTTTGAATCAGTATTTTCAAAACTTCTGGTTATTAATTTGTAACCAGCCACTTCAATAGAGCCTTCTTTCAGGTCAGCTACTGAAGTACTTATTCCTTCTCTTTCTTTATTTTTAGTAGCATCTTCAAGAGACTTACTCAAATTCTTAAGATCTTTTATGGCATTTATAAGATTACTGGAAGAAGGTTTTATTTCAGACTTACTGCCCAACATATTTTCCAGATAAGTAATTCTTTCTTTCATATCAAGTATTCTCTTAAGAATCTGATCTTGAGAGGTATTTAACTCTTTTGCCAGCAATTTTAATTGGGATTGAAAGTCTCTTATTGCACTTAAATTATTTTGATCTTTATCAATAGGTTTAAGATCAACCAGAAGTTCATTAGAAATAGAAGTAATGCTCTGTTCAAGTTCTTGTAATAGAAGAGTTGCACCTATCCCTGTTACTGCTTCAATCCTTCTAACTCCAGCAGAGATACCAGATTCACTAATAATCTTCATTAAGCCTATTTCGCCTGTAGTCTTTACATGCGTTCCTCCGCACAACTCAATAGAAAAACCTTCACCTAAGTCAAGCACTCTAACTTCTTCTCCATACTTTTCTCCAAAAAATGCGATAGCACCTTTCTTAGTAGCGTCTTCAATAGTCATTATTTCAGTTACAGATTTAGTATTTTTCTCTATCTGTAAATTAACTAAGTCTTCAATGTCAATTATTTGCTCTGCACTAACTTGTTCGAAATGCGAAAAATCAAAACGTAAACGGTTTTCTCTAACTAATGAACCTTTTTGTTCAACATGATCTCCGAGTATTTTTTTTAAAGCAGCTTGTAATAAATGTGTTGCTGAATGATTTGGTACAATCTTTTCCCTAAAGCTTTCATCTATGTTCGCTTCTACTTTCGAATCTATTTTTAAATTACCTTCCCTAACTACACCTAAATGACCATGATGATCACCTATCTTCTGAGTGTCTAACACATCAAAAACAAAACCTTTTCCTATGATCGTTCCTTTATCTCCTATTTGCCCTCCTGATTCAGCATAGAATGGTGTTTCTTCAAGAATGACAACACCCTCTTCATCTTCAACTAAAGTTTTACTTTTAGTTTCTTTCGTAGTGCTAATCAATTCTACAATCTTAGTATTTGCTTTCTTATGTTCATAACCAATAAATTCAGTTGAACCTTCTATAGATAAAGATTCAGGAAGAACCGAACTAAAAGAATTCGAAGATCGAGCTCTTTCTTTCTGTTGTAACATTAATTCTTCATATTCAACTAAATCTACCTGTAAACCATTTTCTCTTGCAAAATCAGCAGTCATATCGACCGGAAATCCAAAAGTGTCATATAACTTAAATATAGTTTCTCCAGGTATAAGTTTTCCATCTAGCTCTTCAATCTTACTCTTTAATAGTGACATGCCTTGATTGAGTGTTTCAGAGAACTTTTGCTCTTCTTGAAGTAAATTAGCTTCTATAATTTTAGATTCTTTTTTAAGTAGAGGATGAGCATCTCCCATCTCTTTAATTAGAGTAGGAACCATCGCAGATAATAAGGTTCCTTTCATACCCAATTTATTTGCATGCCTCAATGCTCTTCTTATTATCCGCCTTAAAACATAACCTCTGCCTTCATTGCTAGGTACAATTCCATCAGCAATTAAAAATGAACTAGCCCTTAAATGGTCAGCAATTACTCTTAAAGAAGGGTTCTCAGGATCATTTACCTGAGTAAGTTCTCCAGCCTTACTGACCAACTTACTAAAGAGGTCTATATTGTAATTGTTATGCTCTTCTTGAAGGACAGCAGCCATTCTTTCTAGTCCCATACCTGTGTCTACACATGGATTGGGCAAGGGGCTCAAAGTTCCGTCTTTGGATCTATCAAATTGTGTAAAAACTAAATTCCAAATCTCTATAAACCTATCTCCAGGATCACTATCCAAGGTTGGCGGCTCTCCTTCTATATGATCTCCATGGTCGTAATAAATTTCACTACAGGGCCCACAAGGACCAGTGTCACCCATGGTCCAAAAATTCTCATCATCATCCAGTCTTGAAATTCTAGCAGGATCAACTCCTATCTTTTCAATCCATATTTGCTCAGATTCATCATCATCCTTGTGAACGGTTATCCATAATTTTTCTGGAGGTATTTCATACTTCTTTGTTAACAGTTCCCAAGCGAAAGTTATTGCTTCTTCTTTAAAATAATCTCCGAAACTAAAATTACCTAACATTTCAAAAAAAGTATGGTGTCTTGCTGTATAACCAACATTATCTAAATCATTATGCTTTCCTCCCACTCTTAGACATCTTTGAGAGCTTGTTGCCCTGGTATAGGCTCTTTTTTCTACTCCTAGAAGTAAATCCTTAAAAGGAACCATGCCAGCATTAGTAAACAATAAGGATGGATCGTTATGTGGAATTAAGGAAGCACTTTCTACTAACTCATGGCCATTTTCCTGAAAATATTCAAGGTAAATATTTCTGATTTCATTAGTAGTAAGATTTTTTTTCATTTACTTAAGTGAATATCTCATCGAAGAAATTGTTCATAGACTGCCAAGATCTATTATTTGAATCTTCATTAAAGGCAGTCCCTAGCGAGGGATCATTTGCATCAGGGTTTGTAAATGCATGATAAGTATTTCCATAACTATGCAATTGCCAGTCAGCATTTGCTTCCGTCATTTCTTTTTGGAAGTCATCTACCATATCTAACGGCACCATTGGATCTCTTTCACCATGTAATACTAAAATCTTAGCATTTATTCCTACTTCGGCAATTTCAGAGCCCATCAATAGGCCGTGAAAACTTACGACACCATTAAGCTCAGTTCCGGATCTTGCAAGATCTAATACCACTAAACCGCCAAAGCAATAACCTATTGCCGCGACTTTATTTGCATCAACGCCCTGTAAGGATTTGCCTCTAGAGAGCGCTGAATTAATTATTCCTTTTAATTGATCTCTGTTTTCAACAAGCGGTGTCATTAATGATTGATTTTCTTCAGTGCTATTTCCAATTTTTCCATCTCCATACATATCAACTGCCATTGCCACATAACCAAGGCCAGCAAGGTCTTTAGCTCTTTCTTCAACAAATGAATCTCTTCCAGCCCAAGTGTGAGCTATAAGAACTAATGGTGCTAGGTCTTTATCTGGGTAAGCAACATAACCTAAATAGTCTTTATCTTTATATTGATAGTTAATAACTTCTGTTTTCATAATTTTCTCCTATAATTTCTCTAATTCACTTTTAAAGCGCTTTGAATTCTCTACATAATGATGAGCTGAAAATATTAAACCATTCTTTTGATCTTCATTTAACTCTCCCCTAACCTTACCCGGAGATCCCATAACAAGAGATCCATCTGGTATATCTGCTCCTTCAGTTATAAGAGTATTAGCTCCAATTAGACAACCCTTACCGATTTTCGCTCCATTCAAAACAACAGAATTAATCCCTATAAGACTTCCGTCTCCGATAGTACATCCATGCAACATAACTTTATGTCCAATCGTTACATCTTTGCCTATATCTAAAGGAAATCCAAGGTCAGTGTGAAGAACTGAACCATCTTGAATATTACTTCTTTCTCCAACTGTTATCAGTTCTGTATCACCTCGTAAGATTGCCCCAAACCAAATACTAGAATCTTTGCATAGTCTTACTTTACCTAAAACTGTTGCATTATCAGCCACGTAATAATCACCTTCTAGAATTGGTTTATCTGCACCTAGTTTATATATCATTTATTTTCCTTATTAATTTCCTTTAGTCCTTAAATCAATTCCTGCATCCAATGTTATATTTAAAAAATCTACAGTCATCATTGCTGTAAGTCCCCATATTATAAAAGATTCAAACTTATAAGCAGGCATAAAGAAAGATTCGCCATTCTTATTTATATTGTCATTTCTATACCTCTTGTCCTGTAAAAGGAAACTTATAGGTACTCTAAAACAAGCTTCGATCTCCTCAGAATCATTATTTAAACTGATATCAGCAGGAACAATTCCCACATAGGGAGTGACGCTTACGTTGTATCTTGAAACTACTGTGTCTGTAGAGCCTATGATCTGAACTTGCTCTCTATTAAGGCCTGTTTCTTCCTCAGATTCCCTTAAAGCGGTTACTTTAAGTGTAGAATCATCTTTCTCATACATACCGCCTGGAAAAGATACCTCGCCTCCATGAGAGCCTACTTTATTAGATCTCAAAGTGTAAATTAATTCAGGGTTATCACAATCAACTATTGCGATAAGAACAGCCGCTTTCTTTAACTCATTAACGGGAGGATTTCCTTTATAGGCTTTTAATTTACTTGTTATTTTATCGAGCATTATTAATTTAAATCAGTTTAAGGTAGATAGTTTATACTTCAACCGCCTTAAATCGAAATAAAGAGGTATAAATGAATTTTTGCTACGATTGTGGATCTAAATTAGAAAAAAGAATTCCTGATGGAGACAATCTTGAAAGAGATTGTTGTACGGAGTGTGATTCTATTCATTACACAAATCCAAAAGTAATAGTTGGAACAATTCCAACTAAAGATAATAAAGTACTACTTTGTAAAAGAGCGATTCAACCTAGGTATGGTTTGTGGACTTTGCCAGCAGGTTTTCTTGAAAATGGAGAAACGATTGAAGAAGGTGCCTTTAGAGAAACTAAAGAAGAAACAAATACTGAAGTCAAAATGGGAAACCTCTATGCAATATTCAATATCCCTCAAATAAATCAAGTTTATATGCTTCACTTAGCTGAAGTAATCCATGAAGATTACGGAAAAACTTCGGAAAGCTTGGAAGTAGAATTTTTTGCAGAAAAAGATATTCCCTGGGAAGAATTAGCGTTTCCATTTGTACCAACTACTTTGAAGAATTTTTTTAAGGATTCTAAAAAAGGTGAATACCCTCTAAGAACCCAAATAATTGAGAGGAAGCCTAGATAAATTAACTAACAAAATCTTTTGCGTTTTCAAAAAACTTTATCCATGGTCCGTATTCTTTCCATTCTTTCGGGTGCCAAGAATATTGAGAAGTTAAAAAAGCTCTTTCTGGGTGCGGCATCATGATAGTTACACGTCCAGACTTATTAGTTATGCCTGCAATACCAGAAAGTGATCCGTTAGGATTTTGCGGATAACTTTGAGTAGATTTGCCTTCATCATTTGCGTAAAGAAGTGGATTAAGTTGTTTTGCATCTAAATCTGAAAGGTGATTTTCACTAAGTTGAGCCCTTCCCTCTCCATGAGCTACTGGGATAGGAATTAATGATCCCTCCATACCTTTAAAAAATATTGATGGTGATTCCTGAACAAGGACTTGACTTAACCTGGCTTCAAATTTTTCAGAAATATTTCTTTTAAACTTAGGCCAACTTTCTGTTCCTGGAATTAAGCTAGATAATAAAGATAAAGTTTGACAGCCATTACAAACTCCTAAAGAAAAAACTTCTTCATTAAAAAAGAACTCTTTAAATTGGCCTCTAAGATCTTCATTGTAAAGAATATTAGTAGCCCACCCTCCTCCTGCTCCAAGCACATCTCCATAAGAAAACCCTCCACAAGCTACAAGACCTTGGAAATTATTAAGACTTAGGTCACCAGATATTAGGTCTGTCATGTGTACATCTACGCAATCAAATCCAACTCTTTCAAAAGCAGCGGCCATTTCGACCTGTCCGTTAATGCCCTGCTCCCTAATGATGGCTAGACTAGGCTTATTTTTTTTAATTGAAAATTTTGAAGGTATCTGGAAAGAAAGAACTGGTCTTATTCCTAATCTTTCAGTATCAACATCATAAAGATACTCAGACTTAGCTGTTTCAGGATTATCTCGCAAAGATTGAATTTCATGACTAACTCTATGCCACTCTTTAAGCAATGCTTTTAATGTCCATTTATATTTAGTTCTACTTTGTTCTACTAACTTAATATCTTTATCTTTATTCAAAACTGCAAAAGGATAAGAGTATTCTTTTAGTGAACAAGAATCTAATGCCTCCATAACCATTGCTTTGTCTTCCTTGGCAACTTGAATAACTACTCCTAGTTCTTCATTAAATAAATCAGCTAAAACTTCTTTCGAATTTGATGGTAAAAGATCTAGCTGTATGTCCACTCCCAATCTACCAGCAAAAGCCATCTCTATGACTGTAGTAATTAGCCCACCATCAGATCTGTCATGATATGAAAGTATTTTTTTACTCTTTAATAGCTGAAATATTGTTTTAACAAAATGAGGCATCTCTTTTATACACTCAACATCTGGTACCTCGCCTATACACAAAGAGTTTACCTGAGAGGCTATGCTTGAACCCAGCCTACGACTGCCCTTTGAAAGATCTATTAAAATTAATTCAGATTCTTTATCTACTAATTGAGGTGTAACAGCTAAATTTATATCTTTAATTGCCGTGAATGCTGAAACAATTAGAGATACAGGAGAAGTTACAGATTTAGTCTTTCCATTGTCTTTCCATTCAGTTGACATAGAAAGAGAGTCCTTGCCTACGGGAATGGCTATTTTCCATTTCGGACAAAGGCCCATGCCTATTGCTTCAACTGCCTCATATAGATCTTGATCTCCTGTAAAGTTGTTAGGAGAACCCATCCAATTTGCAGAAAGTTTTATATCAGATAAATTAGAAATTCCTGATGGCAATATATTTGTAACGGCTTCTGCTACTGACATTCTTGCCGCAGATGCAGGATTTATTATTGCTGCAGGAGTCCTCTCTCCAATAGACATCGCTTCTCCAGAAACTCCGGTAAAGCCAGATCTAGTCATTGCATAATCCGATACTGGTACTTGCCAAGGACCAACAAGCTGATCTCTAGTAATTAAACCTGTTACTGTTCTATCTCCAATAGTAATAAGAAAATTTTTGCTCGCGACAGTAGGGTGTCTTAAAACTTTAAATAACAATTCTTCAAGATCCTGATCAGATATCTCTAATTCACCAAAATCTCTTTTAATTGCATTAAATTTTCTTGAAGTTTTTGGAGGCTTTCCAAATAAAATATCCAAAGATAAACTGATTGGATAATTGTCAAAATACTCATCATAAACTTCTAATTGATTTCCTTTTGTTATCTCACCTACAACAGAAAATGGGCATCTCTCTCTTATACAAAATTTGCTAAACTTTTCAATTGACTCATCATCAATAGCTAAGACATATCTTTCTTGAGATTCATTACACCATATCTCCATTGGGGTCATGCCTGGTTCAGCATTAGGTATCTTTCTTAAATTAATTAAAGCTCCGTGACCACTATCTTTAACCAATTCAGGTATAGCATTTGATAGCCCACCTGCACCAACATCATGAATAAATAATATAGGATTTTTATTTTCTTCTTGCCAACACCTATCTAAGACTTCCTGGCATCTTCTTTCCATTTCAGGATTCTCTCTTTGAACTGAAGCAAAATCTAGATCAGTATCTCCTTTACCTGATGAAAGGGAAGATGCAGAACCTCCACCCAGACCAATCAACATAGCTGGTCCGCCTAAAACGACTAGTTTAGAACCTATGGGAACTGCAGATTTATTTACATGTTCATTTTTTATATTTCCTAAACCGCCGGCAAGCATTATTGGTTTATGGTAGCCAAATCTTACCTTTTGACCTTTATGAAGAAGGTCCATCTCAAAAGATCTAAAATACCCTAAGATGTTGGGTCTTCCAAACTCATTATTAAATGCAGCCGAGCCAATAGGTGCCTCAATCATAATCTCCAAAGGGGTGGCTATTCTGTCTGGTAAATCCTCATCCATTTCCCAGTCTTCAAGCAAACTAGGAATTCTTAAATTAGAGACAGTAAAACCACTTAAACCAGCTTTAGGTTTAGCCCCTACTCCTGTAGCACCTTCATCTCTAATCTCGCCTCCAGATCCTGTAGCAGCGCCTGAAAAGGGAGATATTGCCGTAGGGTGATTATGTGTTTCAACCTTTATAACTAAGTGATTCTTCTCTTTAAAAGATTTATATTTACCATTTTTTGTATAAAACCTAGTGCTCTCATAACCTTCTAGAATTGCTGCATTGTCTTCGTAAGCTGACAAAACACCTGAAGAATTTAACTTGTATGTATTCTTGATCATTCCAAATAAACTATTTGTAACGGGACTTCCATTAATCGTCCAGTCAGCATTAAATATCTTATGCCTACAGTGCTCTGAATTTGCTTGTGCAAACATCATCAACTCAGCATCAGTAGGGTTAGAATTTGTTTCTTTATAGTTCTTATAAAGATATTTAATCTCTTCATCATTTAATGCTAAACCTAAATTTAAATTAGCTTCTTCAAGCTTCTTCAATCCAGAAGAAAATATATCAACTTCATTAAAAGGTTCTGGTTTTTGAGATGAAAAAATTGAAGAAGCTTCTTTTAGGTCAACTATCACTCCTTGAGTCATTCTATCGGAAAGAAGCTTGCCTAGACTTAGAAGTTCTTTTTTGTTGCTTACTCTCTGTTTGCCTAGATGAAAACAGAACCCTCTTTCTATTCTATTAACCCAATTTATTCCGCAGTTTTGTAAAATTTCTGTAGCTTTCGAAGACCAAGGTGAAATAGTCCCTATTCTTGGAATAACCAATACATGATCTTCTTCTAAAAAATCATAAGACTCTTCAGCAGATAATATGTCATATAGATCATGCAAGTAAGTTTGATTTTGTATTTTATTTTTATCATCTAAAGATGCAAAATAAATTTCGTTACAATTAAGTTCTTTTAAATCTATAGGAGTTTTAGGTTGGAACTTTTCTTTTAGAGATTGAATTCTAAAATCTGTTAATCGTGCAGAGCCCTTAATTGCTATTACTTTTGAAGAGATCTTAATTACTGGCTTCATTAGTGTTTATGAGGGTATTGTAATAAATGGTTTAACTAAGTAAATACTTTATATAGTGGTTACACACCAAAAGTAACACTATATATAGTAAAAAGTATATTTTTTAGTACAATAAAGTTCCAAGAATACTTCTTGGGGAAAATTTGAAGAAAAGACTTAAATATTCTTTATTTTCATTCGTAGCATTGCTGGCTGTTGTAAGTCTAGAGGCACCTGTTTTAGCTTCTTATTCTCAACAAAACGTCAATATTTTCTCAGAAGAAATTGAATCTATTTGGAAAGGAGACCCTGTGGGTCTTTCAATTTTTCTTGAAAGAACTGAAAAAAGACTACCCCATTTTGAACAGTCTTTTAGACAGTCATCTAAAAACTTAGATGTGCACTGGACCTTAATAGCTGCCATTAGTTATCAAGAGTCTCACTGGAATCCAAAGGCAATTTCGGATACAGGTGTTAGAGGCATGATGATGCTGACTCAAAAAACCGCAAAAGAAATGGGTATTAAAAGAAGAACTAATGCAAAGCAAAGCATTTTTGGAGGAGCTAATTATTTCCAAAAAAACTTAAATAGGCTCCCTATAGAGATCCCAAAACAAGATAGGATATGGATGGCTCTGGCAGGTTATAATTTAGGTTTCGTAAATATAAACTTAGCAAGAAAGCTTGCATTAAAAAGTGGTGGTAATCCTAATCTATGGTCTGATGTTTCGATTTACCTCGCTGAAATTCTTATTGATAGATATGCCGATGAGAATAATAATTTTGAAAAACATATACAAGCATTAGAATATGTCGAAAGAATTCAACTTTATTACCAAACTCTGTCTATCCTGAATAGGGAAAAGGAAATGCTTCTTTTAGCTGCTAATTAGCTTTAATTTTAAATCCTCGACTCTATCTCTATAGGCTGCAGCTTCTTCAAATTCCAAATTCTTCGCATATCTGTACATTTCGTCTTCCAGTCGGGTAATTTCTTTTTTTAGTTTATCTGGATCATTAAAATGCTCGATAGGTTCAAAATCAATATTTTTTGCCTTATCCAGTTTTCTTTTAGATCTGTTCTTGCCTTTCACAGAACGAGCGCCTTCCATGATATCGGCAATCCCTTTTTTTATTCCTTTTGGTTTAATTGAATTTTCTTTATTAAATTCTTCTTGTATTTTTCTTCTTCTGTCTGTTTCCGAAATAGCCCTATCCATTGAACCAGTTTTCTTGTCTGCATATAGAATGGCTTTACCATTTAAATGTCTTGCCGCCCTTCCGATAGTTTGGATTAAAGAACTTTCGGATCTTAAGAAACCTTCTTTGTCGGCATCTAAAACAGCAACTAAAGCAACTTCTGGAATATCTAAGCCTTCTCTGAGTAAATTTATACCGATCAATACGTCAAATGCTCCTAATCTTAAATCTCTTATAATCTCGACTCTTTCAACTGTTTCTATATCTGAGTGCAAATATCTAACTCTTGTACCATTTTCATCTAGATATTCAGTTAAGTCTTCTGCCATTCTTTTCGTGAGAACTGTTACTAAAACTCTATCTCCGTTTTCAACGCATTTTATTATCTCGGCTTGTAAGTCATCTACTTGATGGGTTGCTGGCCTAACTTCAACTTCCGGATCAGTTAAACCTGTAGGTCTAACTACCAACTCAACTACATTACCAGAATTTTCCAATTCATATTTTGAAGGCGTTGCGGATAGAAAGATTCTTTGGCCTGATAGTTTTTCCCATTCATCAAATCTCAATGGTCTATTATCTAAGGCAACTGGCAGTCTAAAACCATAATCTACTAGGGTTTGTTTTCTAGATCTATCACCTCTATACATACCCCCTAATTGAGGCAAGGAAACATGAGACTCATCTACAAAGACCAAAGCATCTTCGGGTAAATATTCATATAATGTTGGAGGTGCTTCACCGGGCTGGCGGTCTGATAGAAACCTTGAATAATTTTCTATACCTGAACAAAAGCCTAACTCTTTCAACATCTCGATGTCGTACTTTGTCCTTTCTTCTAATCTCTGAGCTTCTACTAATTTATTTTCTTTCTTCAGGTAGGCCAATCGATCGACTAACTCTTCCTTTATAAATTCTATAGCTTGTAAAATTCTTTCACGTCCTGTCACATAATGAGATTTAGGGTAAATTGTAATTCTAGGCACTTCTCTAATAATCTCGCCTGTCAGAGGGTCAAAAATTTTTAAAGAATCTATTTCGTTTCCAAATAATTCTATTCTCAAAGCCTCTTTTTCAGAATCAGCAGGAAATACATCTATCACATCTCCTCTTACTCTGTACATAGAACGCTTAAATTCAACTTCATTTCTCTGATACTGCAATTCAGCTAGTCTTCTTAGCAGAGTCCTTTGATCTACCTCATCTCCTCGATCAAGGTGCAATACCATTTGAAGATATGATTTTGGATCACCTAGTCCGTAGATTGCTGAAACTGAAGCTACAATAACTACATCCCTTCTTTCCATGATTGCCTTGGTGGCTGATAGCCTCATTTGTTCTATATGTTCATTGATAGAGGCATCTTTTTCGATATATATATCTGTAGTTGGAACATAAGCTTCCGGCTGATAGTAATCATAGTAAGATACAAAATATTCAACCGCATTATTCGGAAAATATTCTTTGAATTCACCATAAAGCTGAGCTGCTAAGGTTTTATTGTGAGCCATTACAATAGCGGGTCTTTGTAATTCCTGTATAACATTAGCCATGGTGAATGTTTTACCAGAGCCAGTAACTCCAAGAAGAGTTTGATTTAGAAGACCGGCATTAATGCCTGAAACAATTTCACTTATAGCTTTTGGCTGATCTCCAGCAGGTTTATAGTCGGAAACTATATTAAATTTCTTTGTCATTATTTTGTAAAAAATATTATACGCTTAGTTTCGACACGTTATAATTACATTATTC
>CESD01009434.1_pt1 | contig 14290 bp, 15 predicted proteins | sample 531191 | NCBI WGS metagenome assembly CESD01 (sample SAMEA2622021, study PRJEB7988) | marine metagenome | biome: marine biome (ENVO:00000447); feature: deep chlorophyll maximum layer (ENVO:xxxxxxxx); material: "saline water (ENVO:00002010), including plankton (ENVO:xxxxxxxx)" | depth 188 m
ACTATATTTCTTTTCCCTGCTCCAAAAAATATTATGTCACCTTTCTTAGCGTCCAATACCGTAAGAAGTTTATTAATAATCTCATCGTCAATAAATTTAATAATAGGTGACTGCAAACCTTCTTTACCTTTAGAAGGGTCTTCTACTCTTATATAAGCTAGCCCTTTAGCTCCATAGTTTCCAACAAATTCTGTATAGTCATCTATTTGTTTTCTTGTAAGCGTTTCACCTTTAGGTACAGATAAAGCAGCTATCCTAGAATCTTCGTCATTAGCTGGTTCACTGAAGACTTTAAAATCAGAGTCTTTAAATAAATCTTTAACTTCAATAAAAGTTAGAGGGTTTCTTAAATCTGGTTTATCTATTCCATAAAGATTAATAGCTTCTGAGTAAGACAAAATGGGAAAATCGCCTAAATCAATATTAAGTGATTCTTTAAAAACTTTTGTAATCATCTCAGTTACAAGATTCATGATCTCAGAAGCATCTACAAAAGAAGATTCAATGTCTAACTGCGTAAATTCTGGCTGTCTATCTGCCCTAAGATCTTCATCTCTAAAACATTTGGCGAACTGATAATACCTTTCAAATCCAGAGGCCATCAGAGTTTGTTTAAATAATTGTGGAGACTGTGGTAAAGCAAAGAAAGAACCCGGAAAAGTTCTACTGGGAACAACATAATCTCTTGCTCCTTCAGGAGTGGCTTTAGTCAATAAAGGAGTCTCTATCTCTATAAAATCATTATGGTTTAAATATTCTCTTAAAACCTGTGATACTTTCGCTCTAAGTCTAAGATTAGATTGCATTTCATCTCTTCTTAAATCCAGGAATCTAAATTTTAGCCTAGTTTCCTCCCCTACAGATGAGTGCTCATCTAATTGAAATGGTAAAGGCAGAGAAGTATTTAGAATAGTTAATTCAGTAGCTTCTATCTCAACTTCTCCAGAAATTAGATTCTTATTGATTGTTCCTTCGGGTCTTTCTCTTACTTTGCCTTTTGAATAAATAACAAATTCATTTCTACAGCTTTCTGCAAGACCAAAGATCTCTTTAAGTTCAGGATTATAAACAACCTGAACAAGTCCAGTCTCATCTCTAACATCAAAGAAAATTACACCACCATGATCTCTCCTTCTGCGAATCCATCCCGTAATAGATATGTCCTTACCTATTAGGTCTTTTGTGACCTCATTACATTTATGCGTTCTTTTGTTCATCTCAATTTACTTTATGTTCAAGAAGATGCTTTTTCAGTTTTCTTCTTTTTCTCGCTTGTGTCTTTTTTATTATCTTTTGGAGATTTTGATTCAGCAGGCTTCTCGTTGTCACTTTTAGCTATATTCTTTTTATTACCTGTCTTGAAATCAGTTTCATACCAACCATTCCCCTTTAACCTGAAAGAAGGTGCAGTAGGTACTTGGGTGTAATTTGGATTTTTTTCTTTATAAGCATCAAGTTCTGAGATCCTCATTTGAATCTCAAAAACCTCTTCAGTCTTAGTATTTTTAAAAATATAAGTAGGCATCTTAGTAACATTAATTGTAAAAAAAGGTGAATTCTTCACCAAAAATATAATTATAGCAATTTAACTATATAGCTTCTTTAAAATCATCAATATAATAGTATTAAAATATATTAATCATGAAAGCTTCGAATTTAATATTTGCTACTCAAAGAGAGAATCCCTCTGATGCTGAAATAGTTAGCCACAAACTAATGATTAGAGCTGGTTTAACGCGTCAAGTCTCTTCTGGTATATACAACTGGCTTCCGACTGGTAAAAAAGTATTACATAAAGTTGAAAATATTATTAGAGAAGAAATGAATAATGCTGGAGCTCAAGAAATACTTATGCCGATGGTTCAACCCATATCGCTATGGGAGGAGTCTGGAAGGAGAAATCAATATGGTCCGGAGCTTTTGGTTTTTCAAGATAGGCACGAAAATGAATTTTGTTTAGGTCCTACCCATGAAGAAGTAATAACTGATCTATGCAAAAATATTCTTACAAGCTACAAACAGCTTCCTATTACTTTATATCAAATACAAACAAAATTTAGAGACGAGATAAGACCTAGATTTGGTGTAATGAGATCAAGAGAATTTGTTATGAAAGATGCCTATTCCTTTGATTTAAATCAAGAAGGACTGGATCTTACTTATAAAAACATAAGGGAGGCCTATTTAAAAATATTTCAAAGATTTGGATTAGATTATCGTCTAGTTAAGGCAGACAGTGGTGCTATAGGTGGATCTGACTCTGAAGAATTCCATGTTTTAGCAGATTCGGGTGAAGACTTGTTGGCATTTAGTGATAAAAGTGACTATGCAATTAATGCTGAATTACTTGTGGAGTTGCAAGAGGATCAAGATCCTGCTTCTTTAGAAGGGAAAGATAGTCCAGATGGTAAGGGTAAATTAAAGCTTAAAAGGGGAATAGAAGCTGGTCATATCTTTAAACTGGGTAAAAAGTATTCGGAAAGCTTTAATTTAAAGGTTCAAGGAGATAAAGAAAATATCACTCCATACATGGGATGTTATGGAATAGGAGCGTCTAGAATTGTAGCTGCGGCTATTGAGCAAAACCATGATGATAAGGGGATTATCTGGCCTAATTCTCTAAGCCCTTACGAAGTTGCAATTGTAGAAGCCAATCCCAAAGGAAAAGAGGACATATCAGCTAAATGTGGAGAAATCTATAATCAATTGATAGAAAATAAAATTGATGTTCTTTGGGAGAATACAGACAAAAGACCTGGTGTAAAGTTTGCTGATATGGAGCTTATAGGCATACCAGTTATGATAATAATCGGAGACAAGGCACTAGAAAGTAATCAATTAGAATTAAAAATTAGGAAGGATGAGAAACCACTAATGGTTTCTCAAGAAGACCTTTTGAACACTTTAAAAGAACTTAACTAAGCCTTTCAATGATCATGGCATTAGCAGTGCCCCCTCCTTCACATATAGCTTGAAGACCATACTTTCCTTCTCTTCTTTCAAGTTCGTGAAGTAAGGTTGTCATTAATTTTGCGCCTGTTCCACCTAAAGGGTGACCAAGCGCCATAGCGCCACCATTAACATTTAATTTATCTAAATCGGCTTTTAATTCCTTAGCCCAAGCAAGAGGTACAGGAGCAAAGGCTTCATTTACTTCATATAGATCAATATCATTAATGTTAAGTTCAGCTTTCTCAAGCACTGTTTTCGATGCAGGTATAGGACCAGTAAGCATAATTACTGGATCATCTCCAGCTAAAGCAAGAGCTACAACTTTTGCTCTTGGTTTAAGTCCTAATTTTTTTAGGCCTTCATCATTTACCAGCATAATTGCAGCTGCACCATCACAGATTTGGCTAGAAGTCCCTGCAGTTAATACTCCATCTTCTGACAAAGTGTTCAAACCAGACAAGCTCTCTTCGCTTGCATCAAATCTAATACCCTCATCTACAGTGACCATTTCTTTATCGCCGTTCGGTAAGTCCCCTTCCACTGGAACTATTTCTCTATCAAAAAAGCCACCTTCGGTTGCATTAACTGCTTTTTGGTGGCTTGCAAGAGCAAACGAATCAAGCTCTTCTCTAGACAACTCCCATCTTTTAGCCATCATTTCCGCCCCAGTAAATTGACTAAATTGAACGCCAGGATATCTTTCACTAGTACCTTTTCCTCCATAGGGCTGCCCGTGACCTGCTTTAAAGCTATCTACTATAGCTGCACCTATAGGTACTTGACTCATAACTTCTACTCCACCTGCAATAACTATATCTTGAGTTTCAGACATAACAGCCTGAGCAGCAAAATGTATAGCTTGTTGTGAGGATCCACATTGTCTGTCTACAGTAGTTCCAGGCACTGATTCCGGTAATGAAGAAGCAAGAACAGCATTTCTCGCAACATTACCTGATTGAGCTCCCGATTGACTAACACAGCCAAAAATAACATCATCTATTAATTCTGGCTTAACCCCTGTTCTTTCAACTAACTCATCTAAAACTAAAGCTCCTAAATCAGTAGGATGCCACTGACTAAGTTTTCCATTTTTTCTTCCTCCCGGTGTGCGTACTGCACCTACTATATAAGCATTTCCCATATTTTCTCCTATAAGTGAAAGGACATCCCCTCATCATGAATGGATGCCCAATAGAAATCCTATACTAAAAAGAGATAAAAAAGAAGAATGAATAAAACTTAATCTTCTTTACTAATAGCATCTACAACTTGCTTTTCAATAGCATTAAGAAGTTTTTTATTTTCTTCTAAGAATTCAATTGATTTAGACTTACCTTGGCCAATCTTTTCTCCTTCATAGCTATACCATGCACCGGCCTTCTCAATAATATCTAGTTCAACTCCTTTGTCTATAATTTCCCCTAGTCTATTGATGCCTTTGTTATAAAGTATTTGAAACTCTGCTTGTTTAAAAGGAGGTGAGACCTTATTTTTGACAACCTTTACTCTTGTCTCATTGCCAACAGCTTCGTCACCTTCCTTAACTGTCCCTATTCTTCTTATATCCATTCTTACGGATGAATAAAACTTAAGAGCATTACCTCCCGCAGTTGTTTCTGGACTGCCAAACATTACGCCTATTTTGTGTCTAATTTGATTAATAAATATAACCAGAGTATCTGACTTCTGGACATTACCAGTAATTTTTCTTAAAGCTTGTGACATTAGTCGTGCTTGCAGACCAACATGATGATCACCCATCTCTCCTTCTATCTCTGCTTTTGGTACTAATGCTGCCACTGAATCTATGACTAATATATCAATGCCACCTGAAGCAACCATAATATCAGCTACTTCTAGTGCTTGCTCTCCAGTATCTGGTTGCGAAACTAATAACTCATCAACATTAACGCCTAGCTTTCCAGCATAAATTGGGTCTAATGCATGCTCTGCATCTATAAAAGCTGCTGTTCCTCCCATTTTCTGACATTGGGCGATAACTTCTAAAGTTAATGTGGTCTTGCCCGATGATTCAGGCCCATAAATCTCAACAATCCTACCTCTTGGTAAACCGCCTATACCTAATGCTAAATCGAGACCTAAAGAACCCGTAGGAATAGATGGAATTTTTTCATGCCTCTTATCTCCCATGCGCATTACAGTTCCTGAACCAAACTGTCGTTCTATTTGACCTAATGCATTATCTAAAGATTTTGTTTTATCTACTTCTTTAATGTCTGTCACCTTTTTTTGAGCCATAATACTTCTCCAATTGAATTATTGATGGCATTATACAATATACTGTATAAATAAACAGTATTTTTTTAATTATCATTTTTTAATAGGTTGATAGCACCCTCTAAGGCTTTTGAAACGCTTTTAAACCTTACTTCTTCTCTAGATCCATCAAAAAGTTCAGTAGAACTTATTGTTGGTAAATCATTTAACTTCCAAGCTAAGCAAACAGTTCCAACTGGTCTTTCTGAGCTACCTCCTCCAGGTCCAGCAATGCCACTAATAGCTACTCCAATGTTTGCATAGCTCTTTATCAAAGCGCCTTCAACCATCTCTGTCACCACCTCTTGGCTAACTGCTCCATGACTATTTAAAGTTTCCTTTGAGACATCTAGGATCTTATGTTTAGCAATATTAGAATAGGTAATAAAACCGCATCCATACCAAGACGAACTACCCGGTACCGATGTTAGAGATTGTCCTACCCATCCACCAGTACAGGATTCGGCTGTGGTGAAGAAATAGTTCTTCTTATTGAGAAGAACTCCTAAATCTAAGCTAAGTGATTCTAATTCTTTTAAGTCCAATTTTTAAATATTTGTTTAAGGAGTTTATTAGAACAGATATGAAATCTTTGTCTAGATCAATAGTTACTGGTAAATTCTAAGATGTTAGAATGCGCGACCATGGCATTTATAGTTGGAGACGCATGTGTAAAATGTAAATTAACGGACTGTGTGGAAGTGTGTCCTGTTGATTGCTTTTACGAAGGCCCAAACATGTTAGTCATTAATCCAGATGAATGTATAGACTGTGCTTTATGCGAACCTGAATGTCCAATTGAAGCAATATATTCGGAAGATGAAGTTCCAGAAGATCAAATACCATATATAGAACTAAATGCAGAGTTATGCATGGAATGGCCAAACATTGTTGAACAAAAAAATCCCTTACCAGATTCTGATGAATGGAAGGAAGTTAAAGGAAAGTTTAAATATATAGAACGTTAATTGCTTTTAATTTTATTAAAGCTATACATTATTAAAGATCCTGTTAACAAACCTAGAATTATAGAAACGGCATCTTCTGTAAGCACTGGACTCACGTCAGAAATAGAATTTGCTTTCCAAATAAGCGGAATGCTAAAAAGCACTAAGCCAAAGAATATCGATGTTAGCTGAGTTTCGTTTCTTTCGTAATACCTTCTAATTAACCTAACAATAGTAAATAAGCCAAAGAATGCACCTACTATGAAATATAAAATTCTTACTACCTCTAGATTGCTTACAGCTTCTATTAAGAAAGGGTAACTACCTAATAATACTAAAATAAAACTACCTGAAATCCCAGGAATCACTAGCGCGGAAATTGCTATGAATCCAGATAAAAATATATAAAACCCGGTAACACTCTCAAAAGTAATTGAAGGTGAAAAAAATATTACTGAGCACAATGATCCAGAAATTAATAATCCGATCACGAGCTCTTTTCTAAATTCTTGCTTTAATGGTTCTATAAATAATGAACTAAATAATAAGGACGAAAGAAATGACTTAAAGAATATTGGCAAAGTTATCATTAAAAATAACACTAGATTTGATAGGATATAAACAGAAGAGACCATACCCAAACCTAGAAATAGGAGAAAGTTGCCATCAATAATACTCCACACATTCCTATACTCAAACCTGAGTAATTTTCTTAAAACACCTTTATCTATAGAACTTATTGCAATAATCAATCTCTTATAAATACCTAGAATAAGAGCAATAGTTCCTCCTGATATCCCTGGTATTATCTCTGCAGCTCCCATAGCAAGACCTTTAACAAAAACTATTAATTTATTATTTAAAGAAATTATGAGACTACCCCTTTTAATAAAGGAACAAAAAGGACGTCTTCTAGTTTGTCTTCTGTAAATTCTTTCTTAGAAGTTCGAGTTACTAGGGTTAAAACTTGCTTAGTTTTATCACCAACAGGAATAATCATTTTTCCTCCTACCGAAAGCCTTTCTTTTAAAGCTAAAGGAACTTCAAGAGGAGCTGCTGCAGATAATATTGCGTCAAATTTAGAACCTTTTATTGCGCTTCCATCGTCAACATTAAAAATTACGTTTGTTACCTTTAGTGCTTTAAGCAGTTTCTTCGCTTTTTCTTGGAGCGGCTTTATTCTTTCTAAAGAAACAACTTCCTTAGAAAAAAGTGACAATATATAAGATTGATAGCCACATCCTGTACCTATCTCTAATACATTCTTCAAAGGTTTCTGAGACATCTTATCATGTTGGATTAACGCTTCTGTCATCTTGGCAACAATATAAGGTTGAGAAATAGTTTGTTGGTAACCAATAGGTAAGGCAAGGTCTTCATAGGCTCTAGTAGATAAGGCTTCATCTAAAAATAAATGTCTAGGAGTATCTCTCATTGCTTCTAAAACTCTAATATCTGATATACCTTTTTCAGTTAAGCGTTCAATTAATCTCTGACGCGTTCTCAGAGAAGTCATACCTTCTCCTTGAATCATTTCTTTATCTAGCCCCATTGCTCAATCCATTGCGTTATTTCTTTAATACTAACTTCATTAGAGAAATTAGGAACTATAGGTGAGATAGATACCTCTTCATCCATAAGGCACGATATATCTGTATTTTTATCATTCAAAGGAAATTTATCTCTATGTGTTGTCCAAAACTGCTCAGTTCCATTATCTTTTGTTTCTTTATATGGAGGGTTTCTTTTACCCCAACTGCCTATTGTAGTTACTCTTTTATTCAATGATTTCGAATATTCTACATTTGGAACATTCACATTAAGAACGACAGATGAATCTAATTCTATAGATTCATAATTTTCTATTATTTCTTTCAGAACCAAAGCGGCAGTTATATTATTGGGTTCTAAAAAATTTTCTGAACCCGGTTGATTAAAGGCAGCTGCTGAAACGGCAATAGAAGGATATTTTAAACCTCTTCCTTCAAGTGCAGCTCCAACAGTACCAGAATAAAGTAAATCTTCTCCCATATTGGCTCCAAGATTAATGCCGCTTAAAACTAAATCTGGTTTCCAAGGTGCTAGTTCGTGAATTCCTAAATGAACACAATCTGCAGGTCTTCCATTTACAGATATAAATCCATTTTCATGACGAGTAGCTTTTAAAGGTCTATTTGTTGTAATTGAACAGCCCGCCCCGCTATTATTCATTTCCGGGGCAACAACAAATAATTCTGCCACTTCCTTTATATGTTCAAATAAAACTTCGAGTCCTGGAGAGTCATATCCATCATCATTAGAAATTAAAATCTTTAGCATGTTAGAAACTACTTTTTAATTAAACAAACTGCATGACAGGAAACGCCTTCTTTTGAACCCTCGAAACCTAAAAAATCTGTTGTGGTTGCTTTGCAACTTATGCAATCTATCTCAATTTTTAAATCTTCTGATAGGTTTTTCCTAATTTGTGGAATGTATGGATTTAATTTTGGCAATTGGCCTACGTAAGTTACGTCCACATTGGATATTTGATATTGATCTTCTTTAAGCTTAAGAACAACTTCCTTTAATAATTCTCTACTTGAGATATCCTTATATTGATCATCTTCTGAAGGAAAAAAAGTTCCTAAGTCTCCATAGGCTGCAGCGCCAAGAAGAGAATCTATAAGGGAGTGAATAATAATATCCCCATCTGAATGGGCTTCTATAGAAAATTCTGAATCTATTTTTATACCTCCGAGAATAACATGGCTTCCTTTAACTAATTTGTGGGCATCGTAGCCATAGCCAATTCTCATAATTAAATCCTCTTTTGATTGAATAAAATACTTTCAGCTAATTTTAAATCTTCTTGAAAAGTTATCTTTATATTTTCTGATGAGCCTTGAGTGATCATTACCTCTTCAGTCAAATTATCAAATAAACTAGCTTCATCAGTTAAGTTGCTTAAATCTTCTGAGTTTAAATTATAAGCGTTTTTGAGGGCTTCTTTAGTAAATAGTTGGGGAGTTAATGCCCTCCAGATATTCTCCCTACTAATTGTTGATTTAATAAAATTATTCTTAGAGAGTTTTAATGTATCATTTACTGGAACTGCCGATATCAGAGCTTGGAGATTACTATCACAGAATTCACCAAGTATTCTTTTCAATTCAGTATTAGTTAAGCATGGTCTTACTGGATCATGAATTAAGATATTATCATAGGTGAAGTCTACTGAATCTAAGAAATCTACTCCTATCTTGACTGACTCTGCTCTTGATGCACCTCCTTCAATGAAATGGAATTTAGGATGTTCTTGTATTTGTTTATGGTAAAGATCTATTTTGGAAACTGGGATGCAAACAGCCTGGCATTCATCTAAGTTAGCAAGTAAGTCCAAAGAGAATTCAATTATCATTTTATTCCCAATAGAACAGTACTGTTTAGGTATATCAGAATTAAAACGAGATCCTGACCCTGCAGAAGGCAATATAGCTACAAATGGACTTATCAAATCTATCTAATTGTTTTGAGGTGATTCTTCTTTTGCGTCTTTAAAAACATAAAAAGTTTCGCCAGGTTTAATAAGTCCAAGTTCAGATCGGGCTAAGCCCTCTATTGCCTCTCTGCCTGAGCTTAATTTATTTCTTTCTTCTTCCAGTAATTTATTTTCAACTAATAATTGTTCATTTTCTTTAGAAATTAGAACGATCTCTTCCTTCATAGAATTTAGATCAGATCTATTGTAATCTCCAAACCAGTAATTAAATTGCGTCATAAAAACTACTAGAGCCAGCATTGACGCCAATAGGTAAAATTTAATTTTACCGTTGAATGTCTTTTTTAAAAGTTTGATTACCCAAAACATATATTCGAATTTTTCTCTATCATCAGAAGTCTGTTGTACTTGGCTACCCTATCAGATCTTGAAGGAGCCCCAGTTTTAATTTGCCCAACTCCCATTCCAACAGATAAATCAGCTATAAATGCATCTTCTGTTTCTCCGGACCTATGAGAAATAATGTTCTTAAAATTATTTTCTTCAGACAGTTTAATTGCTTGGAAGGTTTCAGATAATGAGCCAATCTGATTAACCTTAATCAGCACAGAGTTAGCAGAATTCTCTTCTATTCCTCTTTTAATTCTAGCAGTATTAGTGACGAACAGATCATCACCCACTAATTGGGTTTGGGCCCCCAATTCTTCCGTAAGAATCTGCCAACCTTGCCAGTCATCTTCGTCTAAACCATCTTCTATAGAATAAATTGGATATGAATTTTTCAAAGCCTTAAGGTAATCAATCATTTCACTTGAATTAAGTTCTCCTTTACCATTTATTTTGTAAATAGCATCAGAATAAAACTCAGTTGCTGCTATATCCAGACATAAATTAACTTCTTCGCCAGGCTTATATCCAGCTTTTTCGATCGATTCCATAATTAAATCAAGCGCAGATTCTGGTGTATCCAGTTTCGGAGCGAAGCCACCTTCATCTCCTACAGATGTATTTAAATTCTTATCTTCTAAAGTTTGCTTTAGTGTATGAAATATTTCAACTCCACACCTCAAGGAATCAGAAAAAGTATTGAATCTATAAGGACGAATCATAAATTCTTGAAAATCTATAGGATTGTCAGCATGTGCACCGCCATTTAAAATGTTCAACATAGGAATAGGCATCTTTTGTTCAATTTTTCTGTCGTAAAATTCAGAAGCCTTATTATTTATATATTCATGTAAGTTTATTTGACTAGAATTAGCTGCTGCTTTTGCACAAGCCATAGAGACAGCTAATATAGCATTAGCTCCAAAATTGCTTTTTGAATCAGTGCCGTCTGCCTCGATCATTAATAAATCATTACCGAATAAGTCGGACGCATCCTTGTCTCTAAGTAACGGTAAAATATCATTGTGAATATGATTTATAGCGTCCAAAACCCCCCTCCCAAGATATCTATCTTTCTTGCTATCTCTTTTTTCAATTGCTTCGTACTTTCCGGTAGAAGCTCCTGAAGGCACTAAAGCTAGTCCTGCGCTATTATTAGATAAAATAACCTCGACCCCTATAGTCGGATTACCTCTTGAATCCAATAATTCGTAAGCTTTAATTTCTTTAATCTTCATTAGTCAATTAACTGATTACTTATAAAAATGATTTTACTAAGTCATCTATAGCTTTTATCTGCACTAAAAAGTCTTCAAGTAAATCTATTTTTAATGCACAAGGACCATCACATAAAGCATTCTTTGGATCAGGATGAGTTTCTAAAAAAAGACCTGCCAAACCAAGAGCCATTCCAGACCTTGCTAGGTCTAATGCCTTAGAACCCCTGCCATCAGTTCTATCTCCCAAACCGCCAGGTCTTTGTAAAGAATGAGTAACGTCAAAAATAATAGGATAACTAGATTCCTTCAATTGAGTCATTCCTAGCATATCAACTACTAGATTGTTATATCCAAAAGAACTTCCTCTTTCACAAATCATGATTTGATTATTACCAAAATGTTCGCATTTATTAATGATATTATTAGTATCTTCTGGGGCCATGAACTGCCCTTTTTTTATATTCAACGGGATGTTAGAAGAGGCAGCTTCTCTAATTAAATCAGTTTGCCTGCTTAAAAATGCAGGTATTTGGATGACATCAAGTACTTCTGAAGCCTTAGAAACCTCTTCAATATTATGAACATCCGAGATTATTGGTACCTTAAATTCTTTTTTTAAGTCGGAGAGAATATTTAGACCTTCATCGACACCAGGGCCTCTATAAGAATCAACAGAAGAGCGATTGGCTTTGTCGTATGAAGCTTTAAAAATATAAGGAATACTTAATTTCTGTGTCACCGCTATACAGTGAGTGATCACTTGTTCAATTACTTTATCTGATTCCAAGACATTCAAGCCAGCAATCAAAGTGAAAGGGTTTGAATTACTAATCTTTAATTTATTTACACTTACTTCAGTCATAAATTATTTCTTTAATCTTTTATATTTCTTAGCAGCTTTAATAAAACCTGAAAAAAGAGGATGACCCGCTCTAGGATTGGATGTAAATTCTGGGTGAAATTGACATCCAACAAACCATGGATGGCTATTTAACTCGATAACCTCGACTAAAGACCGGTCTTTAGATCTTCCTGCTACTTTCATTCCCGATGAGATTAACATATCAAGGTAGTTATTGTTCACCTCATATCTATGTCTGTGTCTTTCTAAAACTTTTGCTTTTTTATAGAGCGATCGAGATAAAGAATCTTTATCAAGCATACATTCCTGGGCTCCAAGTCTCATAGTGCCTCCTAAATCTGAATTTTCATCTCTTTTCTCAATAATCCCTTCTAAATCCATCCATTCACTAATTAGACCTATAACTGGGTGTTTAGTTTCTTTATCAAATTCTGTGCTATTAGCACCTCTTAAGCCAACTACGTTTCTAGCAAACTCAATAACTGCTATTTGCAAACCTAAACAAATACCTAAGTAAGGTATCTTACTTATTCTTGCAAACTTAACTGCTGCTATCATCCCCTCTATCCCCCTTTCTCCAAAGCCTCCAGGAACAAGGATGGCATCTGATCCTTTTAATAAGGATTTAGCGTTTCTTGTATTTATCAGTTCAGAATCTATATATCTAATATCTACTTTTAAATTGTTCTTCAATCCCCCATGCCTAAGAGCTTCATTTAAAGATTTATAAGCATCTGCTAATTCTGTATATTTTCCTACCATGGATATGGTGACAGAATCTTTTGGATTTAAATCTTCATCTATAACCCGCTTCCAGTCAACTAGAGAGGCCTTGCGGCATATTAAGTTAAGCTTTTTAACTACTATTTCATCTACTTTTTGGTTATTTAATTCTACTGGTATTTTATAAATAGAATTAACATCAGGCATTGATATAACAGAACTCTCTTCAACGTTAGTAAATAGAGCAATTTTTTTTCTCTCTTCGTTTGCTAAAAAACCGTTAGACCTGCAAATTAATATATCTGGTTGTAATCCATGAGATAACATCTCTTTTACTGATCTTTGGGTAGGTTTGGTCTTTGTTTCACCAGCTGACTGAAGAAAAGGCACTAATGTTAAGTGGATAAATAAAGTCTTACTTGAACCTAGTTCCAGTTTCATCTGCCTAATAGCTTCCAGAAAAGGTTGCGATTCTATATCTCCTACGGTTCCGCCTATTTCAACTATAGCTACTTCAGAATTTCCTGCCCCTTTAACTATTCTATTTTTAATCTCATCAGTTATGTGAGGAATAACCTGAACAGTTCCTCCCAGATAATCTCCTTTTCTCTCTTTTCTTAGTACCTCCTCATAGACTTGGCCCGTAGTAAAATTATTATCTTTTGTCATCTTGGTTTTCAAAAATCTTTCGTAATGGCCTAAATCCAAATCTGTTTCAGACCCATCTTCGGTAACAAACACCTCTCCGTGTTGAAATGGGCTCATGGTTCCAGGATCTAAATTAATATAAGGATCGAGCTTAAGGATTGTTACAGATAGACCTCTGCTTTCAAGTAATGATCCAATAGAAGCAGAAGCAATTCCTTTACCTAAGGAGGAAACGACACCTCCAGTGACGAAGATATAACAAGTTGATACTTTTCCCATCTAAAATAGCCTTTAGAAGTTATAAATAAAAACTCCTATAAGATGGGAGTACAGGTTAACAAAAACCTGAAGCTTGAACAATATAATTAATAGATTATGCAGATAAATCTAGAGGTTTCTCTAACTCAGCCCAAGAAATATCTCCATCATTAGAATGAGATTCAAATTCTAGAACACCAAGCTTATCATACAAAGGTCTAACTTTATCAGTTAATAATCCTATTCTAGATAAGTTAGGCATGACTCTTGCAAAGAGTAATCTTTGAAATTCTAGAGCGAAACCTGCATTGTTCGAAAATTCTCTTGCTTCATCTTCATTCCAACCAAATTTTCTAAAGACATCAGTTGGAAATAATCTCTCTTTACTTATAACACAAGCCTCATAAGCAAACATTGCTCTATCTTCTTTCTCATGATCAGATAAATTTTCTATAAACTCTTCTAAATAATTTACTCCAAAAGTAACATGCCTAGCTTCATCTCTAATTATGAAATGCAATAAGTCTCTTAAAAC
>CESD01012633.1_pt1 | contig 14287 bp, 15 predicted proteins | sample 531191 | NCBI WGS metagenome assembly CESD01 (sample SAMEA2622021, study PRJEB7988) | marine metagenome | biome: marine biome (ENVO:00000447); feature: deep chlorophyll maximum layer (ENVO:xxxxxxxx); material: "saline water (ENVO:00002010), including plankton (ENVO:xxxxxxxx)" | depth 188 m
ACCTACTCTGAGAGAAGCTTGAAGCCCTAGAGTTATTTCTGTCTGCATATCTACCAATTTCTTTTGGATTAATTGTTTAGAAGCCAAAGGCTCACCAAATTGGTCTCTATCGATTGTATAACCTCTGGCTGCATGCCAGCAAAACTCTGCGGCACCCATGGCTCCCCAAGAAATTCCATACCTTGCAGAATTTAAGCAGGAAAAAGGTCCTTTAAAGCTTTTTACTTCAGGTAAAACCCTATCGTTAGGGACAAAAACATTATCCAAAAAGATTTGTCCTGTTGCAGAAGCTCTTAATGAAAATTTTCCTTTTAAGTAAGGTGTGTCCAGTCCTTTATCTGATCTTTCTACTATAAAACCTCTTAGAATTCCCTCTTCATCTTTTGCCCAAATAACTAAAATATCAGCAATAGGTGAATTGGTTATCCATGTCTTAGAACCATTTAAATGAAAACCTCCATCAACTTTTTTTGCCGTTGACTTCATACTACCAGGATCAGAACCAGCATCTGGCTCAGTTAAACCAAAACAACCTATCAACTCACCTTTTGCCATATTAGGTAGATAATTGTTCTTTTGATCTTCTGAACCAAAAGTAGCTATAGCATGCATGGCTAAAGAGGTTTGAACACTAAATGCAGATCGATAACTTGAGTCAATTCGTTCAACTTCCCTAGCGATCAATCCATAGGAAACATAATTAACACCAGCACAGCCATAACCTTTTATGGTACAGCCAAGAAACCCAAGTTCCCCTAACTCTTTGTATATCTCTTTATCAAAAACTTCGTTTCTATTGGCATCTAAAATCCTAGGCATAAGAGAATTTTCACAATAATCTTTTGCACTTTGTTTTATTATTCTTTCTTCTTCCGTCAGTTGCTCATCAAGAATTAGAATATCATCCCAATTACTCATAAATTACTCCCAATATATAGTCCCTTTTTCTTTTAAAGTTATTTGTTCTTCTTCACTTATACCAATATCTTCAAGAATCTCTTTGGAATGCTCCCCAATTCTTGGAGCTCTGTAAGGGGACTTTTTTTTCTCATCCTTAATATTAAAGGGGCTATTGATAGTAAACACCCCTGGCATTCCTTCATGCTTTAATTCTACCAGTGTCTCTGTTTCATGAAATTGTTTATCGCCTTTAATGTCTTCTGCTTTTGATATTACTCCAAAAGTTGCTCCAGATTCTCTTAAGGCTAAATTTACTTCTTCTAAATCACGAGAAGCAAATTCTTTAGTAAGTTCATCTCTTAGCGCTTCCATATTAGTCAATAAGCCTCCTTTCTGGAATCTCTCATCTTCTATTAGATCTATTCTGTTTAAAGAGCTAGCTAACTTAGGCCACTCATTGGCTGCATTTACCATATTTAAACTTACAAAAGCACTGTCTTTGGTTTTATATATAGATCCAAAAGGATGTTTGGGAGGAAGATCAGATCTGTCTGGAAACTCAACTCCCATTAGAGCAGCTTGCAAATATACTCCGTTAGACCAAGCACCATTTGCAAGTAACGAAGTTGAAACCTGAGTGCCCTTTCCGGTTTTTTCTCTTCTATAAAGGGCAGTCATTATTGCTCCAAATAATGCCGATGCAGTTGGATGATCTCCCATACCTGGAGTAGACCAAGCATGCTCAGATATTGATGAAGGACGAACATAATCCATAAGACCACTTCTGGCCCACCATGCGGTTGAATCGTAAGCAGTTCTATTTTTATCGGGTCCTGTTTCTCCATATCCAGACATAGAAGCATAGATCAACTTATCATTATGCGGACAAATATCTTCAGGCCTTAATCCTAATTTCTCTCTTAAGGGAAAAGGCATATTAGTTATAAAAACATCTGCCGACTTAACAAGCTTAATCAATATTTCTTGCCCCTCAGGATCCTTTAAATTAATTGAGATGCTTCTTTTATTTCTTCCTGTTAGCTGCCAACAATAGTTTTCAACGCCTTCAGGAAGACCAGCTCTAGGAATTAACCATCTTAAGCTATCTCCTACTTCGGGAGGCTCTATTTTGATTACATCGGCTCCGTAGTCAGACATAATGGTTGCAGCAGCTGGTCCTGCAATAAAACTAGCTGCATCAATTACCCTTATATCTTGAAGCAAATACTTATCAGAATTACTCATATTATTGATATTAACTTAACATATATTAAGTTAATTTGAATTGTTATTTATTCACCTAAAAGTTAAGGTATAAATACAGAATTATTATCAAAGATTATGCCTCAAAGATTTAAAGTTATTCTTCTTACAGTGCTAGCTGTATTCATTTGCTACATAGATAGAGTGGTTATCTCCTTAGCAATTATTCCTATGGGAAGTGAGATGGGTTGGTCAGATACAGAAAGAGGTATTGTCCTTGGAATGTTCTACTTTGGATATATATTCACTCAAATACCAGGAGGCCTACTTTCAGATAGATATGGAGCAAAATTAGTTCTTGGGATCGGATTAGTGGTGTGGTCAATATTTACATTAATAACTCCTTTAGCTTTCTTTGCAGGTTTCTACTGGCTTTTATTAGCGAGGTTTGGGATGGGTCTTGGAGAAGCCGTAACCTTTCCTGCTTGGCATAGCTTATATGCTAGATGGATACCTTTTAAAGAAAGGGCAAGATCAGTAGCTTTAACTAATAGTGCTATACCTATAGGAACTATTTTTGGCCTCATCGTAACTCCTATTATCATTAGTAGTATTGGATGGGAGTGGGCTTTTTATCTTTATGGAGCAGTAGGCTTTATTTGGTATTATTTTTGGAAGAAGTATGTCTTTTCCTCTCCAAAGGATGATCCTGATATCACCGAAGAAGAGTTAACTTATATTCAAGAGAATGCTCCCGCATCCGATATAGATGACCCTCTGCCAGTAAAACAGCTTTTATTTAATAAACCTCTATGGGCGATAGCTGTGGCGCATTTCTGTAATAACTACTCTTTATTTGTATTCCTATCCTGGCTCCCTGCATTTATAAGTGAAGGGCTTGGGGTTCCATGGGCTGCTGTTGGTCTCTTAGCTATGCTTCCTCACTTAACTGCTTTTATTTTCACTAATTTGGGGGGTTATTTTGCAGACTACTTAACCAATAAAGGTGTGAAACTAATAACAGTAAGGCGTCTATGCAACTCGATAGGTTTTGGTGGTGGTGGAATAGCTCTGTGCCTAGTTCCTATGTTTGATTCTGTAGCTGCTGTAATGACAATAATGTGCTTAGGAAATGTTTTTGCTGGATTTTCGGCAGGTGGATTCATAGTCAATCATGCAGATATTGGGCCAAAATATACAGGAAGGTTAATGGGTATAACAAATTCGATCGCTGCCATACCTGGACTGATTGGAGGTATCTTAACCGGAATGATTCTTGATGCTACAGGGTCTTGGGCAACTGTGTTTTATGTAACAGCAGGAGTTACTTTCTTTGGCGGAATATTTTATTTATTATTTGCTAGCACCGAAAAACAATTTGATTAAAGAGGATTTAATATGAATACAGCAATCCAAAAAGAACTTAGCCAATCAGGCGTTTTGTTAATAAAACTTAATAGACCTGAAGTTTTAAATGCAATGAACAAGGATCTAATAATAGGATTACTAGAAACTTTTAATGAAATTAAAGACGATAAAAAGGTAAGGGTTATCGTAATAGTTGGAAATGGTAGAGGATTTTGTGCAGGAGCAGATCTAGCAGATGGTGGTTGGGATATGAAAGCAGGAACCTCTCCGGGAGAAGGAGCTTATCAAACCATGGATCAAGCCTTTAATCCTTTAGTAAGAGCAATAACTACAATAAACAAACCGGTTATTACAGCGATTAATGGCATTGCAGCCGGTGGTGGAGTAGGTTTAGCGTTAAGTGGAGATCTTGTTGTCGCAGCAAAATCTGCTAAGTTTAAGTTGGTTTTTGGTCCACAACTTGGAATTATCTCAGATGTAGGTTCTTCTTGGTTTGTTCCAAATTTAATCGGAAGAGCAAGAGCTAATGGCATGGGCCTACTGGGTGACGATGTCAGTGCAACTCAAGCTAAAGATTGGGGATTAATCTGGGACTACTTTGAAGATGCCGAACTCTTAGAGAAATCTCTTGAACTAGCTGAAAGACTAGCAAATGGTCCTGTAGAAGGACTTAAAGCTGTTACAAAAGCTCATGACAATGCTCTTTCAGTTTCTTTATCTAATCAATTAGATTACGAAAGAGATACTCAGAGAATTTTCTTAGATAGAGCTGAATACAAAGAAGGAGTTAAAGCCTTTATCGAAAAAAGGAAGCCTGATTTCAGAAATTTAAAGGAAGAATAAAGAACTTCTTCCGTCATAAATTAACTTAAGCCCCGCTATAGATAAACAAAAGTAACTAATTTTATAAAACCACTCCTGCCCTACTTTCTCCACCATAAAGGCTCCAAAATAAACCCCTAGAGGTGCTAAAGGGAGAAGCATTAATGAAGTTTTTATATTCTCAAATGTCATTTGTTCTAAATAGGCATAAGGGAAAATCTTAAATAGATTCATAGCTAAAAAATAAATTCCCATGGTTGCTGCATAGACCCTTCTGTCTAATCTCTTTGGCAACAAATAGAAACTTAATGGTAAGCCTCCAGCATGAATAGAAAAACTAGTGAAGCCAGAAAGAGTTGGCCAAAAATAACTACCTATTCTGGATGTCTTCTTAGGTTCAGAATCTGAGGTTCTTAAAAAATAATCTAAGGAAAAGGCTAAGGCTAGGAGACCAATTAATATTCTAATATGATCATCTGACATAAACTTAAAAGAAATAGTTCCAATTACTACTCCAAAAATACCCAAAGGAATAATGTATCTGACTATGCTCCAATCCCACATACCTCTATATCTGTAAACGGTGACTATATCCATAAAAATAAGCGGGATAAGGAGAATTGCTACAGCCTGAAATGGAGGGATAAAGAAAGCCATCATGGGTATAGCCAATAAAGCCAATGATCCGGCAAATCCTCCCTTTGCCATTCCATGAAGAAAAACTGAAAATACAGCTACTACATAAAAGTATGGATCTGTTATCACCCTGGATAAATCTTAGTATATTTCTAACTGAGCTAAATCAACCTCAGCATAAAAGTCTTTACCATAAGCCACTATCCCGATAGTACTTATCTTTGAAGACTTAAATTTTTTAGAGGGATTTCTTGAGTATTCAAATGAACTTAGAGGTAAATCTATTATTTGCCAATCTTCTGAAGCATAAAATTTAGCTGAATAATAATTCCAAGGTAACATTCTTGGCACTCTTAAATGAACATAATATTCATCTCCATTGCCCTTTACCTTAATTCTTATACCATTTAGGCCTTTCGTCTTTAAGTTAACATTTGCCCTACATTGAATGAAACCGCCATTATTTTCTGTGCTTACATCGCCTTCTAATCTAAAGAAATTTCCGTCTTCTTGAGATACTACCGATGCAGAACCTTCAGAAACTCCGCCCATAACTTTATCGGAAAAACAGTCCCAATCAGCTCTATTATCTTTTAAATCTTCTAAAACTTGAGAAGAAATGTTCAGTGAACAAAAAAGAAGAAGGAAAGAAATAACCCTTATAAGCATTTTTTAATAGAAATTAAAAATTTTATTCTATAGAAGCAATTGCTTGATCTAAGTCTTCTTTAGCCTGTTTAGGGTTTAATGCCAAATATGGATTTTGATCTCCTATGGACTCAGGATGAACAATTGAAACAATTATCTGACTCGTACTTAGACCTGAAAAGAAACCTATGCCTCTTTGTACTAGCTCTATGGTTGCATACCTTCCATTTTTTGCATATGTAAGAATTATTTCATCTCCTACAGTGGATTGAATCAGAGTCCAGCCAGAAGCAATGGTATTGTTCCCATAAAAAATAAGGTTTTCTGCAGGGCTTATAGGTGAATCCATAATAACTCTTCCCGCAATTCTATTTCCAGTTCCTAGAATTACTGTTGGAACCTTCAATATTTCTGCATCATCTGGAAGTGGCAGATCTTCAAGTAAATAATCAAGAACTATCCTCTGCTCTATTTGATAAGTGTCTCTGACTAAAGAGCAGCCAGAAACAAATAAAGTAAAAATTATTAAAAATGAAATATTTTTAAAAGTTTTTGTCATTATGATCACCTCTCTTATTCATCGTACCATAAGGTAGATTTTTTGATAATTTATTTTAATCGTCATCTGTTCGTGAATCGGAAATATCAGGCAAGGCCACTGTTATTGTAATAATAGTATCGTTTTCTCCCCCAAAAAGAACTCCAATCCTATCATTCTGCCTAACCATCTCAACATTAACCAATCTCTGACCCTTTCTATAAGTTAAATCAATTTTCTTTGATATGGTTGATGCTACCAACCTCCATCCAGAGGTTTTTGATACGCTAGTATAAAAATCTAAATTAGTTATAGGGCTTACAGGAGAATGAAGAACAATTTTTCCTGTAACTCCACCCCCAGTGCCCATAATTATTGGATCTTCGACAAACTCTGTATCAGGTGGAAGCGGCATATCGGCCAAAAGGAACTCAACCGTCCTTTCAGTTTCATCAATATAACTCCCCCTTAAAGTATTACAGCTACTTAGAACTATAGCTAAAAATAAAAGTGGAATTAGTCTCAATATTCTCATAAATATAGACTCGTTTAAGCCATTATATCAAATATGTGCTGCTTGGCCTCCGTCCACCTCAATTGAGGTTCCGTTTATGTAGGAAGCAGCCTCAGTACAAAGAAACACTATTAAAGAAGCTACTTCATCTGCGGTTCCATACCTTCCTACAGGAACTCCTTTTCCATTATTTTGTATAACTTCATCCATAGTACTTCCTACTGCTTCAGCGATTTCTGTAGCAGCTCTTTCCCACATTGCTGTATGAATTAATCCAGGCAAAACAGAATTAACTAGAACACCGTCTTTTCCATATTTCCTCGCTAAGGATTTACTGATGGAAATCATTGCTGCTTTTGTTGCACCATAATCAATTAAAGCAGCATTAGGGTATTTTCCTGCAGAGCTCGAAACCATAATCACCCTTCCCCACTGACTTTTCCTCATAGCAGGCAGAAATGCTCTTGTACAACGTACGGCAGACATAAGATTCAATTCATGCAATTCTGTCCAGTCTTCATCTGACATATATAAAAAATTTCTTGATGGAGAAGCGCCTACATTATTTACAAGTATGTCTACGTTTCCACCTGTCAAAACCTTTTCTATAAAGTTATTTGTATCTTCAGAATTCCCCATATCTGCCATATGTCCATTAATTTCTCCTTTAGACTCATAAGAAGAAAGTATTTCTACTGCTTCTTTATTTCTAGCACAAAAATCTACGTCTGCACCATGATCTGCAAGCATCTTCACAACTGCTTCACCTATTCCTAGACTAGCTCCTGTTACTACAGCCTTTTTTCCTTTTAAATTTAAATCTATCATTTTAGAACTCCTATAAATTATTGATATCTACATTTTCTTGAATTAATAACTCTCTTTTCTTATTTTCGCCGCCTTCTCCACTATAACCTCCAATACTACCATCTGATCTGATTACTCTATGACAAGGAACAATTATAGGTCTTGGGTTCTTTCCGCAAGCATTGGCAACTGCTCTAGAAGAATCTGGATTACCTATTGCAATAGCTATTTGCTTATATGTTCTAGTTTCTCCTTCAGGTATTTTACTAAGTTCTTTCCAAACTTTTTTTTGAAAATCTGTGCCTTTTATAGTCAAAATATGCGCCTTATTCTCCTACGAAACCAGGCCAAGCCCCCATGTATTCAACAAATTTCTCGCTTAAGCCTTCTTTAATTAAATGGGACCTTGGAACGGGTAGCTCTACTGGTTCAAAATCTTGATTTTCCATTACTCTCTCAGGGAAATCATGATGAAGAATAGCTGCTCTTCCTATAGTTACAAAATCTACTTTATTATTAAGGACTTTATGAACATTTTCACCAGTTCTTATATTCCCTGCTACTGTTAGCTGAACATCTTTAAAATCTAGTTCTGTAAAATGCTCAACTAAATTCTTCCCTTTATGCTCTTCTTCTACAGGCTCTTTAAAGGAATCCCAAAGTGACATATCTAAAAAATCTATTTTATTAGTATCAATAAGTTTTTTACATACTTCCTTTGTTTCTCCTAATTTAATTCCAAATCTTTCTGCAGATAATCTAACTCCCAATAAAAATTCAGATCCACATTTGTCTCTAATGCCGTCTACTATCTCAAAAATGATTCTTGATCTGTTTTCTAAGGTTCCTCCGTATTCATCTTCTCTCTTATTAATATCAGAACTTAAGAATTGACAGAGAATATAACCATGAGCTCCGTGAATTTCTGCTCCTTCATATCCTGCTCTCTTTGCTCTAACTCCGGCTTCAATAAAGTCATCTCTCAATCTTTTTACCTCATCTAGAGTTAAGGCTCTTGAGTTAGTTTCTTCATCATCTGAAGGACAAACGGGCTGCTCACCTATAATATCTTCCGGAGATCTCATACCAGCATGATGCAACTGAGCAACAGCTAAACTTTCATGAGATTTAATTTCATCGGTTAATCTTTTTAAACCTTCTATATGTTCATCGCCAAAAATTCCTAACTGACCGGGAAAGCCTTTACCAACTGCTTGAACATGGGAAGCACAAGACATGGTTAGTCCAAAATTACCTTTTGCTCTCATGGTTAACCAATTAAATTCATCATCTGAAAGAATTCCATTTTCATGGCTCTGAGTATTAGTTAATGGAGCAAGCATAAATCTATTTTTCATAGATAAGCCACATGGAAACTTAATTTCATCCTTTAAATTTTTCATAATTTCCCTTTATTTGTTTATAGATTGATCTCTTATAGATTTGAATTCATTTCCTTCATACCAATTTGGATATTCCTCAGAGTTAGCTAAAGATTTTAGAAAATCAGCAAAGATCCACAAATCCTCTTCGATTCCATCATATTTCCATTCTTTGGTAATTTCATCACATACCTGATGATAGCAACCTCCAATATAATAAGAATTAATCAACTCTTTTCCTCTTTCTATACCGCCTTCTAACATATCTACTCCTGGGTCTATATATAAAACAGGAATACCTTTTTTAGCAAAATTTACATGATCTGATCTATAAAAAAGTCCTTTTTCAGGCTGAAAATCAGGAGAAAGATATTTATCTTTTTTCTTAGCTGATTCAAGCATAAGATCTTCCAACTCTGATGCACCATATCCAAGTACCTGTAGATCTTTAGCTCTCCCAAAAGCAAAATAAGCATCTAGGTTAAGGCCTGCTACCATTTGATTTTCTTTGAAAGGAAGATTGTTTGCTAAATATCCTGAACCTAGAAGCCCAGACTCCTCTGCAGTTACAGTGGCAAATATTATAGATCTCTTAAAATCCTCTTGTGATAGGTATTCAGCTAAGGCCATAACCATTGCAGTTCCTGTGGCATTATCAGCAGCACCGTTATAGATTTCTCCTACAGTGTTTATACCTAGATGATCCCAATGAGCCATAACCATAAGATATTCTTCTGCTCTCTCTTGACCCTTAATAAAACCTACAACGTTATGAGAATCAGCAAATCTAATTTCATTTTTTATGTCAGAAGATAAAGATAAACCTGCAAGGTTCACAGGGCGGAAATTTTTAGATAAAGCAAACTCTTTCATTTCTTGATAACTTTTTCCTATAGTAGAGAAAAGTTTTTCTGCAGTGTCTTTTGTTATCCACCCTTCTAAGCTAACTCGATTTAAATTTTTGTCTTCAAAATATAAATCTAATTGAGGTCCGACATTGCTTGTTTCAACTACTTGCCACCCATAAGCTGCTGGTGCCGTTTCATGAATAATTAATACGGCTTCCGCACCTCTTCTAGCTGCCTCTTCAAATTTATAAGTCCATCTTCCGTAATAGGTCATCGCCTTTCCTTTAAACAAGCTTGGGTCTTGTAACTCAAACCCTGGGTCATTGATTAACATGACCAATGTCTTTCCTCTGACGTCTATTGAGTCATAATCAAGCCATTCGTATTCCGGAGCATTTATTCCATAACCAACAAAAACTAACTCACTATCTTTAAAAGATACTTCTTCTATCTGTCTTTTTGTCCAATAAACATAATCTTTAGCATTACGAAGATTTAACCCCTTTCCTTCTAAGGAAATTGAAAAATTAGACTTTTCAACATCAAGCGTTATTTCTGTTAGCTTGACCGGCATCTGGTAAGAACCGTTAAATTTCTCTAAGTTTAACTTTGAAAACTCTTCAGCAATAAATTCTTTCGTTTTTATTCCACCTGGCGTCCCTGGTGCTCTTCCCTCAAAATCATCTGAAGCTAATACCTCCAAGAAAGACCTAAATGTCTCTATACTTGGAGCATCTTTAGATTCTTTATTACTTTCGGAGCATCCAAGTAAAATAAGGGTTATAAAGAATAATATTGTTGGTTTCTTAAAAGTTAGACTCATAATATTCCTGCCTTTGGTCTTTCAGCATTCCAATAGTCTCTTCCATAAAACGGTTTCTGTCATCTTTTGACTTGAAGACCCAGATACAAACTGAATCTTTACTATGATAGATAGCTTTAAGCTCATCATCTATCTTGCATATTTCTTCTGGAATTTCTGTTTTAATACAAATCACTAAAAATTATTTTATCCTAAACACAAGAATATAGAGCTTTTATTATCTAACAGAAGGAAATAGACTAATATCAATTATGAACAACTTTAAATCAGGCGACGAAGGGCTAGTAACCTATAAATCTTCAAACCCATTTGAATTCTTTCATATTTTGAATTCTAAAGAATCAGAAGAACAGGGCATGTTTGGCACGTTGATTTTTCCTGAAGAAAAGAAAGAGAAATGCCCCTTGGTGATTTGTATGCATGGAAGCTTGGGTTGGAGAGGACACCATCATGAACATGCAGTAAACTTTTTGAACAATGGTTTCGCTATCTTCAGAGTCAGCAGCTTTGAAGCTAGGCAAGTTTTTTCAATTGTTGAAGATCAAATGCAGGTGACATTAGCGACAGTGCTTGCAGATTGCTTTAATGCCTTAAAGGTTTTATCCAAACACCCTGATATTGATTCCTCTAAGGTTTTTATAACTGGTTGGAGTCTTGGTGGAAGTACTGCAATCTATTCTGCTTGGGAACCACTAGCAGAAAAACTTGCCCCTGATGGAGAAAGATTTGCAGGACACTTGGCCTTTTATCCTGGTGCCTTTATGTGGCCAGAAGAAATGAGATGGAGTAAATCTCCAATCTTAACTCTCATTGGAGCCGATGATGATTACACCCCTCCAGTTCTTATAGAAAAATTATCTCCTGCAATCAATGAAAATGGGGGTAACAGTAAAATAATTTCTTATGAAGGTGGTCATCACTCATTTGATGCAATAGACCCTGTTATGTATATACCTAATGCTATAGCAGTTGGTCGTAGACACACTTTTGTTGGGAAGGACGGTTCTCATTATCATGAAGATAAGGAAGGCAATAAGACATTCATGAATGAACCTCACGAAAGAGCCCAATTATTTAAAGATAGAGCAAAAATAGGAGCTCATCTAGGTGGTAGCTGGGAAGCAAGAAGAAAAAGCCACAAAGATTCTGTCCAATTCTTATTAAATTGCTTATAGGTTAAATTAACCATAAAGCTTTAATTTTTCTTTAATTCTTATCTAAATCATTAAGCACTAATAATGCTTCTTTGGCTTTATTTGAAGGAACAAAAATATGATCGTGATATTTTCCAGCAAAAATATTAGCACTGATCTTGCTTTCATTTAGTTTCCCAGAAATCAAAGCCGTAAGCCCATAGTCGTCTAAGTCAGAAACTAAGCCCAAAGAAATACATCTATAGCTAGATTCATAAGAGATGTTTTGACTGTCTGCAATTTCCTTAGGTATTACCAAGGTTAAACCTTCCTTTTCTTGAATTGACGCTATTGGATTCATTTCCTTAAATTCCCCATAAGAAGCATCAACTAAACTATGAAACACAAATTCTCCTTCCAATAGTTCTGGCTTAAGATCTAGATTGTTCTCTTTATATTCCATCTTCTTTTATCATTTTCTTTAAAGGGATAAGAATTCCTTCTGTGCTCTTCCATGCTATCTCTTCAACAACTTTATAACCATATCTCCTGTAAAGGGGTTCGCCAGATAAAGTAGCCATAAGCTCAAAACTCTTAAATCCTTCTCTTCTTGCAAGACTCTCTGAGATCTCAAGAACCAAACTACCTACACCTTTTCTTGCCCAACTCGGATGGGTGTACATTGCTCTAATTTTAGCGGAATCTTTTGCAGGGTCTAAAAAGGTTTCATCTCTATCTCTGGTATGAGTGCCACCAAATAATGTTTTTCTTTTTCCCCATCCCCCACAACCTATAATTTTATTATCCGAGTTTATTATTTTTATATAAGTTTTATCCTCTATAAGCTCTATATCCAATCCCATTGCTTCATGAGAAGCCTCTATTTGTTTTCTATCTAAATAATCCTTTTGAAGACTATTTATAGAAAGTTCCATAATTTCTTGTATTGATGGTATATCTTCCTCTAATACTAACGAGTGAGAGAAGTTACTAATCATTTAAGTTCTTCGAGTTTTAAAAAACAACAAGATTCCTGATAAAGCGCTAATAAAAGCCAGAACTGAAAAGAACTTAATAAAATTATTATTAAAGTTATCTCTATCAGTCCAATCCATAATATGTAATCCCCAAAGAAAATCCCACATTCTCCATTGAGTTGATCTAATTGCTCGTATTTGACCAGAATATGGGTCTAAATAAACATTAATAACTTTCTCGTCTTTATTCAGAGACTCAACTTTAAATAAAGGAAGAGGTCGACTTCTATACTCAGAACCTCTTTCATTTTTCGATATTTCACCAACAGAAATTGGTGTTAAATTTGTTTTAGTTTGTATTATTTCTTTGGCCTCAGAAAAAGAAAGTTTTGCTATGGGATTTCCATCTTGATGATAGACATAAAAACTACCTCCTAAATTAACCTCATAAACCAGATCATCTAATCTGTAAAAAAATTTTATCCCACCTGATGAATTTATGTTTATTGGACTATTTATAGAAAAATCCTTTTCCTTAGACTCAAGAAGATATTGCTCTCCTCTAACTTCTTCAATTTTGTTGAAGGAAAAGAAAACTCCAGAGATGGTCCATAACAAAAATTGTATAGAAATGAATAGACTTAGATATCTATGGATATTTCTTAAAGCTACTTTTTTCAAATCTCTACTTGCCCATAATCTATTTAACTATTTCCTCCACCTATACGCTTATAACTAATTTTTTCTCCTACTTTTAGTTGCAATTTGTTGTGGTTTTACAAAGAATAGCTAAAGGGGGAACTAATGACAAACAATCAAACTCAAAATCAAGAATCTAATATTCGTAAAGTTGCATTAACTGCCTTAGCAGGGACTAGCATAGAATGGTATGACTTCTTCCTCTACGGAGCTGCTGCTGCTTTAATTTTTCCTAAAGCTTTTTTTCCAGAAGCAACTCCAACTACAGCTTTACTTCTATCCTTTGGTTCTTTTGCCGTAGGTTTTATTGCTAGGCCTGTAGGAGGAATTATTTTTGGGCACTTTGGTGACAGAATAGGAAGAAAGAGAACACTAGTGTTGGCATTAGTGTTAATGGGTACTGCTTCTACTTTAATTGGTTTGCTTCCTACGTATGCAATGATAGGTGTTGCCGCCCCTATCCTTCTTACGATTTTAAGATTTGCGCAAGGATTAGCTATAGGAGGCCAATGGGGAGGAGCTATGTTATTAGTTACTGAAAGCGCTCCTGATGATAAAAGAGGTTTCTATGGAGCATTTGCTCAAGCAGGAGCTCCTGTTGGAGTAATTTTGGCTAATCTAGCTTTTATAACCATCAGTGCCATGGTTTCGGATGAATTTTTTAATACTTGGGGATGGAGGATTCCTTTCATTGCAAGCGCTGTTCTCATTGGAATAAGTATGTATATCCAATTAAATTTGGAAGACACAAAGGCATTTAGAGAATTAGAAGCTTCAAAATATGATAAAGATAGCTCTTCAGAATCAGAACCTACTATATCAAAATCTCCAATATTGTTAGCAATACAAAAATACCCGAAAAGAATTCTTTTAGCTGCAGGTGCGTTCCTATCAGTACAAGTTACTTTTTATATATTAATAGCTTTTCTTCTAGCTTATGGAGTACAAAGCGCAAATATGACTAGAGATGATATGTTAACAGCCGTCCT
>CESD01032901.1_pt1 | contig 14269 bp, 15 predicted proteins | sample 531191 | NCBI WGS metagenome assembly CESD01 (sample SAMEA2622021, study PRJEB7988) | marine metagenome | biome: marine biome (ENVO:00000447); feature: deep chlorophyll maximum layer (ENVO:xxxxxxxx); material: "saline water (ENVO:00002010), including plankton (ENVO:xxxxxxxx)" | depth 188 m
GAACGGACATTATAAATGCAAAAAGAACAGAATAATATTTATAAGTTGGATATTTCCAATAACGCAAAATTTAAACAAAAAAATAAATAATCTTATGAAGATTTATCTTTAATTATTTAAGATATTATTGCTAAATCTATGGAAAAATCATCTCAATGGGATTATTGGGATCCCACAAATCATACTTCTGCATAGCAATCTTAAATAAATTGCTATTCTCAAAATGATTTAATAAAGCGATTACTTTTGTAAAATTTTGAGAATTAAACCAACTTGGGTTAGCAATTTTACATTGGCGTATAAAAGGAAGAATTGAAATATCTAAAAGGCTAACTTTTTTCCCAAAAATCCATGGAAATGAATTAATTTGAATATCTAAATCTTCAAGTAAAATTTTACATTCTTCTCTGTGAACCATGGGATCAGTATCAAATCTGGATGAATATTTATACCTATCAAGATGAAACTTAAACTCCGTGTCAAATAATTTTATCAGTTTGGAAGATCTTAATTGTTCTTGCTTTGTATATTGATGCACCTTTGAAGGCTGAGAATCAATAGCCCAAGAAATAATGTCTAAACTTTCATCTATAACGGTATTTTGAATTTTTAAAACTGGTACTGTGCCTTTGGGTGAAATCTTAAGCATTTGATCAGGTTTATTTTTTAACTCTACTTCTCTTATTTGACAGTTTTTTGAACCCAAGATTAAAGCCATACGAGCCCGCATTGCATAAGGGCACCTTTTAAAACTATATAGTATTGGCAATCTCATTTTTTATTTGAACTATACTTTGCTCCAATATGTTTTTCATTTCTTAATTTAGCTAAATCAACTTGTTTTTGTCTATCTGCATAACGTTTTTTTTGATTAGGGGTTTTATGATCAAAACAATTGGGGCAACTCACTCCCCTTTGATATTTTTGTGAATATTTATCAGTCTTGGTAATAGGCATTCTACAACCATGACACATATCATATGAGCCTACTTCAAGGTTTTTGTCTAAGGCAACCCTGTCATCAAAAACAAAGCACTCGCCACTCCATAAGGACTCATCATTATCCACTTTCTCCAAGTAATTAAGAATTCCTCCTTGCAAGTGATAAACGTTGTTAAAGCCTTTTGCTTTCATTAGTGATGATGCTTTTTCACAACGTATCCCTCCAGTACAAAACATTGCAACCCTTTTATTTTTATTAATTCCGGAATTTTCAAGCCAGTGTGAAAATTCTCTAAAATTTGTTGTTTCAGGTTGGATTGAGTTTTTGAATGTTCCAATTGAAAATTCATAGGTATTCCTAGTATCTAAGACCAAAACATCATCTTGAGATATTAAATTATTCCAATCTTCAGGTTCAACATATTCCCCGACAGCTTTTTTAGGATTGGCTAGATCATTTCCAATGCTAACAATTTCATCTTTAAGTTTAACTTTTAAGCGTGGGAATGGATTTTCTTCACATTCAGAAAACTTTATGTTTTGAGAAATATGTAAATTATGCAATTTTAAAAATTCAATAAATTTTTTGATGCTTGCTAATGATCCTGCTAGTGTGCCATTAATTCCCTCAGAAGCTATAAGCACTGTTCCTTTAATATTTTTTTGGATAAGGAAATCAATAAATATTTTTTGGTAATATTCTAAATCTGTTAAATCTAAAAATGCATAAAAAGCAACGACTTTATAAGAATGATGACTCATTGAACTATTATAAAAAATATATAATATTTAAAAAATTCCTTTATGTTAACTAATGAAAAAGAGGACAAAAAAAACAATTTACACCATCATAATTTCAATATTTATATTTTACTACATGTTTGGACGATACCTTTAGAACAAGATCATAAAAACTTTTATAGATTAAATAATTGCAAACAATGGCGCGCCTGAAGAGATTCGAACTCCTGACCCACGGTTTAGAAAACCGTTGCTCTATCCAGCTGAGCTACAGGCGCACTGGTCGGGGTAGTAAGATTCGAACTTACGACCACTCGCTCCCAAAGCGAGTGCGCTACCAGACTGCGCTATACCCCGAGACGAATGATATTAAAGTTTTAAGATTAAATAATCAATCTCCATTGCATAAAAATTTAATGATGGGAAAATGAATGGATGTCATCAAAAATTTTAGACGGAAAAATACTTGCAAACTTAGCTGAAAAAGATATCCAAACGAAAGTTACTGAACTTAAGGAAAATGGTATTACGCCTACTCTGGCAACTATTCTTGTTGGCCTAGATCCAGCATCTGCAACGTATGTAAAAATGAAGCAAAATGCCTGTGCTAGATTGGGTATGGAGTCAATTGCAGTTGAACTTAGCAAAGATACAACAACAGATGAATTGCTAGAGTCTATAGATGGACTTAACAATGATGATAATGTTCATGGAATCTTATTACAACATCCAGTACCCTCACAAATAGATGAACGCAAATGCTTTGATGCAATAAACGTTAAAAAAGATGTTGATGGGGTAACCTGTATTGGTTTTGGACAAATGACTATGGGAGAAGAGGCATTTGGATCTTGTACTCCAGCAGGAATCATGAGAATTCTTAATCATTATAAAATTGAAATTTCAGGTAAAAATGCTGTTGTAGTTGGGAGAAGTCCTATTCTTGGTAAGCCTATGGCAATGATGCTACTTAATGAAAATGCAACTGTAACAATTTGTCATTCAAGAACAAAAAATCTCAAGGATAAAATTAATAATGCTGATATTGTTGTCGGCGCAGTTGGGGTGCCTCGCCTAATTCAAAAAGACTGGATAAAAGAGGGTGCAGTTGTAGTTGATGCAGGTTATCACCCTGCAGAAAAATGTGGAGATATTGATCTTGAAGGAATTGATGCAATTGCTTCTGCCCATACTCCGGTTCCAGGTGGAGTTGGACCGATGACAATAAACACCTTAATTCTTAATACTCTCTTGGCTGCTCAAAAAGACAACTAATATGTCTAACCTTCCATTGATAGTTGGGTATGGTGGTATCAATGCTGGAGGAAGATCAATCTTTGATTTATCTCACAATAGAATGGTGTTCGATGATATAAACACAAAGCAACAAAAAGAGGTCTTGCAAAGCCTTGGGCATCTAATGGGCACTAATGACTCAGAAACAATTTTAAACAAAAGTCTTATGAGGACCATTGATAACAATTTTTTTAAAGCGCATAGCTTTAGGTCTCCAGATTTACCGACCTTAGCAGGGGGACAGCTTCCATCCGGATTTAACCCTGCTTCAACTTATAATTCAAGACAACATCCACGTGGTTTGGCAATGACAATTTTTGGATTATCAGATGCCCTAAAGAGCCTTGGATTTTCATGGGAAAAGATTTTACAAAAAATTCCTCGACAAAAAATTTCTTGTATTTCAGGTTGTGCTGTTGCCCAAGCTGACAAATTTGGTATGGGTGGAATGTTCCAAGCTCCATTGGCTGAATCAAGAATTACCAGCAAACATATGGCAATGTCTCTTGGGGAAGGAAGTGCAGACTTTGGCCATTCATATGTCTTGGGCAGTATGGGCTCTACAGGAAACTACACAGGAGCATGTGCAACCTTTCAATATAATTTAAAACTTGGAATTTCAATGATTCAATCCGGGGAGTCATTGATCAGCATTGTTGGCGCAGCAGAGTCAGGAATTGTTCCTGAAATTTATGAGGCATTTGCTGCAGCAAGAGGTCTTGCAGAGGATAAAAACTTAATAAAACTTCAAGAACAACTTGGTGAAGATTCTAAAAGCCCTAATCATCGAAAGATTTGCAGACCATTTGGTGACAATATTGGAATGATTTTGGGAGAGTCTGCGCAATTCATAGTTTTAATGGAAGATAGTCTTGCTCTTAAGCTAGGTTTAAACATCCATGGTGCCGCATTATCCAGTCATATTCATTCTGATGGATATAAAAAATCAATTTCAGGCCCGGGAGCTGGTAATTATTTAACGGTTGGTAAAACATTCAATGAAATTAAAAAATATTTTTCCTCCGAAGGTTTAAATAAGACTTTTTTTCATGCTCACGGAACCGGTACACCTCAAAACAGAGAAAGCGAGTCTCATATAATTTCCAGCATATCTAAGACTTTTGGAATTAATGCATTACCTGTGACAGCTGTTAAGTCTTACCTTGGTCATTCATTAGCAGCAGCGGGAGGTGATCAGATGATAAGTGCTTTAGGGAGCTGGAAAAATAATTTGATTCCCGGAATTACATCTACACCAAAACTTGCAGAAAACGTTCATAAAGAAAATGTAGATTTTTTATTACAGAATAAAAAGTTTGAAGATGGTAGATTTGATTTCGCTGTCTTGAATGCAAAGGGTTTTGGTGGTAATAATGGAACTTGTCTCGTTGCCTCTCCCTCTAAAACTATGAAAATGCTTAAATCGAAATATCCAAAAAAAGATATTCAGGAATATCTTTCAAAAAAACAGAAAATTGATGATCAGCTAAATCAGTGTAAACAAGATATTCTTCTAGGCGATATAAAATCTCGATATATTTTTGGAGAGGATGTAATAGATGGAATGAATGATTTTGAAATAGAGCCAGATAAAATTACCAATAAGCTAAACAAGGAAATATTTGATTTAAATTCAACTTTACCTTACAAAGATTATCTGTAGGGTTTAAATTATTAAAAAAACTCTTAAAATAAAGGGCAAAACAATACAAAAATCTACGTAATTATATCCGCGTAAGGAAGGAGAAAATTATATGTCTTTTGATAAAACAAAAACTGATCCTATTCTTGGAAAAAAAGTCCATGAACACTTGGTCTCTGTGGGTGTTGAAACTCCAGTTATTGATAACGGCTTGTCACGTAAAGAAAGAATTGACAAGATCCAGAATAATTTTGATGAAATAGTTTCAACATTAGGGCTTGATTTAAAAGATGATAGTCTTGCAGATACGCCAAAGCGAGTTGCAAAAATGTATGTCAATGAAATTTTTTGGGGTCTAGATTACACCACTTTTCCTAAGGTCACCGTGGTAGATAACAAAATGCAATATAATGAGATGGTTGTAGAAAAAGGTATTTCAGTTCAATCTTATTGTGAGCATCATTTTGTTAATATTGATGGGTTAGCAACAGTTGCATATATTCCAAACAATAAAGTACTTGGATTATCAAAGATGAATCGTGTTGTTGAATATTTTTCCAGAAGACCGCAAATACAAGAACGCTTGACCGAACAAATATATCACGCATTATCCTTTATCTTAGAAACAGAAAATGTAGCATTAACAATTGATGCAAAACATTTTTGTGTAAAGTCAAGGGGTGTCGAAGATACTGAATGCTCAACAGTTACAAGTAGATTAGGAGGAAACTTCAAAGCGCATCCTGAAGTCAGAGCAGAATTTTTAGCTTTGCTTAAGTAGTTTGCTCAGGTTGATCATCACCTAACTCTATGTCATCTGACTCAACATCGACAACTTCATCATCATTGTTTGACTCTGATTCAAACTTATCATTAAAAGGCCATGGTTTAGAATCTGAGTTGAAACTTAAAAAGTTTAACGAGTCATTGAAGAATCCTTGGAGCCAATTATTAGCAGCTTGCAATTGATTATTTGTTTTGGATGTAAACAAATAAAAAATAAATTGAATTGCTACAAGAAAAATTAGGATGCTGACAATAAAATTTATAGCCATGCCGTAGATAACCATAAAAAATAGTCTTTGCCATTTTTTTAAATCTAATAATTCGTCTTTATTAATTTCACTCATAGTTTTTCCTTGTAAGTAAATTCTACATCAACTTCATTAGGGTGATCGAGTAAATCTTTGATTAATTGATCTGATAATGCATCTGCATAAAGTATTTCATATAAAGAATTAACCAATGGCATGCTGACATTCATCTTATTTGCCTCATGATAAACAACTTCAAGGGTGCGAGCTCCTTCAGCGACTTGTCCAACTTTATTTTTAGCATCTTTTAGCGAATTATCCTGGGCAAGAAGTTCACCTAGTTGAAAGTTTCTTGAAAGCTTAGAAGTGCAAGTTGCCATCAAATCTCCCATGCCAGCTAAGCCTAGAAAAGTAATTGGATTCGCACCTTTTGCAACAGCGAATCTACTCATTTCTGCCATGCTTCTTGTAAGAATTAATCCTAAGGCATTTTCACCAACTAATTTAGCATGAGCTATGCCGCAGCATATTGCATAAATATTTTTTAATGCTCCTGCTAATTCAACACCCTGAATATCATTACTAGAAAAAACTTTAAATGTTGAAGAGGAAAACATTGATTTTATCTCATGAACTATCTGTTCACTTTTTGATGCAATTACTGTGCCAGCTAATTTATCTTCAGCAATTTCTTTAGCTAAGTTTGGTCCGCTTAATACTCCAACTTTATCTTCTACAATATGATCTAAATGTTGACTAATAACATCTGTCATAGTTCTAAAAGGATTTGATTTGATTCCTTTTGTGCATGAGATGATTGCAGATGATGAACTAACGAGCGGCTCAATCCTACGAATTATTTCCTCAAAAATTACACTGGGAGTAGCAACCAAAACATATTTAGCATGAGAGACAACAGATGCCAAATCTTTTGATGCAGTTATATTTTCTGAAAGCTTTAACTCAGGATGATAGACGGAATTAGCACCTTCAGAATTTATTCTTAATGCTTGCTCAGCATCTCTAACCCATAAACGAACTTCAAAGCCATTTGATGCAGCAATATTAGCTAACACTGTTCCAAAGCTTCCGCCTCCTAGAACTGCGACGCATTTATTAGCTGTCATTTAGCTACCCAAGATATTTATCAAGCTGTCTGAGATATTTGGCTGGATCTTTAGGTGAACCGCCCTCTGCTATCACTGCATAGTCAAATAAAAATTGAGCAAAATTAGAAAAGTCTTTTCCAGACATTGAACCTAATTTTTTAATGAGTTTATGCTTTAGATTTACTTCAAAAACTGGTTTTGAATCTGTGAAGGTTTGACCAGCAGCCTCCAAAATTCTTTTCAACTGAGCTCCGGGCTCATCTTTGGATAGAACCAAGCATACTGCAGAATCGACTAAACGTGAACTTGCTATTACATCTGAAACTTGGGCATCTAGTGATTTTTTCATTTTATCAATAATTTCTTGTTTTTCTTTAGTAACTTTTGGTTTTTTCTTATCTTCTGCAAATTCTTCTTTAGCAACATTAATTAATTCTTTACCCTTGTATTGCATTAAAGTTGTCATTAGCCATTCATCAATTCTGTCAGTCAATAACAAGACCTCTGTGCCATTTGCTTTAAGATGCTCAATGTGAGGAGAATTTACTGCAGCCTCATATGTGTCAGCAATGGAATAATATATTTTTTCATCATTACCTTTCATTCTGTCAATGTATTGATCTAAAGTCGTATCTGCAGAATTTTCATTTGAAGCTGAGCTTACAAATAAAAAAAGCTCAGCAATTGATTCTGAATTTTCATAATCTTCGGCTGGCCCCTCTTTTATAACTAAACCAAACTCCTCCCAAAATTTTTGATATTCCTCAGGCTTGTCTTTCTGCATTTTCTTTAAGGCATCAAGAACTCTTTTAGTTAAACCTTTTTTGATAGAGTCAACTAAGGGATGGTCTTGAAGTATTTCTCTTGAAACATTAAGAGGCAAATCACTTGAATCAACAACCCCTTTTACAAATCTTAAATACAATGGCAAAAAATGAGCCGCATCATCCATTATGAAGACTCTTTGGATAAAAAGCTTTATCCCTCTTGGTGTATCTCTGTTCCAAAGATCATATGGAGATTTTTCTGGAATAAATAACAAACTGGAATATTCTTGCTTGCCCTCAACTTTGTTATGCATCCACATTAGCGGATCATTGGTGTCGTATGATATAAACTTATAAAAATCCTTATATTCATCATCCTTTACCGATCTCTTAGACTTCAACCAAATTGCTTCAGAGTCATTAATAGTTTCTGGATCTCCATCTTCAGGATTAAGAATTAAGGGGAAATTAATATATTGAGAGTATTTTTGCAGCAAGAACTTAACGCGCATTAGCTCAGAAAATTCTTTGTTTTCATCATTAAGGTAAATGGTTATTTTTGTGCCTCTGTCCTCTTTTGGAACTGAAGATAATCGATATGTATCTTCACCTGTGCTCTCCCACATCACTGCTTCTTCAGCTTTAGAATATGCAGACCTTGAATGAACAGAGACTTTTTCTGCAACCATAAAGACCGAATAGAAACCTACTCCAAATTGACCAATTAAATTAGAATCTTTTTTCTTATCACCTGTCATTTCTGACAAGAATTGAGCTGTTCCGGATTTAGCAATTGTTCCAATATTCTCAATGATTTCATCCTCGTTCATGCCTATACCATTATCTGAAATGCAAATCGTATTATTTTTGGCATTTAGGCTAATATTAATTTTGAGCTCAGTATCCTTATCCAATAATTTAGAATTTTCTATTGCATTAAATCTAATTTTATCTAAAGCATCTGAGGAATTAGATACTAATTCTCTCAAAAAAATTTCCTTGTTTGAATACAAGGAGTGAATCATGAGATTTAAGAGTTGTTTTGTTTCTGTTTGAAATGATTTTGTCTTTGATCTTGCCATAATAATTTATCCCCTATCAAAACAATATGGTGTTGAAAGTCCCAAGTTCAAGGACTGGTCATATTTTTTTTGCACTAGCTTTGCAACGTTTACTGCAAAAATGAACTTCTTCCCAGGCTCTTTTCCATTTTTTTCTCCAAGAAAAAGTGCGATTGCAATACTTGCATTGTTTTGAAGGAAGATTTAATTTTTTATGCAAAATATGAAGTTAACCAAAAATCGTAAAAAATTGAATAATGCTAAGTGCAAAAATAACAATAGTGCAATAGACGCTAAATCCGTGTAAAAAAGAGAATAAACTATCCCATCCTCTGTCTCTTGCAGCATTAGTAATTGGTATTGCTAGCAATCCAATTAAAGCATGAACTGAGATATTAATTCCTAACCACCAATTAAATGAAGAAACCTGAAAGTAAAGAATGAATAAACATGGTATGGATAGTAAAAAAAGTAGTAAATAATATCTTGGGAAAATTGCTCTTAAAAATTTAGAAGATGTTTCTTCATCTAATACTTTAAAAATTACTGGTGTTGTAAGGATAAGATGACTAAATATTACTCCTGCAATCAAAAGATTCAAAAGTAAAAGTATTATTTGACTGGTCATAATTTATTCTCATGGCGATCCGGACGAGACTCGAACTCGCAACCTCCGCCGTGACAGGGCGGCGTTCTAACCAAATTGAACTACCGGACCACGTTCGCATTTGCATGATAGCTTTTTTTAACTATTCTGTAACTGTTTTTCTCGTACCTTTTAGGGATAATTTTGTCAAATTTAATGAATTAAATATATGTAAATATTTTACTCAAGTCTTTAAAATTTGATATGCTTATGAAAGCTTTCCATGGGGGGAAGTTATATTTAAATATAAAAAGGAGTTCTAATGAAATATTTATTAGCTCTCATTGGTTTGATAAGCATGCCATCATTTGCTTCAACAGGTGATCTTCAAACCAGTGATTTGACAGGTATTTCCTTTTGGCTTGTAACCGCAGCTATGCTTGCAGCTACTGTATTCTTTTTCGCAGAAAGAGATAATGTCGAAGGTAAATGGAAAACATCTTTATCAGTAGCTGGTCTTGTTACTGGTGTGGCATTTTGGCACTATCTCTATATGAGAGGTGTTTGGGTGGACACTGGAACATCTCCTACTGTTTACAGATATATTGACTGGTTAATCACAGTTCCACTTCAAGTAATTGAATTTTATTTGATTTTGAGAGTGTGCACTAATGTTTCCTCAGGTTTATTCTGGAAACTATTAGGTGCTTCTGTAGTTATGCTAGTTGCTGGTTTCATGGGTGAAACAGGCTCAAATGCAATGATTTGCTTCGTTGTAGGAATGGCGGCTTGGTTATACATCATTTATGAAGTTTTCACAGGAGAAGCAGGAAAATTAAATGCTTCTAGTGGAAATGCCGCTGCTCAACAAGCATTTAGCACAATCAGATTAATCGTAACCGTTGGCTGGGCGATCTATCCAATAGGATATTTCCTAGGCATGGGTGCAAATCCTGATATGGCTAATGCTAACCTAATCTATAACCTTGCTGATTTTATTAACAAAATTGCATTTGGTTTAGCTATTTGGGCTGCTGCAGTTAGCGACAAAGAATAATTATTTATTCAATAAAAAAAGCCCGGATATTTCCGGGCTTTTTTTTGTTTGTTTGGTGGGTGATGACAGGCTCGAACTGCCGACCCTCTCGGTGTAAACGAGATGCTCTCCCAACTGAGCTAATCACCCAATATTTAAAACATCGCTTTAAGCTGATCTTCCATTTGTTGGTAATCCCAAAAAGCCCGTAATGATACTATTTTATCATTAGAATTTACACGGTAAATTACAATCATTTTTGTTTCAATTTTCACATCATCTACAACATTGACGATCTGTGCAAAATTAGCACACTCATCTGCACATGCAATGGATTCCAAAATATTAAACTCAATATTTCCATTTGCAATTACAGTATCGTAAAATTTTTCAATAGCTTCTTTACCTTTATGACCATCTCCAACAGGATCTAGGGGGCTCTTCCCTATTGGATCTTGAACAACAGCGTCATCAGCAAACAAGTTTAACCAGTTTTGTTTATCTTTCGCTACAGCATAATCTCTTGAAAGAAATCCTAGTTCCTGAGCTTTAGTTTTCGGCTTCATCTTAAATCTCCTTGGATGGGTTTATTTCTAATCTAGCGAAATATATACCTATAAGAGCAATTATAACAAAGCTCAATTGTATAAAGTTCAAATACTCATAAAACATTAATGCTCCAAAAATTGTTGCAACAATTGGCTGCATTAATAAACCAACAGAACCAAAAGAAGCTTTTATTTTTGGCAAACTAAATGTTATGAAGAATTGGCCTCCTACCTGGCACAAAATTGCCATAGCTAATAAATTATAAAATTGGGTTGACGAACTAGGCATGAACACTCTCGACTCAAACAAAGCAAAAATTAATCCAAAAAAACATGTAAAAAAAGTTGTATAAAAAATTATGTTGATAGCGCTTTCTTTTCCTAGACGAGAAATTATTAATAAATAAGTTGCATATAAAAATGCTGCTATCAATGCCATAGCGTCGCCTAATAAAGCGCCTTCAGCTTTTGAGTTTGAAAAATAAACTAATCCAATCACGCCAACATAAGTAAGGATAAAGGATAAAAGAAAATTTTTAGAAATAGACTCTTTGAAGATAAATACTCCAAAGAGAACTAAATATATAGAGGCTGTATTAACAAATATCGTAGCATTCGCAATTGAAGTAAATTCTATGCTCCAGTGCCAAAGACTCATGTCGGCTGCAAATGCAAATGAAGCAGTAAATACCAACATTAGATTGTTTTTGCTCTTTAATTTAAATGCCTCGCCTCGATTAAAGTAAATATTTATAAGAGCTAGAAAAGGAAGTGCCAGAAACATGCGATAAAAAAGATTCCAAGAAGGAGATAATTCACTCCATCTGACAAACAAAGGTGCCAGACCAATTAATCCAGCTCCTAAGCAAAGAATAAAAAAATTCTGTGCCGACTTTAATTGTGATGACATAGTTATATACTTCTTTTATGTGTGCTGACATTGTAGAACAAGGAGAGGAAATTATCTCTGTTGGAGAGCTTAACCAACAAGCAAAAAAAATCCTTGAAAATCAATTTAATGGGGTTTCCGTATTAGGGGAAATTTCGAATCTAGCTCGTCCCTCGTCAGGACATATCTACTTTACCTTAAAAGATGAAAGCGGTGCCATCCGGTGCGCTATGTTTAGGAATCAAAATTTAAGATTGAATTTTAAGCCAGAAGACGGTGATCAATGCGTCCTTAAAGGACAAGTAAGTCTTTATGCTCCTCGGGGCGATTATCAATTAATTGTTAGCTCAATGCAGCCAGCTGGTTCGGGAAACCTTATGCATCAATTTGAGAAGTTAAAGAAAAAACTTGAAGCTGAAGGATTATTCGAACAAACACTTAAGAAAGACCTTCCAGAACAACCTAAGCATATTGGCATAATAACTTCTGAGTCAACTGCTGCTTTTCAAGATGTGTTAACAACAATTAAAAGACGGGCACCGATTAGTCAAGTATCTTTAATACCTGCAGTTGTTCAAGGTGATACCGCTCCGAATACATTGATATCAGCTTTAAGAAAGACTTTAGAGTTTAATGACACAAATCCACACAATTCCTTTGATGTAATTATTATTTGCAGAGGCGGTGGATCAATTGAAGATCTATGGGCTTTTAATAACGAAAGTTTAGCGAGAGAAATATATGATTTTCCGATACCAATTATTTCTGGTGTGGGTCATGAAATAGATTTTACTATAACTGATTTTGTTTCAGATCTTAGGGCACCTACTCCGACTGCTGCAGCTGAATTAGTAACAGAAAACTATTTCCAATTAACCGATAGACTCAATGAATTTAAAAGACATCTGGATTATTTAATTCACGATAAGCTATCTGATAAAGCTCAAGAAATCCTAATTACTTCTCAACAGCTTAAAAGTCCAATAACAATGCTGAAAGAGCAATCACAATCTCTTGATAATTATGAACTGCGCCTTCAAACAGCAATGCAAAATAGCCTAATACATACAAAGCAAAACTTTCAAATATTAACTGCTCAAATTTACCAATCCAGTGCCTTACAAAAGTTAGTTAAATATATGGATCAGCTAAATAATGCAAATAAAACTCTAGGATTACAGATGAAAAATCTATTTGATAAAAAGAAATTAATCTTAAATAGCATTTCTTCTAATATTAATGCTGTCAGTCCTCTTGCAGTGCTCGAAAGAGGCTATGCAATTGTAATGGATGATAAAGGAAAAGCATTAAAATCCTCCAAGGAAATTCAAATTGGAGATACTATTAAGACCCGTCTTTCAGATGGAGGCTTCGATTCAAATGTTTCAAAGAAAATTTAATCCTGCAAATTTTTTATTTTTAATTATTTGCTTTACCTTGCATGCAAACGAAGATGATTTAATTGAAGGGATTAGTGGAGAAATTATTGCCATCCCTGCTTCAATAAACACAAAAAATAACTTGCTAACTTTTAAAACGTCTTCGGGAAGCAAGCAACTTGTTAGTCTTCCATTTGTTAAACAAGATCTTATAATTACAAGACATCACGTAGATGTAAAAGTTAACTATGTAAACTTTGGAGAATCAAGAATAACCATCAATGATCTTAGCAAAGTTAATTTAAGTAAAGAAAATCAGACTAGAGCAAATAGAGAAGCTTTAGAAATTAAGGCAGCATTGAGCAAATCAACAACTGAGATTACTCCCTCTTTTAATTTCATACCTCCGGTTCCTGGAAATGTAACGTCTCCATTTGGAAAGCAAAGATTTATAAATGGCTCGCCCAGATCAGCTCATCTAGCATTAGATCTGAGTGGTGCAATTGGAACTCCAATTATTGCTCCACTGAAAGGTAAAGTTGTTCTGGTTGGTAACTATTTCTATACGGGTTTAACCTTGATTCTTGATCATGGACATGGATTGTTTTCTTCATATGCTCACATGAGCGAAATCAAAGCTGAATTGGGAGACCTTTTGGAGCAATCTCAGCAAATTGGCTCAGTCGGTTCAACTGGAAGAGTTACAGGACCTCATCTTCATTGGACTGTATACTTTGATGGTAACAAGGTCAATCCAGAGTCATTGATTCAAAAAAACTATTTAAATACTGTTCTTTAAATCTTTATAGATCCTAGATAAGCTTGCTTCATCTTGAGGTTTCAAGCTTTTAAATAATATTTGTCCATCAGGAGAAATAAAATATGTTGCAGGAAGAGTTTTAGGCGTTTCTATTCCCCACAAACTTCTAGGATGCGTAATAATTGATGGATAAGTTATGCCAAATTTTTTAATCTGTGGTCTCAAATCATCTACATCAAGACGATCGAAATTAAATGCAAAAACTTTTACCTCTGGATAATTTTTAGAGAATGAAACTATCTCGGGAATTTCTTTTATGCATGGAGGGCACCAATCTGCCCAGTAATTTACCAGCACCCAATGACCATTAAGGCTAGAGGAAAAGATCGGCCTAGAATCAAAAATCTCTATGTCGCCTTTTTCACAAGAAATTAGAAAAAGACAAAACAAAGTTAATGGTAATTTAAATTTCATGTTTT
>CESD01274017.1_pt1 | contig 14241 bp, 13 predicted proteins | sample 531191 | NCBI WGS metagenome assembly CESD01 (sample SAMEA2622021, study PRJEB7988) | marine metagenome | biome: marine biome (ENVO:00000447); feature: deep chlorophyll maximum layer (ENVO:xxxxxxxx); material: "saline water (ENVO:00002010), including plankton (ENVO:xxxxxxxx)" | depth 188 m
TAAATTTAGGGTCAGCAAGGTATCTTTCTCTGTCGTAAAAAGCTAACCTTTTTGCTTCTACCATTATTTGAAGGGCTGAACCGGAAAGAGGCTTTAGTTCTTCTGAAGAAAAATTTTCAATAATATTTAATTGTTGCAGTAAAGTTATTCCACTTGAATTAGGAGGGGCCTCATAAACTTCAAAACCTCTGTATGATGTGCTTATTGGCTCTTGAATTTCTGCCTCAAAATTATTGAAATCACTCATAGAATATAATCCATCATTATCATCAGAAAATTTAACAATTTTTTCAGCTATTTTTCCCTTGTAAAAACCCTCTTCTCCTTCTATAGAAATTAACTTTAATGTTTCTGCCAAATCTTTGTTAACAACTTTATCTCCAAAATTTTTCAATTTTTTGTTTTGTTTTCCCCATATATTTAATGAACTTTCAAATGTTTCTGCTTTTGACTCTTTCATCAATGATTCGGACTGATCTCGACTTAAAGGAACTCCCGCCAAGGCTGCCTCTATTGCAGGGGCAATACACTCTTCAAGGCTCATTGAACCCTTTAGTTTATGCATTTTTATCACTCCGCTTACTATTCCTGGGACTGAGGCTGCCTGCATCCCTTTAATAGGGATACGATCTCCAATTTTATATGAAAATTCAGGAGCAGGGCCTGTAGCGTTGATAACACTCACCTTATTTTCTTGAGCATCAAACATCATTATAAATCCATCGCCGCCTATTCCTGAATTTTGTGGCTCAACAACACCTAGCATAAAACTAATTGCACACGCTGCATCAAATGCATTTCCACCTTTCATTAAAATGTCCCTTCCAACTGAAGAAGCCATCCAATGATTTGTTACAACGGCTGCATTAAATCCAACCATATTAGTATTTATTGAGCCGTATTTATCTCCATGTGGTAAATTATGTTTCATTGCATCCTTTAAAAGTATATAGGTAATTATATACTTCGTTAATTGAAAAAGGACTTGTAACTATGAAAAAAAATGAAATTATAGAAAATATTATTAAAGAAAGAAGAAATGTAAGGGCATTTAAGAATAAAGCAATTCAGAAAAAAATTATATCAAAAATTATTGAGATGGGAATATGGGCCCCTAATCATAGGATGACAGAACCATGGAAATTTATAATTATTCAAAAAAACTCAGAAAAAAGGCTTTTAATTTCAAAAAAGATTGAGAAATATATAAAAGAAAATTCTAATAATAGTAATCCTGAAACCATTCAAAAGATTGCAGACAAAGCTAGAGTCGAATTTGAATCATGCCCTTTAATTATGTATGTTTGCTCCTCAACTGGAAAAAATGAAGAAGAGACTTTAGAAAACTATTCATCAACTAGTATTGCAATTCAGAATATGGGGCTATATTCATGGACTTTGGGAATCGGGATAGGCTGGTCTACTGGAAAGCCAATTAAAGTAAAAGGATTAAAAAAGATACTAGAAGTTCCTGGCTCATCAATAATCGCTGGATGTTTATATATGGGTTATATTGAAAATAAATCTGTTATTATAAAAAAATCAAGAACAAATCACTTAAAAAAAACAATCTGGAAGTAACATGACTGAAGAATTCAAAAATTTTATAAATAACAAATGGGTTGATCCAACAACTGAAAAATATTTTGAAAGTACCAATCCTGCGAATGAGGAGGAGGTTCTTGGTAAATTTGCTAGTTCAGGCGCACAAGATGCAAATTTAGCAATCAATAGCGCCTATGATAGTTTCAATTCGTGGGGCAAAATGTCTCAGATACAAAGAGGTGACTTTCTTTATAAGGCATCATCATGGCTTGAAGAAAATGCAGATAGATATGCTGAAGCCATTACTAAAGAATGCGGCAAATCTATAGGGGAAGCTCAAGGAGAGGTAGGAAGGTCAGTAGCGCTTTTAAGATATTATGCGGCCCAAGGTTCTGATCCTGTAGGAGACGTTGTACCATCAGTTAATGCAAATATCTTGTTATATACCACTAGAGTTCCTTTAGGTGTAATCGGACTTATAACTCCCTGGAATTTTCCATTGGCTATTCCGATTTGGAAGATGGCGCCAGCTTTGGTATTTGGAAACACAATTGTACATAAACCGGCTTCTTCTACCCCTCTTTTAGGCACCATGATTGCTGCAATGTGGGAAGCTGTTGGCTTGCCAGAAGGTGTATATAATTTGGTGACTGGGTCTGGCTCAGAATTAGGAGATGCCATGATTGACCATCCTTATTCAAATGCCCTTAGTTTTACTGGCTCAACATATGTAGGTCAAAGTGTAGCTGTTAAATGTGCTAAAAATGGGATGAAATATCAACTTGAGATGGGAGGTAAAAATCCTGTAATAGTAATGCCTGACGCAAACCTTGAGCAAGCGGCTGAAATAACTCTTTCAGGCGCAATGAAATATTCTGGGCAAAAATGTACGGCAACTTCAAGAGCGATTGTTAGCAGCAAGATTAAAGAAGAGTTTGCAAAAATATTAACAAACAAAATTGAATCAATGAAAGTTGGGGATGGGATGGACCCAAACAACATTGTTGTTCCAGTAATCGACAAAAAATCCTTGTCGAATATTAGTCAGAAAATTGAACAGGCTAAGTCGGAAGGGTGCGAATTAACATTTGGTGGGAGTACATTGAGTGATGGGAAGTTTAAGAATGGGAACTTTGTTGAACCTACTCTATTTAGTGATGTAGATCCCAACTCTATGATTGCAACTGAAGAAATTTTTGGGCCTGTTCTAGCGTTGATAAATACACAAAATTATGAGGATGCAATTAAAATAGCCAATCAAACATCCTACGGTTTAAGTGCAGGAATTTTTACATCTAATCTGAACTTGGCAATGGAATTTGCAAATAATATTAATGCAGGAATTGTAAAGATAAATGGAGAGACAGCAGGTGTAGAGCCCCAAGTTCCCTTCGGAGGTATGAAAGAATCCTCATCAGGGGCAAGAGAGCAAGGAAAAGCTGCTGTAGAATTTTTCACTCAGTCTAAAACTATTTATGTCGAAAGGTCTGCATAATGTATTTGGGAACCCAGTTTGCTGCAAGAACCGATGCAGATTATGAAACGTTCAAGCAACTTGGAGTAAACCATATAAATGGCTTCCCTGAAATAGGTCATCAAAACTGGACTTCTTCAAACCTTAAAGAATATAAAGAAAAGGTGGAGTCTTATGATCTTAAATTAGATATGGTTCAACTTCCTTTAAGTTCTGCTGATTTAGACACAAGAGCAAAAAATGGAGAATTTTATAATATCTTAACTGGAAAAAGTCCAGACAGAGACATTGAAATTGAAAGGATCTGTGAATTGATTCAAATGTGTTCAGAAGCAGAAATACCAGCGGTAAAATATAATCTAAATATTATAGGTATACCAAGGACTGATAGCGAACTTGGAAGAGGAGGCGCTAAACTCTCAACATTCAGATGGGATAATGCAGATAAAAATTCTCCAGAAACTATTGCAGGAAATGTATCTGAAGACATCTTTTGGGAAAGAATAGAGTACTTTTTGGATAAAGTTGTTCCCGTTGCAGAACAAAATAAGGTTCGATTAGCTTGTCATCCACATGATCCCTACACACCCCCAGGATTTAAGGGAGTAACCAGAGTTTTAGGGACTGTTGAAGGTTTAAAGAAATTTATTTCGATTAAAGAAAATAAATTTCATGGTTTAAATTTTTGTCAAGGCACCATTACAGAGATGATGGAAAACCCAGGTGAAGAAATTTTTGATGTGATCAGATATTTTGGAAAGAAAAATAAAATTTTTAATGTTCATTTTAGGAACATCAGGGGCAGCAAGTTAAGTTTTACTGAAGTTTTTCCGGACGAAGGATCTATTAATATGTATGAGGCGATTAAGGTTTATAAAGAAGTAAATTACCAATATATGTTAATGCCAGATCATGTTCCGCAAATCAACGCTAAAGATCCTAAAATGACTGCCTTTGCATACTGCTACGGCTATATTAATGCTTTATTACAGACAATAGATGAAATTTAATCCGCCCATTGAATTAATTCAAGCCTTACATTTCCAGGAGTCTTGATAAAGGCTATCTGCATCCCATTTGGTTGCTCAATGGGGCCCTCAGCCAAAACTGCCCCTAGGGTTTCTAGCCTAGATATGTCTGCGTTTATATCAGAGGAGTCAAAACCAAAATGCTCAAGTCCATAATGTGGGTCAGCATCACTAGGTCCCAATTTTTCATTTGTTCTTTCACCAGAAATATTCACTCGCAGTCCACCTTCGCTTTCACATGAAATAAATCTATCTCCGACCGCACGAACCTCGTCGCTTGTTATCTTAAAATTAAATGCCTGCACAAACCAATTGGCATCAGCCTCAGGATCATTGCTTTTAATATGTATGTGATTAATTTTATACACTTATTACCTCTCTTTTCTTTTATTTTCTTATTTTATCCATTAATTTGCTATGAGCAGAAGGCCATCCGTATAAGAACCATTCAGGAATTTTATTTTTAAAATCATTTACACTTAAATCATTCCCTTCAAGATCAGTTGATTTAATACCCAACTTATCACCGATTGACATTAATCCTCCTACATGTTCAATAGAAATTTCATAAATAGCCATAATGGGCAGATTTCCTTGAATTATCTGGGAGCCCGGATAAACTGCGGAAGCAAAAGAATTCACATAGGAAAAATTCCTCACCCAGTCTAGTTTATTTTTAAATAAATTTACCCAATTTTTACCAGATTCTATTTCTAAACATATTGTCATATCTTCAAATTCAGGAAAATTAGGCTTTGGGTTAATAATATTCCCGTTCTTATATACTTCTTTTTCATCGCAATAAATAATTTCATCGGAAGAAGGGCACATAATTGCTCCAACTGAAGAATTATTAGAAGAAAAAAAAGATACAGTTAGACCCCATGTCTCCATAGAATTACTAAAGGGAACCGTCCCACAAAGTGGATCCACAGCCCAAAAATTTTCATTATCATTAGAAAAAGAAAATTCTTCTGCAGATTCTTCTGAGAGTATAGGAAATGAAGATTGAGATTTTATTGTTTCTATTATAATTTTTTCTGATATCAAATCTGCTTCAGTTACCAAGCCTGCCTCATACTTATTCCATTTTTTGATTCCAGAAATAATATTATTCTCTTGAAAATTTTTTAATTTCTTTCCGGCCTTTTCAACTGCTTGTATACAAATTTTTGATTCTAAGTTGATAATATTTCCTTTACTTTTAGGCAATATGGCCCCTCTGTATTTAATTTAACACTTATCTTTTGAGAAGAGTTAAATTCTATTGTTCGCTCTCCATCTAATGCTACTGTCCCTGAAGACAATTTAACACCAATCGCATTATTATTATCAAATTCTTTCCAGCCTTGAATTTCTATTTCTTCAATTTTTCCTGGCGCTATTGCTGATATTATTTTTTGAGGATTATTGTAGTCATTTTCACCTAATGCAATATGAATGCCTTTATTAAAATCTAAATCCTCTTTTAATAAAGAGTGACCAATTGAAGAAAAGCCTATACCTTCGTGACTAATTTTAGATACAAAGAGTTCATCAATATTTTTTATGTCCCAAATTGCTCTTGAGCCAATATATGGGGTTTTAGTAATAACAACATCTACTAGAGATGAATCAATTAAATTAGCACCATCATAAATCTCTAATTTTTTTTCTCTTGTGGAATATTTTTTAATATTTTTTAATAAACAAAATTTTGCTGCCGCAATTCCAACTACTGTTCCTTCTAAATTCAAAGGAAATAAATTATTGGTTCCAGTTGAAACTGGAAGAATAGGCGTTTCACTTATATTTTTAGATACTAATCTACATGTTCCATCACCACCAAAAACAATAATGCACCCTACTTTATTTGCTTCCATTTTTTTTGCGGCTCGAATTGTAGTTTCTTCTGCATCTAATATATTTGTATTTATTAAAATTGTTTCAATTTTTTCTGAATATTGTTCTCTTGCTCTTTTAGAAATGTCACTATAATCAGGCATAACATAAACCTTCTTAATGCCATAAGCAACCAGCCCAGCATACAATTTTAAAATCTCATTGGATTTCATGTGTGTCGATACCACTGAGGCGCTTGCAACCAACCTTCTTATATCTTTTCCGGACAAAGGATTTGCAATTATTCCTACAGATGAAAAATCTCTATCTTTACTACCCATCAATGTCGGAAGGTTCAGTAATATTTTTTATTATTTCTTCTAAAAACTTTGCAGCAGGATAACCATCCACAACTCTATGATCAAAAGTAAGGCTAATATACATAATTTTTCTTTCTGCCAATTCTCCTTCTTGAATATAAGGTTCACTTAAAGTCCTCCCAATTCCTAAAATTCCTACTTGAGGGGGGTTAATTAAAGGATCAAAATAATCAACAACTGTGGAAGAAAGATTTGTGATTGAAAATGTTCCATCGCTAAAATGCTCAGGCTTAAAACCAGTTTTCTCAATTTTTGAGAACTCTCGGATAGCTTTTGCTATTTCAATTATCGATTTCTTTTCTGTGTTCCTTATTACCGGAACCACTAACCCTTGCTTTGAAGCAAAAGCATAACCTATATTGATCTCTTTAAAAGTTTTTATTTCATCATTAACATAATGAGAGTTAAATATAGGATGTTTCTCAATTGCATTACTTAGGCACTTAATTAATAAATCCTGAGATGTTGGCCTTATTTTATCTTTTCTCCATTCGTTAACTAAGATTTTTTGATGGTTATTAAATTTGTCTAATACAACTTTTGACACCAATGTAACAGCCGGAATCTCGTTGCTTTGGGACATTCTCGTAGCAATTACTTTTCTTATTCCTGAAACGCTTTCAGATTTCTCTGAAGACTTATTGCTATCTAAATTAAAACTTCTAACATCGCTATCTACTATTCTTCCATTTGGGCCAGTTCCCTTAATTAAAGATATGTCCAAATTTAATTCTTTTGCTAACTTTCTTGCTATTGGTGTGATTTGAACAGATACTTTTGCTTTTTTTCTCGTACTTTGTGCTTTAATTTCAGAATTAACTTCGCTATTAGCATCAGAATTTGTTTCTTGTGGCAAAGACTCACCTTCACCAATAATGATTGCTAAAATTTCTCCGACTTTTGGTACTTGGCCTTCTTGATACAAGATTTTGCCAATTGTTCCAGATTCTGGGCTTTCTATCTCCGCATTAACCTTAGATGATTCTACTTCTACTAATTGATCGCCCTTTTTAACTAGATCACCTTCTTTTATGAGCCACTTTATAATTGTTGCATCATTCATGCCCATGCCCCATTGTGGAAGATATACATTAGTAGCCATGAGTACCTCTATTCAAGAGTGCCTTTCACAGCATTAATTATTTTTTCCTCTGTCGGAAATATAAGTGGCTCTAAAGCCTGAGTAAAAGGTATATGAACTTGTTCAGCTGCAACTTTGGCTGGCGGAGCTTGTAAGTTCCAGAAACCTTGTTCAGTAACAACTGAAATTATTTCGCTGGCGGCACTGCATACCTTATGAGCCGGATCTACAACAACTAATCTTCCAGTTTTTTCTACAGATTCTAAAATTATTTCTTTATCTAACGGGACAAGTGTTCTTGGATCTATTACTTCAACAGATATTCCATCTTTTTCAAGTTTTTCTGCAGCACTTATTGCATGAATATTTCCTCCAGCTATTCCAACAACAGTACAGTCTGTCCCTTCCCTCAATAATTTACCTTTTCCAAACGGGATTAAAAGTTCTTCATCCTTATCATCTGGAACATCTCCTTTTATCCCTCCAAGATTTCCATCCTCAAAAATAATACAAGGGTCGTTGTCTCTTACAGCAGTTTTCATTAGGCCTTTTGCATCTTCAGGAAAAGTGGGGACAATTACTTTTATTCCAGGCATGTTCATAAACATTGGGTAACTTCTGTCAGAATGGTGGGCGGCAGCTCCACCGTTATAATACATCACTGCTCTTATTGTTACGGGCAAGGATGCTTGGCCTCCAAACATATACTTCATTTTTGCTAACTGACTGATTAATTGGTCCATAGCAACCCACATAAAACTAGTTAAAGTTTCTACAATTGGTCTCATTCCAACTAAACTTGAACCTACTGCTGCACCAATAAAACCATTTTCTGATAGAGGAGTGTCTAGGACTCTGTTTTCTCCATATGCCTCAAAAAGTCCTTTTGAAGCTCCATAAATTGAAGCTCTTACATCCTCGCCCATATAGTAAACTGCGCCATCCCTTTCCATTTCTTCAAAAATGGCTTCATTTAGGGCTTCTACATACATAATATTTTTCAATTTATTTGCTCCATTTATGCATATTCTATTGGGTCTGTGAAGAGGTCATCATACAATTCTTTAGGTTCAGGGAAAGGGCTTTTCCTCGCAAAATCAACTGCTTTTTCTACAGAGATTTTTTCTTTTTCTTCGATCTCGTCAAATTCTTTTTGTGTAATTATATTTTGCTTCATCATATTGCTCTTTAAGACTTCAATGGGGTCTCTTTTTTTCCATTTTTCAACTTCTTCGTCGCTTCGATATGACTGATCTCTACGAACTGAAGCTAGTCCCAAAGAATGATCTTCATATCTATAAGTTAATCCTTCAATAAGAGTTGGGCCCTGACCACTTCGTGCCCTATCTACTGCCACGCTCGTAGCCTCATACATTGCCAAAGCGTCCTGTCCATCTACTAACACCCCTGGAATTCCATATGCAGATGCTCTATCAGATATATGATCTACCGAAACAGAATCTTTATAAGATGTAGTAACGGCAAACTGATTATTTTCACAAACAAATATTACTGGAAGTTTCCACAAGGCAGCTAGGTTCATCGATTCGTGGCAGGCACCTTGATTTGAGGCTCCATCTCCAAAAAAAACTAAAGATATAAATTCTTCGTTCTTTAATTTTGAGGCTAAAGCTGCACCTGTTGCAACTGGAACTGAAGAAGCAACTATGCCAGATTCTCCAAGTATACCTATAGAAAAGTCAGCTAAGTGCATTGATCCTCCTTTTCCCTTGCAATAGCCATCTCTCTTGCCGAATATTTCCGCCATCGCCTTATTAATATTTCCACCTTTAGCTATAGGGTGCCCATGAGAGCGATGGTTTCCGGCAATATAATCATCATCGTTCAGTGCTACACAAGCACCTACCGCCACTGCTTCTTCTCCAATATAAGTATGAAGGCTGCCAACAATTTCTCCTAACTTCTGGCACTCTATTAAGGCAGACTCAAATAAACGAATTCTTATCATGCGGGTTAACATTAATAACTGTTTATCTTTACTAATCATTTTCTATTATTTTTTCTTCAATATTAAAGGATTTGTAGTTGGGGTAATTATATAATAAATAATTACTATTTAACTAATTTGGCCTAAGTAAATTAATATCATGGCAGACGCAAAATATACTTCAGAAGAAATAACAGTATTAAAAGGTCTTGAGGCAGTCCGAAAAAGGCCTGGTATGTACATTGGTACAACTGGCATGGAAGGAGTTCAGCACTTAATCCATGAAATTGTAGACAATAGTGTTGATGAGTCTATGGCAGGATTTTGCGATACTGTAGAAATATTGTTAAATGAGGATGGCTCTGTAACCGTAACTGACAACGGCAGAGGTATACCTGTAGATGTAAAAAAGGGGACTGGAAAATCAGCACTAGAAATAGTGATGACAACTCTTCACGCTGGTGGAAAATTTGAAAGCAAATCATATCAAGTTTCAGGAGGACTTCATGGGGTCGGTGCCTCTGTAGTTAATGCTCTATCAGAACATCTCTCAGTTTCTGTAAAAAGAGATGGTTTCTTGCATAAGCAAGAATATTCAAGAGGAAAAATTGTAACTGAAATTGAAAAAACCCCTCTAGATGACTCTATAAAAAATGAGACTGGGACTTCAATAACTTTTTTACCAGATAATGAAATTTTCAAAAATGTAGACTATGACTATAAAAGAATAACTGACAGGTTCAGGCAAATGGCCTACCTCAACCCTAATCTTACAATTAGATTCAAAAGTAATTTTCACTCCAGCATTTGGCCTAACAATTCAACCACCTTCAGATTCACTGGCGGGGTCGAAAGTTATGTAAGGAGCCTTAATCGATCAAGAACCCCTATTCATCAAAATATTGCCGCAATAAATGGAACTCTTTCTCCTGACGACTCAAAATCAAAAGTGGATACTCCTGTTATTGTTGATATAGCTTTTCAATACAACGAAACTTTTCAAGAAAATGTTCTATCTTTTGCTAACTGTATTGTTACTCCTGAAGGAGGAACTCATTTAACTGGCTTTAGAAGATCTCTAACCAGAGCAATAAATAATTACGGTAAAAAAAATGGTCTTCTTAAAGACGATCTTAAAGACGTTTCTGGAGAAGACGTCAGAGAGGGCTTAATGGCTGTGATAAGCGTAAAATTAGGAGAACCTCAATTCGAAGGCCAAACAAAAGCAAAGCTTGGAAACCCTGAAATAGAATCGGCCGTAACTTCACTTATGACTCAGCAATTATCAGAATACTTAGAAGATAATCCAAATGATGCAAAATCAATCTTAGAAAAAGCAGCAACTGCTGCAAGAGCAAGGGAAGCTGCAAAGAAGGCTAGAGACATGGTTATTAGAAAAAATGCCATGGAAGGTGGGGCTTTACCAGGAAAGTTGGCTGACTGCACTGAAAAAGATCCGGCAAAAAGTGAACTTTTTTTAGTAGAGGGTGATTCTGCTGGTGGCTCTGCTAAACAAGGAAGAGATAGAAATTTCCAAGCCATTTTACCTCTTAGGGGAAAGATATTAAATGTTGAAAAAGCAAGACCGGACAAAATGCTTGGTCATGCTGAAATTGCTGCTTTGATTACCGCTACTGGAACCGGAATAGGACTAGAAGATTATGATGCTTCAAAACTTAGATACCATAAAATAGTAATAATGACAGATGCTGATGTTGATGGTGCGCATATTAGAACTTTACTTTTGACATTCTTTTATAGAAATATGCCACAACTAATTGGCGACGGAAACCTATTTATTGCTCAACCACCTTTGTATAAGGGAGTAAAAGGAAAATCTTCTCAATGGCTTTACTCAGAATCAGAAAAAGATGGGTGGATGGCAGAGAAAGTATATGGCAAATTAAAGATTGTTGGCACTAAAGACAAAAGTATAAAACTCGAAAAAGCTGAATTAGGCATTTTAGCTTCAAATATTAGAGATTATATAGAGAGTTACAAAGGACTTGAATCATTAGATATGCCTTCTCCTATTATCGAAAAACTAATTACTGACCCTGAATTAAGTGAATTAAGTTTTGATCAACCAAAAAATGAAGGCCTGCCTCCAGAAGACCCTCAGGCTTCTTTTGATGATCTTATAGAAGTTAATGTAGAAGAAGCTGAAGGTGAAACTGAAAATAATCCCATTGTTGAGGAAGATATTCCTGAAATCACTCACAATATAGAAGGGTTTGAGGTTACAAAAAGCATTTTTGAGCACCCAACACTTAATAGGCTCAAAACGTTATATAGCGAGCTAGGAAAATATATAGAGGAACAAAACTTCGATATATTTAAGGGCGATGAAAGTATATCATCAAAGGTTTCCTGGAGAGACATTCCTTCTTTACTAGAATCTAATGCTGACAATACGGGAGTGAGTATCCAAAGATATAAAGGTCTTGGAGAAATGAATGCAGACCAGTTATGGGAAACAACAATGGATCCTGAAAATAGAGTGCTTCTCCAAGTTACTGCTGAAGATGCAACTGCAGCAGATGAATTATTTAGAAAATTAATGGGCGATGATGTCGCACCAAGAAGAAGGTTTATCCAAACAAATGCTTTGGAAGTAAAAAATATTGATATTGCTTGATTTATGATTTATTAATCAGTATGAAAAACTTCCTCTAACTCTATCATTGACTCATCTGGTCTATTTTCGTTAATGTCTTCAAAATAAGGTTTCATAAATTCCTGCCATTTTGAATTGATTTCTTCTTTTGCCATACCTTTAAGTGAATCTTGAAAACTTGTGGCGGCTTCAAAATATCCAAATAAAGTTCCGTCTGGTTTTAAAAAAATAGAATAGTTTCGCCATCCATTTTTTCTTAGTGCATCTAGCATCTCAGGCCAAACCGCTCTATGATGTTTTTTATATTCATCAATCTTGGCCTCTTTAATTTTAAATATAAAACCTACTCTTTTCATGTAAAATACCCCTTAAACAATTTTTATATTATGAATGAAATAAATTCTAAAAGACTTGAAAATTACATACAAGAAGCAAAAAAAGTATTGCTTGAAACTGAGATGTTATCTTATTCGATCAAAAACCATTCAATAAAAACAACACTATCTGAAATTGTAATACCTAATTTAATCAACTTTATAACATACCTTGAGGTTAAAAGGTTCGATAGAAAAGAAATAAATTTTTATATTAGGCAATGCCTTAATGAACTTAATGAAATATCAGAATACAATAAACAAATGATGTTGCTGACGTCAAAATACAAAATTATTAAAGAAGAGGCCAATTTAATAGTTGGCTTAAAGCAATGAACAAGATTTTAATTAATATTGATTCCGATTTTAAAAAAAAGATCAGCAAAAAAAGCATGAAGAATTGCATAATATCTTCTATTGAGTGTGGGGCTTTAAATAATTTTGATGAGTCGGTTTCGTTGTCAATAACCTCTAATGAAAAATTAAAAGATCTTAGTGGTAATTTTTTAGGTAAAAATGAGGCAACTGATGTTTTAGCATTTCCATTTAATACCAATTGGGAAGAAGGAAAGCTGATCAGCAAAAATTTTGATAATTATCAAAATTTTGATCACTTGGGCGACATATTCATATCTTTCCCTAAAATAAAAGATCAAGCGAAAACCTTTAAAACTGGGATTCAATTAGAATTAAATATTATTCTTGCGCATGGAGTCTTGCATCTTCTCGGGTATGATCATAAGAATAAAAAAATGAGGCAAAAAATGTTTACAAAAACGATTGAAATTATTAAGCACTTAAAATTAGATCACATAAAGGCTAAACTATCATTAGAAAGCAGATAATGGATAATAGAGTTTTATATCAAAAATGGAGGCCCCTGACATTTAACGAAATTGTTGATCAAGAGCATATAACATTAACTCTTAGGAACTCTATTGATCAATCTAGGACGAGCCATGCATACCTTTTTGCGGGTCCTAGGGGCGTAGGCAAAACTACGACCGCAAGAGTATTAGCCAAAGCATTAAATTGCCCTGAGTCTCCTAACTGCACTATGCAAGAACCCGGAAAAAGAAAATTTTGTGAGGTTTGCAAATCTATTAATGCTGGGAAAATGATCGATTTAATTGAAATAGATGCTGCATCAAATAGAACTATAGACAACATAAGAGATATTAAAGATAAGGCCATGTATGCCCCAAATATGGGGTCAAAAAAAGTTTATATAATTGACGAAGCGCATGGTCTGACGGGTGCAGCACAACAGGCTTTTTTAAAGTTACTAGAAGAGCCTCCAGAAAATGTGGTGATTATACTTGCAACAACAGAGGCAGATTCACTACCTCTAACAATAGTATCTAGATGTCAGAGATTTGATTTTAAGAGGATAAATCATAGAGAAATTTCAAATCATTTATCTATTATTGCTAAAGAAGAAAAAATTAATATTGATAATTCTGCCCTAGATCTTATATCTATTAATTCGTCCGGAAGTTTAAGAGATGCCGAAAATCTTTTACAGCAAATTTCATCTATTGGAGATGAAGACATAAATGAAGAGCACTTATTGAAATTTTTAGGAATGGGGGCTCGTTCTGCTTCATTAGAAATTCTTTCTCTAGTGCTTGAAAAAGAAACTGACAAGGTTTTAGCGCTTATTCAAAATGAGGTTAATAATGGTATTGACCCTAGAATGATAAAAGATAGATTGCTAAAAGACCTTAGAGGCCTTATATATACAAAAAACAATCTGTCTGAACTTCTTGAAGAAACAGAACATACGATCAACAAATACTCAGAGTTGTCAAAAAAATACTCTCTAGAGGTTCTTGGTGAAGTAACAACTGTTATTTTAAAATCTGACATTCCCTCAAATGAAAACCCGCCGATAAATTTAGAAATTGCCCTACTTGATGCTTGTTTAACTTCAAAGCCTGCACCTACAGAGGCAGTGGTTCAGAAAAATGTTG
>CESD01049420.1_pt1 | contig 14230 bp, 15 predicted proteins | sample 531191 | NCBI WGS metagenome assembly CESD01 (sample SAMEA2622021, study PRJEB7988) | marine metagenome | biome: marine biome (ENVO:00000447); feature: deep chlorophyll maximum layer (ENVO:xxxxxxxx); material: "saline water (ENVO:00002010), including plankton (ENVO:xxxxxxxx)" | depth 188 m
CAGCCCTTATAAGAAGGCGTAATTGACCTCGATTTATCTCCGGAATAATAATTTTTTTATAGTTTAATAAAATCTTACCTAAATCACTAGGAAAGGGGTTAATCCATTTTAATGACACATGACCAACTTTATACTTGTCTTTTAAAAGTTGCTCAGTTGCAACCTTGCAAGAGCCATGAGTACTTCCCCAGCTTAATATTAATAAATCACCTTTTTTCTTTCCAAAAACTTCTGTAGGAGGTATTTCATTAGCAATATTAGCAACTTTTTGAGCTCTGGTATAAGTCATATGTTCATGGTTAGCTGAATCATAACTAACATTACCACTTATATCTTCTTTTTCAATTCCACCTATTCTATGTTCTAATCCTTTGGTTCCTGGGATTGCCCAATTACGAGCCAAAGTATTTTTATTTCTTTTATATGGTTGATGTTTTTCTTCGGATTTGCTCTCTTTTTCAAAGTTAACATCAAAATCATTTAAATCTTTTGAATTTGGTATCATCCATGGCTCAGATCCATTGGCCAAATAACCATCTGTTAAAACAATAATTGGGGTCATATATTTAACTGCAACTCTACACGCCTCATAAGTAGTAAAAAAACAATCTCCTGGAGTAGTTGCAGCAATAACAGGGGTAGGTGCATCTCCATTCCTTCCATAAACTGCTTGAAATAAGTCTGATTGTTCAGTTTTAGTTGGTAGACCTGTACTTGGTCCTCCTCTTTGAACATTAATAACAACAACAGGTAATTCGGTTATTAAGGTAAGTCCTAAAAATTCACCTTTAAGAGCAATACCTGGACCAGAAGAAGCTGTAACGCCTAAAGATCCTCCAAAAGATGCTCCTAAAGCAGCGCCAATTCCAGCAATCTCATCTTCTGCTTGAAATGTTTTAATACCAAATTTTTTCCAATTTGATAGAGTATGTAAAATATTACTGGCAGGTGTTATAGGATATCCAGCAAATGTAAGGCTCATTTTGCTTTTTTCAACTGCAGCTAATAAACCCAGACAGGTTGCTAGAGTACCATTCATATTCCTGTACTTACCAGCAGGCAATTTAGCTTTTTCTACAACATATCGGGTTGTAAAAAGCTCAGCAGTATCTCCATAATTGTAACCTGCATTTAATGCATTTGTATTTGCCTTTATAATTTCAGGTTTATTTTTAAACTTACTTTTTAACCAGTCAATTGTTGGCTCAAGAGGTCTATCGTAGATCCAAAAAAGAACTCCTAAAGCACAAAGGTTTTTTGTTCTTTCAACTAATTTGGGAGATAAATCAATGCCCTCACATGCATTTGTCACAAGTTTACTCATTTCAATAAAATGTGTTTGATAATAATCGTCAAGTGTTCCATCTTCGCTTGGATCATTTTCATAACCAGCTAATTTTAAATTTTTTGGAGTAAAAGCATTCTTATTAATAATAAGTGTACCTCCCGGCTTTAAATCTGTTAAATGTACTTTTAATGCAGCTGGATTCATTGCAACAAGTACATCTGGCTGTTCTCCGGGTGTATGAATTTCTTGTGAACTAAAATGAATTTGGAATGAACTAACTCCTGCAAGGGAACCTGCAGGCGCACGTATCTCAGCAGGAAAATCTGGTAATGTACTTAAATCATTACCAACAATCGCAGCTGTTTGTGTAAATCTGCCTCCACTTAGCTGCATTCCATCTCCAGAGTCACCAGCAAAACGTATAGTGACATTATCCAGTGTTTCTTTGTTTACTTTTTTAGCCATTTTGTCTTCAAATGAGCAACAATTTACATTACTGAATTTAACATAGCAATCAGTATGAAAAATTAAATATTTATAATAAAAACATAATTAAAAATCGCATAATAATTTTCATCATTATTAGTAAATTGCTTTAGTAAAGTGATAAAAATAATAACTAAAAAATTTGTACATAAATTTTCTATGATTTAAATTGCACACCCTATGGATAATATTAAACTTAAAGTAGTAGATATATTAAAAAAATGTAATGATCCGGAACTTCCGATAGATCTTTGGAATCTTGGATTAATTTATGACCTTGGAATCAATAAAAATGGTGATGATTTTGACATCTCTATTTTGATGTCACTGACTACTCCAGGATGTACAATGGGACAATATATGATGGATGATATTAAGATGAAGCTTGCAACATTAAAAAACATAGGTAATATTGATATAGAATTAACTTTTGATCCTCCTTGGAACCCAGAAATGATGACTGAAGAAGGTAAAAGTAAGTTAGGATTATAATGTCTGAAAATCTTGAAAATCAAATAATAACGCTTACTGAAAAAGCTGCAAAAAGGCTAAAAAATATCTTAGAAGGTGAAAAAGCATCTAAAAAAGCTATTCGAGTCGCTATTGATACTGGTGGATGTTCAGGTATGTCCTATCAAATTACATTTGATAAAGATAAAAAAGAGTATGATAAAGAATTTGAAAGTCATGGTATTACTATTCTTTGTGACGTTAAAAGTTGGATTTATGTTCGAGGATGTGAGATTGATTTTTCAAATGATTTATTAAATGGAGGCTTTAAAGTTAATAACCCAAACGCAACGAGGACGTGCGGCTGCGGAATTAGTTTTTCAGCCTAAAATAATATGACAGATAAAAATCAAAAAATTATAGATCAAGCAATTGATCAAGAATACAAATACGGCTTTACAACAGATATTGAACAAACCAAGTTTGAACCTGGACTTGATGAAGAAGTCATTAAAAAACTTTCAAAACTTAAGAAAGAGCCTAAGTGGTTATTAGATTGGAGATTGAAAGCGTTTAAACGTTGGAAAAAGATGGAAGAACCAACTTGGGCACAAGTCAAATATGACCCTATTGATTATCAGGCTCTAAGCTACTATGCAGCCCCAAAGAAAAAAGTTAATGAAAGCCTGGATGATGTTGATCCAGAAATATTAGAAACATATAATAAGCTTGGCATTTCTTTAAATGAACAAAAAAGATTAGAAGGAGTTGCCGTTGATGCAGTTTTTGATAGTGTTTCAATTGCAACAACCTTTAAAGACGAATTAGCAAAGCATGGTGTAATTTTTTGTTCTTTTTCAGAAGCAGTTGTAAATCATCCAGAACTAATTAAAAAATACCTTGGTACTGTCATTCCAGCTTCTGATAACTATTTTGCTGCATTAAATTCAGCAGTTTTCAGTGATGGATCATTTGTTTACATACCAAAAGGTGTAAGATGCCCACTTGAGTTATCAACTTATTTTAGAATTAATGCATCGAATACTGGTCAATTTGAAAGGACATTAATTATTGCAGATGAGGGGAGTTATGTAAGCTATCTTGAAGGTTGTACTGCTCCAATGCGAGACGAAAATCAACTTCATGCAGCATGTGTTGAGTTAGTTGCACATAAAGATGCAACAATTAAATATTCTACAATTCAAAATTGGTTTGCTGGCGATAAAGATGGAAACGGCGGTATTTATAATTTTGTTACCAAAAGAGGAAGATGTGAAGGAGATAATTCAAAGATTTCTTGGACACAGGTTGAGACTGGTTCTGCAGTAACATGGAAATATCCTAGTGTAATTATGCAGGGGGATAATAGTGTTGGAGAATTTTATTCTGTTGCCGTGACTAAGAACAAGCAGCAAGCAGATACTGGTACAAAAATGATACATATTGGTAAAAACACTAAAAGTACAATTATTACTAAAGGTATTTCAGCTGGAGAAGGGCAAAATACTTATAGAGGTGCAGTAAAAATACTAAAAGATGCTGAAAATGCACAAAATTTTTCACAATGTGACTCTATTTTAATTGGTGATAAATGTGGAGCACACACGTTTCCATACATTGATGTGAAAAATCCAACAGCAAAAATGGAGCATGAAGCTACCACATCAAGCATTGGAGAGGATCAATTATTTTATTGTAACCAAAGAGGTATAAAATTAGATGATGCAGTTTCCATGATAGTTAACGGATTTTGTAAAGAAGTATTTGAAGAATTACCTATGGAATTTGCTGTTGAAGCGAAACAGTTAATTGAAGTTACTCTAGAAAATAGTGTAGGATGAAGTTATGATCGAAATAAAAGACTTAATAGCATCAATTGAAGATAAGCAAATATTGAACGGTATCAATCTCAATATTAATCCAGGTGAAGTACATGTAATTATGGGAAGAAATGGTTCTGGGAAGAGTACATTGGCAAATGTAATAGCAGGAAATGAAGCATATGAAGTGGAAAAAGGTTCAATTTTGATGAATAATGAAGATATAACTGAAATGAGCATTGAAAATCGTGCTTTAAATGGAATATTTTTATGTTTTCAGTATCCTGTTGCAATCCCAGGTGTAAGTATGGCATATTTTTTGAGAGCAGCTTTAAATGCACATTTAGTACATCAAGGAAAAGAAGAAATAGATGCGCTTGAATTCTTAAAGAACTCCAAGAAAATTCTAAGTGAACTTGGTCTCGATGATTCATTTCTTAAAAGAGCAATAAACGATGGATTTTCAGGGGGTGAAAAAAAGAAAAGTGAAATTCTTCAACTACTATCAATTAATCCAAAGCTTGCTGTTCTTGATGAGACAGATTCTGGTTTAGACGTAGATGCACTAAGAACCGTAGCTAAAGGAGTTAATAAATTTAAAAATAAAAATAATGCTGTACTTATTATTACTCACTATCAAAGGCTTTTAAACTATATTAAACCTGATATTGTTCATTTGATGATTGATGGTAAAATTGTAAAGACTGGTGATATGTCATTAGTAGAAAAAGTAGAAAATGATGGCTATTCTTGGCTTGAAAAGTAAAATGATTAAAAATCTTAAAGATAATTGTTCAAAAAAATTTTCAGAGAAAGGGTATCCAACAAGGCAAGATGAAAATTGGAAATTTACGTCTTCAAGAAAATTGGCCAAATTTGAAAATGAAGTTGATTTAGATCTTAAGGTAGAGCACATTGAAAACGATAATAATACGTTGCTTTTTATAAATGGAGTTTTAGATAAAAATTCATTAAATAAATTCAATTATAAAGATAAGTTAAAGGTCATTAATATTAATGAATTGAAAGATGATATAATCTTAAAATTTTCAGATAACTTTCTTAATGAATCTCTATTTAACCTAGGTATAATGAATTATAAAGAAGGTTATTATTTTAAGTTTGATAAAAATGTTTTCATTAATGAACCGATAAAGATTGTTAATTATTATAATGCATCTCAAGATCAATCAAGAATTGTTTCACTAAATATATTCCATATTCAATCAGGTAGTGAAATTTCTTTCGTTGAAAAGGATATTAATGACGGAAAAGATAGTTTTAATTTAAAATTAAATAAATTTTTATGTGATGAAAGTTCAGTTTTAAAATGTGGCAAATTTTTTGAAGGAAAAGTGAATAATCACATACTATCTTATAATTATTTTACACTTCAAAAAGATACTATTTTAAATATTGATGGGCTTAACAAGGAAAGTATTTTTAATAAAGAATTTATTGAAATTGATTTAGAAGATAAGGGAAGTGATGTAAAAATTAATATTTTGAATTTGGGTAAAAGTGATAATCATTTGGACAATAATATATTGATAAATCATAATGCTGAATCTTGCACTAGTTTTCAAAACGTACGAAACATTTTAGATAATAAATCTTCTGCAGTTTTTAATGGGAAAGTGATTGTTGCAGAAGGAGCGCAAAAAACTGATTCAAATCAATCAAATAAAAATTTGTTGTTATCTGAAACATCAAATGCGTACTCTAACCCACAATTAGAAATTTATGCTGATGACGTTTCATGTGGTCATGGTTCTACTACTGGCGCATTAAATAAAGAAAGTATTTTTTATCTTAGAGCAAGAGGAATAAATAAATCTGAAGCTGAAAAAATGCTTGTAAAAGCATTCGCAAAAGAAGTATTGGATGAGTTTTCTCTTTCCTCCATCCAAGATATATCCGAAATTGCTTTGGATAACTGGATAAATGAGCAAAATTAAAAGAAATTTAGAAGAAATAAGAGAAGGATTTTCAATACTTTCTGGTCAGGATAGGCTAATCTATTTGGTTGATTTGGGGAAAAAAATTGATCTTATTGACAAAGATGATGAGGTTAATAACAATAAAATCCATGCCTGTACTTCTCAAACTTGGGTTAAAATTTTTATAAACAACGGAATAGTAACTTTAAAAGCAAATTCAGAAAGCACTATGGTAAAAGGCTTATTAAAAATAATTCAAACTGGTTTTAATGGTTCTGAACAAAAAGATATTTTAAATTTTATTGATGAATTTAATTGTGCAGAAAAACTGTTTGAATGGATGAATATTGGTCCAACCATATCTAGTCAGAGACAAAATGGATTTATTGGATCTTTAAACTATATTAGAGATGAGCTAAATGAAAAATAAAGAATTTACAATATTAAAAGATGTAAATGTCTACAGTGTTCCAGATGGAATAAAAACATTTTTGAAAAAAGGAACAGATGGTATTATTGCTCAAGCTCTTGGTGATAATTTTACTATTATTGTTGAAGGAAATATGTATCAATTAAAAGGAATTGATGCAGAAGCAATCGGAGAAGAAAAAAGAGAAATTGATTCAAATAATTTTGCAAATGAAGAAGAAATATGGAATGTTCTCCATACCTGCTATGATCCAGAAATTCCAGTTAACATAGTTGATTTAGGTTTAGTTTATAATTGTGAAATCAAAGATAAGAGTGATGGAGTCGAAATTTTAATTCAAATGACTCTTACTGCGCCTGGTTGTGGAATGGGGCCAGTAATAGCTGATGAAGTTAAACAAAAATTATCATCTTTAAGTGGAGCGAAATCAGTTGATGTTGAATTAGTGTGGGAACCTCAATGGAATCAAGATATGATGAGTGATGCTGCAAAGCTACAGTTAGGTCTTTATTAAAAATTATGGATATAAGGAAAGATTTTCCAATTTTATTACAAAAAAACAGAGGCAAACCTCTTGTTTATTTGGACAGTGCTGCAACAAGTTTAACGCCGAGTATTGTTTCTGAAAGTGAAATCAAATATTATAACGAATTTGGTGGAAGTGTTCACAGAAGTGTTTATGAGCTGGGAGAAAAAGCTACAAATGCATATGAAAATAGTAGAAAAAATTTAGCCAAATTTATTGGGGCAAAAACTTCGGAAATAATTTTTACAAAAAGTGCGACTGAATCAATTAATCTGGTTGCCGAATCCTGGGGAAAAGATAATTTAAAGAAAGGTGATGTTGTCTTGCTTAGTGATATGGAACATCATTCAAATATTATACCTTGGCAAATGATTTGTAAAAAAACAGGATCAAAAATTCATTATCTCAAAGCAAAAAAAGATGGTACGCTTGATTTAAAAGAATATGAAGAGGCTCTGAAAGAAAATGTAAAAATAGTAAGTTTAACTCATGCTTCTAATGTTTTTGGAACAATAAATCCTGTAAAAGAAATGATTGATTTGGCTCATAAAGAAAATATTAAAGTATTAATTGATGCTTGCCAAAGTATACCTCATATGAAAATAGATGTAAAAAAAATGGGCTGTGATTTTTTAGCATTTTCTGGACATAAAATGTTTGGACCAACAGGCGTTGGTGTATTGTTTGGAAAAGAAGAAATACTTGAAAAAATGGATCCATATCAAACTGGTGGAGGAATTATTGAAAATGTTACTATGGAGTCATCTACTTGGACTCATATTCCATATAGATTTGAACCTGGATCACCGATGGCAGCTCAAGCAATTGCGCTTTCTGATGCTATTGAATATTTAAATAAATGCTTACAAAATGATAATGATATAGGAGAATATTCCATTGAAAAAATGAAATCTATAAATGGAATAAATATTTATGGTGATCCAAAAGTTAAAACACCTATTGTTAGTTTTAATATAGATGGTGTCCATTCACTAGATTTAGCTCATTTCTTAGATTATGAAGGCATTACTATTCGTTCAGGGCATCATTGTTGTCAACCTTTAATGAGTGCATTGAATATCTCGTCTTGTGCAAGAGCTAGTTTTTACTTTTATAATAATAAAGACGAAGTTGATTTCCTGGTTGATAAAATTAATAAGGCAATTAAAGTTTTAAAATAATGAAAAATATTAGTTTAGACGATTTTTTATCAGAAGGTATTATTAAAGAAAAAAAATTTCGCGAAAAAGTAAACAATGTTGATTGGAATAAATTTGCTGGTAAAAAAGTTATAATTAAAGGATGTGCAAAGGTTACGGTTCCTACATGGGCTTACTTAATTATCACAACAAAACTATCACAGTATGCAGATAGAATATACTTTGGTGAACCATGCTCTGCTGTAGAAATTTTTAAAAAAGAAAATTAATTATCTGAAATATTTTTTTTATTACTTAAAATACAATAATAATTATTTATTATAACAATTGGGGAGATTGTAAATGGCAAAAATAGGTATGTTTTGGGGAAGTACTACTGACATGACAAAGGAAGCTTCAGAATTAATTCATGAAGGACTTGAAGCAGCTGGACATGAAGTAATTTCTCATGATATTAGAAATACTGATCCATCAAAAATGTTGGAATATGATAATTTGCTAATTGGTTGTCCAACATGGAATGTAGGAGAATTACAAGATGATTGGGAAGATGTATTTAGTGAATATGAAAAATTAGATTTCACAGGAAAGACTGCTGCCTTTTTTGGAATTGGTGACCAAGTTGGATATAGTTTTAACTTTCTTGATGCAGTTGGTATGCTTGCGAAGCCATATCTAGATAATGGTGGAAAATTAATTGGTAAATGGCCTACAGATGGATATGAATTTGACGAATCACTTGGATGTGTTGATGGGGAGTTTTTAGGTTTAGCAATAGATTATGACAATCAAGATGAAATGACAGAAGAAAGAATAGAGTCTTGGGTTGACCAAATAAAAGATCTTTTTGAATAGATTTAATTATTCAAATTGTCTGCAACAATATCTGCCACATCTTTCACTTTAATTTCTTCTTGACCTGCTGGAGTTAATGGACCAATCCCTTGGTTCATCATACCATAACAGAAATTACATCCAGTAACTACTGTATCTGTTTGTGATTCAATTACCTGCTCTGCTCTTAATAAGTGAGTTCTTCCTTCACCACTATCTTTTTTCCACCAAAGAGCTCCACCTGCGCCACAACATAGCGTTTCTTTTCCACTTTCATCAAGCTCAAAAAATTCAGGCGCTGCCGCTTTTATAGCATTTCGTGGAGCTGACACCTCATCCAAAGTTCTAGAAAGATTACAAGGATCATGATATGTTACTTTTTCTAAAGATCCTGGATTAATATTAATTCTTCCTTCCTCTAATAATTCAGAAATTACTTGGGTGTGATGCTTAACCTCATACTTGATTTCGTGATATTTTTTATATTCTTTTTGGAGATTTACAACACAATGAGGGCACATTGTGGTAACATTTTTTACTTTATTTAGTTCCTCAACATTTTGATCCATTAAAAGTTGGTATGTCAACTTATCACCTAATTTATTTGCTGGATCACCAGAACATTGTTCATTGCTCAATACTCCATAAGTAACACCAGCCGAGTCAAGAATCTTAACAAAATTTCTTACTGAACCTACAAAATTTGGATCCATTGCATGCTTTGCAAAACATCCTAGCCATAATACTAGCTCTTTATCTGCAGTATAAACAGGTAACTCATTTAATAACTCACTTGAAGAAGACCCTTCTGTATTTCCTGTTTCTTGAAGATTTCTTAAAAGCTTTTGATATTCCTGAGGTACATCACCCTCTGCTAATACTTGAAAGCTTCTTATTTCATCTGCTTTTTCAACATGATTCCCTACAGGACAAACTTCTGTACAGGCCTGACAAGTAGTACACTCCCAACCAGCTTCAACATTAATCTTATCTACAACATTAACATCACCACTTTCTAGCATTGGATTTTTGAGGTCTAAAATAAAATGATACTTTGGATCTAAAATTCCACCTCCTCTATTTGCTGGACATACATCTGTACATCTTCCACATTCAACACATGTAAAAATATCAAGAGCTTGATCCTTACTTAACCTTGATAAATCAAGTAACAAATTATCCAACTCTTCTTCTGATGCTTCCATATCAATAGGTATAGCACCATGACTTGGAACCTCGAACGGTCTTAAAAATATATTAAAAGGTGATAGCACTAAATGCATATGTTTAGATTGAGGAATTAAGAAAAGAAATCCTCCAATAACTCCTGAATGTAACCACCAATTAAATTTTTCTGAGGCACCAGATAAAATATGTAACTCATCAATGAAATATGTTGTCATTAATGTAACGATGAAAACTGAAACAAGAGCAGAAGTGCTTGAAAATTTTCCAAGAGCTTTTGGTTTAAGAACAAATCGTCTATAAGCTAAACCAAGGATACCTAAAGAACATAATAAAGCCCACGGTCCTCCAATAAATAAAAAATAATAATGTCTTATTGTATCATTAAAAATTGGTAAACCAAATGCCATTCCAAAGTGATTCATTGTGATTAAACCAAAGAAAATAAAACCATACATAACAAAAGCATGAAGAATACCAGCAGACTTTCTTCCTGCACTCGCTACTTTTTTATGAAGAATAACTTCATCGAACACTCTTTTGAGTCTTTTTGGAAGTTCATCAACAGAAAAATTTGACTTACCTTTCAATATAATTTTAAGTCTTAATAAAAGATGGTATAAGAAAAAAGAAATACCAGATAATAAGAAAATAGCTAACGCTATTTGTTCTACGAGAGAGAATTGCATAATAAGCCCTTACTTACTATTATTAATTTCCTCAACCAATTTTGGTACAATTTCAAGTAAATCACCTATAACTGCATAATCAGCAATTTCAAATATTGGAGCATCTTCATCTTTATTAATTGCGAGGATATTTTTAGATCCTTTCATTCCAACAACATGTTGAATTGCTCCAGATACTCCTAATGAAAAGTATAGTTTTGGAGATACAACTTGTCCGGAACTACCAACCTGCCTGTATGGAGGTAGCCAACCCATATCAACAACTGGTCTTGAAGAAGCAACTTCAGCTCCCATTGCATCAGCCAAAGATTGCATCGTTGGAAGATTATCTTCGCTCTCAACTCCTCTTCCTATCGAAACAATCAATTCTGCTGCAGTTAAGTCAACACCACTCGCTGATTCTTGGAATTCAGGTTCACTTTGAGTTCTAATATCTTCATCTGTTAATTCAACATCAAAAACCTCTTCAATATCTGCTTCACCTTCTTGAATATCATCACTTGAAAAAGCAGCAGATTGAAAACTTAATAAAGCCTGACTAGAAGAGACCTCGATACTAGTTGCAAGCTTTGCATTAAAAACTTGTTTTGAAAAGAGTGGTGAGCCATTATTGAAATCAACAGAAATAATATCACTAACAAATGGTATGCTAAGTTTTGCACTTACTCTTGGCACAAAATCTCTAACCATGTATGAATGTCCCATTAAAATATATTTTGGAGCCATAGAACTAATTAAATCAGATAAAACTTTAGAATATCCATCAGCTGAGTACATATCAATCATAGAATTTTGAGCAGTAATAAGCTTATTAGACTTAAAATTTTGAGCTTGAGTTTTTAATTCATCAACTTTTTCTCCAATACATAAAATAGAGAGTTCACAATTTAATTCTTGAGCAAACTTTTGCCCTGCTGCAACAGCCTCTAAACTAAAAGGATGTATATTCCCTCTTTGATTTTCTAGAACTACTAATACCACTATATAACCTTTAATTTATTTTTTAAAATATCCATTAGCTTAGCCACTATCGTATCTGTATCACCTTCAATTTTTTCTGTAATCTTTTCATTTTTTGGAATATATAGATTTAAAAAACTTTGATTTTGAGATTCTAGAGAAGATTCAAGAGTGTTTAGTTCTTTTCTTTTAGCTCCCATTATACCCTTCAAAGAAGGATATCGAGGTTCATTAATACCAGATTGAATTGAGATACTTGATGGAAAAGGAAGAGTAACCCATTGAAACCATCCAGATTCTAGCTCCCTTTTAACCTTTATACTATCACCCTTAACCTGTGTTTCAATCGCTAAAGTCGCAGTTGACATTCCAAGCATTTCACCAATTAAAACACCTGTTTGACCAGAACCCATATCATCTGATTGTAACCCAGAAAAAATTAAGTCAAAGTTCTCTGATTTTAAATTCTCAGCAAATAGTTTTGCAATTGATAAAGGATCTGTAGTAGTTGATTCATTTTTAATAAATATACCACGGTCTCCACCTTTAGCCAGACCATCTTTAATTACTTTTGAGGTATTCGCTTCAGAACCTAAAGTAACTACAACAACTTCAGATTCTCCTCCAAAACTTTCTTTGATTTGTAATGCTTCTTCTAAAGCATATGAATCACTTTCATTGACTACATAGTTAACTACAGATTCGTCAATCCACTTTCCAGAGCTATCAACTCTTATACTAGACTCATAACTTGGTATTGCTTTTGTTAGTACTGCTATCTTCATAGTTGACCAATATAATGATATTTTGCTATCAAACAAATAAAATCCGACTAGTTAGTCGGTATTTAAATTATAAAAAAAACAGGCTATAAAAGAAAGTTGATAAGCGGGGGAAAGTCTTTCAATCTTTCATATTTTTTATAGCCTGAAAATCTTAACTAAAATCAATTTAGTATTTTTATCAAGCTATTAAAAGAAATTTTATTCAGATTCTTCTGTCGCAAATTTAGTCCAGTCGCCTGAAACTGCTGATTCATCTATAGATGTTTCGGTTTCAGCTGCAACCGTGCTATTACCACCATACTTTGCGTCATCTTCATAAATATTTAAGCTATCTTTTCTAACTTCATATTTATCTAAATCTAATTCTTCATCTTGGCTATCAAGAGATTCTTTATCCTGATTATATAAATCCAAATCAAAAAAATCTAAATTTTCGACGTGTCCGTTTTCCATCAAATATTCAAGAAAAGGTAAGAAAGCCCTTTGCTTTAAATTCATACCACATGCAGGGCATTTTAATTTTTCACCGATGTCTGAAGTTTTAACTTCAACATCACAACAAGGCGTTATTACCTCATCTATACTATTTAAATCAAAGCTGCTCATATTGACTCGAAGATATTATTAGTTTAGTATTGTGTCAATCTTTTTTGTAAAGATCAAGAAAGGTGTGTTCATCTCTCGAGAAATCAAGATTTCTTCTTGACATTGCTATTGTAGCAGTATCTTTAAAATCTTCAAAACTAATTTTTGAAATTTTACCTTTATAATAAAATGAGAAACTAGGTATATAGCGGGGAGGAAAAGATTGTGATACAACATTAGAGCCCATTTCTATAACTGTACCTGTATTTAAATTAGTTCCTATTGAGGTTTTAACATGTTCGCCAATTACAGCGCCAAAAAATATTGATTTTGTGTCGATTAAATCTCCATTCCATTTTACAGACACATTAGAATAGTTATTCTTGAGGTTGCTTGTTGTTGTGCCTGCTCCAAGATTGACCCAACTTCCAATGAAGCTATGTCCTATAAACCCACCATGCGCTTTATTGCTAAACGGTTGAAAAATACAAGAATGGACCTCTCCTTTAATCTTGCAATTATCCTCTATAATCGAATTAGAAATGTTAGAGTGAGATTTTATTAAAACATTGCTTCCAATATAGACTGGTCCATTAAGAATAGTGTAAGGCTCAATTTTTGCTGAAATATCAATTACAACTGGTCCATTTTCCTGGTTGATCACCACATCTTTAATAGCTGGGTTTTTCATTTTAGTTAAGTTTTTATCTTCAAATAACTTTGGAATATCTTCAATTAATTTCCATGGCAGAATATGATCTATACTATTTGATGCATCCCCAAGAAGGTAAATATTACTGGATATAATTTTTTTCATATTTTTATGAACTGTTTTATCATTTTAAAAGTTCCCTCCAAATCTTGTTGATAATTGGAATCTAATATAACATTATAATATTTTTTAGAATTATAATAATTAAAACCCATTCTAACTTTAGGGTTGCAATAAAAAGTTAAAAAAGCTCCGAATCTGCTAAAATTTGCATTTAAATCAATAATATTATCAAAATTATAGCTTATTATTTTTTCAATGAAAATTTCACTCGGTAAACCTAAAGTATTCATGTCATTATAGGAATACTTGATTGATTT
>CESD01018051.1_pt1 | contig 14158 bp, 13 predicted proteins | sample 531191 | NCBI WGS metagenome assembly CESD01 (sample SAMEA2622021, study PRJEB7988) | marine metagenome | biome: marine biome (ENVO:00000447); feature: deep chlorophyll maximum layer (ENVO:xxxxxxxx); material: "saline water (ENVO:00002010), including plankton (ENVO:xxxxxxxx)" | depth 188 m
CAAAGTAGTAAAGCTAATCATGCTGTCATAAGAGGTGTAAATTCTTTATGGGATGTTTCTTTATTAAAATTTATATTTGACTACACTAAATCATCTTCCCAAAATAATTTTAATGAACTAAATCAATCTGGTTTATTAGAAATAAAAGATGGTGTCCCTATCTCTGAAAGAAAAAGAATTGAAGAATTAATTTCTTTGGCAAAAAAAGGTAAAGTAAGACCAGAAGACGTTCATAAAGAATTGAATGATTGGGGTCTATTTGAGGAATATCAAGATCAATTTTTTTCAATTATGAAATAATATTATTAATTATTTCTACAGCTCTTAATATAAGCTTAATGTGCATTTAATATATTTTTATATATTCTTAACAATTCTTAAAAAATATCTACTTAATTTTTCTTAAAGTAAGTGTGTAGTAAAAAAATTAAGGAGATTATTACAAATGTTAAGGAATAAATTGTTTGTCACTATGCTAATGCTAGCTGGTGAAGGTGGATATGTTGGTTTACCACAAAGCATGTATGATGATGGACTTGCTGCAATAGCTAAATATAAGTAAGTAAATATTCCTCCTTTACTTCCAAAAAAGAGCACCAAATTTTGGTGCTCTTTTTGTATTATTATATTTAGTGAAAAGGAGCAATAATGAAAAATTTATTTAAAAAACATTTATCAGTTTATATTTTTATTATTTTGATCATGATTTTTGGGTGTTCAACTGAAGAAAATACTTCTGATTCAGATCTTTCTGGGACTATAGAAATTGATGGATCATCAACAGTTTTTCCAATTACTGTTGCTGCAGCTGAAATATTCAGAGAGTCTAATCCAGGGGTACAAATTCCTGTTGGTATTTCAGGTACAGGTGGAGGTATGAAAAGATTCGTTGTTGGAGAAACAGCTATATCTAATGCTTCTCGTGAAATAAAAGATAAAGAAGCTGCTCTTGCCTTAGAAAATGGAATAGAATTTACTGAATTAGAAGTTGCATATGATGGACTATCAGTCGTAGTAAATAAATCTAATGACTGGATTGATTGTATTACAACAGAAGAATTAAATCTTATTTGGGACCAAGGTTCAACTATAAATAACTGGAATCAAGTACGATCAAGTTTCCCTGATAAGGAAATGAGTTTGTATGGACCTGGAACAGACTCAGGAACTTTTGATTATTTTACAGATGTTATAAATGGAGAAGAGGGTAAAACCAGAGCTGATTACACACCATCTGAAGATGATAATGTTTTAGTAATGGGTGTGTCTGGGGATAAAGGTTCTATTGGATACTTTGGATATGCATACTACATAGAAAATGAGGATCAATTAAAAGTTCTGAGTGTGGATGGAGGAACTGGATGCATTGCTCCAAGTGAACAAACAATTAATGATTCATCATATGCTCCTTTATCAAGACCAATGTACATATATGTCAATAATGCTGAGTTATCAAAACTTGAAGTATATGAATTCGTAAAGTTTTATCTAGATAACGGAAAAATGCTTTCTGAAGAAGGTGGATATGTAGGTCTTCCTATAGATAATTATAATGAAAGTTTATCTCTAATTGCAGAGTATAAATAATAGTCAATTAAGTTACTAAATTAGATATGATTTCATATCTAATTTAGTAATATATAAGTACAAAATTATAATTTCATAAAATTCTACAGATGGAAACCTTAATATTTTCAATAATAGCCTTTTTTAGTGGTGCTATTCCATTCTCTATAATATTGACCAAAATTTTATCTGGAAAAGATGTAAGAGAAATTGGAGATAATAATCCTGGAGCAGTAAATGCTTGGAAGTCTGCAGGAGCTTACGTAGGTTTAGTAGTTATGTTCCTAGAGTTCCTAAAGGCAATATTACCTATTGCAATTGCAATAAGATTTTTTGATTTGAATGGTTATAATCTTGTTTTTATTAGTTTGATGCCAATCTTTGGCCATTCTTTTTCACCATTCTTAAAATTTAGAGGAGGAAAAGCATTAGCAGTTACAGCAGCTATGTGGTTGGCTTTATTTCAATTTGAGGCTGCTATAGTAATTTTTGGATTATTAGCAGTATTTTTTGCAATACAAAAAAATGATGCATGGACTGTAAATTTAGTTCATTTATGCTTTTTTATTTATGGTATAACAACATCTATTTCAAAATCCTATATTTCGAATAGTGAATTTATTTTTCTTTGGGTTATTGCTACTATTATGATGATATATAACCACAAAAAAGAATTACGAGAGCTTCCTGAGATAAGAAAAAACATAAGAAATTTTACTGGGGTAAAGTTTGAGTGAAATTTTCGATAATTTAGTTTTATTAATTTTATTTTTTTCTGGATATACAGTAATTGTTTCAATCGTTAATTTATTTTCATTTCAAAGGCCTAAACCTCTTACTCCAAACACTAATTCATTAATTTCAATCATTATCCCTTGTAGGAATGAGGAAGAAAATATAGAAGCTTCCGTAGAGTCAATATTAAATCAAGATTATAAGAACTTTGAACTTCTACTTATAGATGATAATTCAACAGATAATACTTGGAAAATTATTGATAAATTATCTAAAAAATATTCACAAATAAAATCATTTAAGGGTAAGAAGTTACCTGATAACTGGGCAGGAAAAAATTGGGCTTGTCATCAAATGTTTCAAAAATCTAAAGGTGATTTTTTATTATTTATTGATGCAGATACTAAATTGATAAATTATGCTGTTTCTTCAGGTTTAAGGCATATTGAAGATAATAATTTAGAGTTTATAACTTTAGTGCCAAAAAGGAAAATACTAAATTTTACTGATTATCTTATTTGGATTATGGTCTCCTGGTTTATACTTTCTTGGATTCCAATTTACTTGGCAAAAAAATTACCTTTTGGAATTTTTGCTGCAGGATTTGGACAATTTCTTCTATTTAATAGAGAAGCTTATGAGAAATCTGGAGGTCATAAAAAAATATCTAGTATGGTTCTAGATGATTTTGAATTGGCTAGATCAGTAAAATCTAATGGGTTTAATTCAGATATTTTAGACGGTACACATTTGATTGAAACTAAAGGTTATGAGTCTGCTATTCAGGCAGTAGATGGTCATGCTAAATCTATATTTGCAACATTTAGGTATAACATTTTAATTTTCCTTTTAGCTTTTTTTGGACTTATCTTATTATTTTATGTGCCTTGGCTAAATCTCATTGCTTATTTTTTTGAAATAGAGTTGAGTGCTCAGCATATTATAATTTCTTTACTATCAATTATTTTTATTTTTTCTTCAACTCTCTTATCATCTAAATCTTTTTCAATGAGTATATTTTCTTCATTCCTTTATCCCTTTGCAATGCTGGTTTTATTATTTAGTGGATATAGATCTTTTCTTTCATCTTTTGACGGCGATATAAAGTGGAAAGGCAGGTCAACGCCATCTGTTGGAATAAGAAAGCTTTATAATCTTATATTTTTCCCATTTACATTCCTTAATTGGTTCTACAAGAAAATAAGGTCTTAATTCAATCATTTAAAAATTGATAATTATTATTTAAGTAATAGACTTATAAAAAAATAATTCAGTAAGGTTTTGAATGAGATACGAATTTACCAAAGAAGATGAGATTTTCAGGAATGAATTAAGAGAATGGATCAGAAATGAAATATCAGTTGATTTCAATGAATGGCAGGGTGTTGATGAGACTGGAGATGATTTTGAATATTCTCTAGAAATCAGAAAAAAATTAGCTGAAAAAGGTTGGCTTACTATGGCTTGGCCTAAGGAATATGGTGGTCAGGGAGCTTCTTATATGAAACAGGTTATTTTCAATGAAGAAATGTCTTATCATAGAATGCCTGGAAGAGATGGATTTGGTGCTAAAATGTTAGGTCCAACATTGATGGTTCATGGTACTGAAGAACAGAAAAAAAGGTTCTTACCTCCCATAGCAAACGGGGAGGTTCAGTGGTGCCAAGGATATTCAGAACCAGATTCAGGTTCTGATTTAGCATCTCTAAAACTAAAAGTTGAAGATAAAGGAGATCATTGGCTTGTAAATGGCACAAAAGTTTGGACATCAATGGCTCATAAAGCTACATGGATATTTTTTCTAGGGAGAACCGATCCAACAGCTCCAAAGCATAAAGGTATAAGCTTTTTTGTAGCAAATATCAAAGATTCAAATATACAAGTAAAACCAATAATAAATATGGCTGGAGGGCATCATTTCAATCAAGTCATTTTCGAGGATGTTAAAATTCCTAAAGATGCGCTAATAGGGGAATTAAATAGAGGGTGGTATATTGCTGCAACATTATTAGATTTTGAAAGATCTGGTGTGGAATATCCAGCTGCTGCCAGAAGAAATTTTGAAGAAATAGTAGATTTTGTTAAGAATAATAAAAACTCACTTGGAATTCCTCTCATCAATGACCCTTATATTAATAAAACGTTGGTTGATCTAGATCTAGAAATTGAGGCAGCAAGACTTGTTGCATATGAGGTTGCTTATTTACAATCTCAAGGAGAAGTTCCAAGTATTGAAGGTTCTGTTGCTAAAATTTTAGGTACTCAGCTAGCTCAGAAAATTGCAAAAATTGGAACTGATTTCTCTGGTTTATATGGTCAACTCTCTGACTCTCATGCTCCATTTGATGGAAAGTACCTCAATCAACAACTAACCGTAACAGCATATACAATTTTTGCTGGAACAACAGAAATACAAAAAAATATTATTGCCACTAGAGGATTGGGTTTACCTAGAGAAGATAAATTGAAAGCGAAATAAGTATGGATTTAGGATTAACAGAAATACAAAAAATGTTACAAGAATCATCAAGAAATTTTCTAGAAGAAAATTGTACTATGGATTTCATAAGAGCAATGGAGACCGATGACATTGGTATTACTGATGAGATATGGAAAAATATGTCCGAGATGGGTTGGTTAGGTCTTATGATACCAGAGGAGTATGGTGGTTCAGGTTTTGATTTTGACGATATGTCAATTTTACTTGAAGAAATGGGAAGAGTAGGATTATCAGGTCCATTTTTTAGTACCTCAGTAATAGGTGTCCAAACACTGCTTTTATCAGCCTCAGAAGAACAAAAAAAAGACCTTCTTTCAAAAATAGCATCAGGAAGTTTAAGAATTTCCTTAGCCTTTAATGAAAAAACAGGTAACTTTGATGAGAGTGAAGTAACATCTACTACAGCAATTAAAAATGATAGCGACTGGATTATCAATGGAGAAAAACTATTTGTAAATGATGCAGTTGGAGCTGATTATTTTATTGTTGCTTCTAAATCTAATGAAAGTGAAGGGATTTCACTATATTTAGTCCCTTCTAATACTGAAGGAATAGAGATAGAAAAAATGGAAAGTATAGGTGGTGAAAAGCTATACAAGGTAAACTTTAACGAAATAAAAGTGGATAATTCTCAGCTTTTAGGTGAAGCAGGAAGAGGATGGTCTACTTTATCAAAAGTAATAAATTATGGGGCTTCAGGGAAATCTTCGGAAATGTCAGGTGCAGCATCAAAAGTTATGGATATGACTCTAGATTATATAAAAGATAGGAAACAATTTGACAGACCTATAGGATCTTTTCAAGCAGTTCAACATCATGCAGCAGACATGGCAATACTAACAAAAGTATCAACTCAATTTGCACGTAAAGCAGCTTGGAAACTTTCTAAAACTGAAGAATCACAAATTGATGTTAATAGATCAAAGGCTTATGTGTCTAAAGCTTTTCATGACATATGTCAAATTTCTCATCAATTACATGGAGCCATTGGATATACTTGGGACTATGATTTGCAAGTATTTACACGAAAAATGCAACATCAAAAATTATCTTTTGGAGATTCAGATTTTCATCATAAGGAAATTAGTAAACAATTAGGATTGAACTGATTATTGCTACTCTCTAAGAATGAAATATTAATTTGGTTGAAAAATTGGATTCGTTATCCTTTAGTACTAGGTGCTGTGTTACCAACTCAAAGATTTGCATCAAATATCATGGCCTCAGAAATTTCAAGTAAAATTTCTACTGTAGTAGAGCTTGGAGCTGGTACGGGTCAGATAACAAAATCCATACTAGATAAAAAATTAAAGCATGAAAATTTATTTTTAGTTGAAGTAAATAAAGAATTTTCTGAGATACTAAAAAGAAAATTTCCTAATGCTAATATTTACAATGAAGATGCAATTTCATTTTTAGACAAATTTCAAACAAGATTTGGAAAAAAAATTGATATTATTGTTTCTGGAATTCCGTTAGTATCATTAGATAAAAATACTAGAGAAAAAATTTGTGAATTATCTGTAGAAAATCTATCTGAAAATGGAAAATTTTTTCAGATAACTTATTTTATAAGATGTTCTTTTCCGATGAGTATAATTAAGAAGTTTGGACTTTCAAAAAGACTTCAAGGATTTACTCCACTAAATATACCTCCAGCATTTATCTGGAAAATATATAAATAAGTTTTATCCTAAATGATCTTCGCTAGCAATAGGATTGAATGTTACTCTACTTAGGATAGATGATCCTGTGTTTTCAAAGTAATGATCTGCATCAGGAGGAATAAGTACAAAATCACCTTCTTTTATTGGGTATTTTTCTCCATCTACAAAAACTATACCTTCTCCTCTAGTGATGTACGCTTGATGTTCCCAAGGATGAGTATGATGAGTACTTGTCTCACCAGGTTTATGGTCGTGATAAAGAGAAACTACTGTTGGTACTCCATCCTTTGACCCTAGAATGAGGTGTTCTTTGTGATCGTTTTTGTTTTTTATAACTGGTTTAATTTATACCTCTGATGAATCGCTTGATTCTGATGATTGAACATTGTTTTCTTCAGAAGGAGTTTTAAGTTTGAAAAATGAATTCACTAAAATAAATCCTAGTGAAACTGCCAAAATAACTGATCCTAATATAGTTCCCCACATAAATGTTGGTCCGTGTGCAAAAAGTATTGAACCTGCCTCTGAGTGGTTATGAAGACCAAATTTAGTAATTTCTTTAGTAACGTTTTCTGCATTTGTTAGAGTCATTACTGGATTATCAGATGCAGATCTTGGAAACATTGCAAAAAGCAAACCAAGAACAAATATAGCCATTCCTATAGCAGAAGTTATTCCTACAATTCCATAAGATTTCCATTTTCTAATTGTGCCTGAGTAAGTAGTTTCTATACTTGTTGAAATTTCCTTAGCTCGTGTATTAACAATAGTTTCAATTTGTTCAACTGATAAATCATTTTTTTCCTTCATTAGAGACATTTGCTCTGAATGTATATTTCTAATAGATTCTATTTCAGTTTTTAAAGAGTCTATTTCGCTTTGTTTTCTAGCAGTAATTGTAGCTTGAATTCTCCATGCAACAGTTCCTAAAGCTCCAATTACTGGTATTGAAACTACACTAGTTAATAATCCGATATCCATAATTAAACCTCCTAGTTATTCTGTGTTGAAGGAAGCATACTTCTTAATGCCTCTGCAACAGCTCCTGGGTTATCAATTTCTTCCATGTTAATTGTCATTCTACTTCCAATTCCAGAGGAAACAACTACTGTTCCTCTTCCAGACAACGCCTCAATCAAAGTTCTTTTTTCAGAAATTTGAACTATTCTTCCAACTGGAATTTCATTAGTATGTAGGTATAAGAATTTATACATATAAATAGCTCTTCTATCAGTAACAATATATGTAATATGAAGATTTCTAAAATATCTCATTACACCTTTAAAGAAGAACCATAAACCAAACATAAATGATATGAAAGGGAAAATATAAGCAAGTTCTGAACCCGCATATATAACAGCTGTAACAATAAATAATGGGATACTAATCATTATTCTTGCATATGCTGGTTTCATTGTAGGGTGCCTTTCTATCTTCACATCCTCTCCATCTCCTAAATTAGGATACGGGAAAGATCCTACGGCTGTCATATAGAAACCTAATATTAGTAGCACAACTCCAGTTACTATTGCTGCTATACCTGACCAAGCTGGAACAGTACCGTCAGTCTGTGAATACACTAATAATATAGCTCCTAGAGCGATAATTGGTATAGACACTAGTAAGGCTATTGTCATTCTTACTATTAATCTTACAAATAGCATAAATCCATATGGTGTTCTTGATGTAGTCATTATTTACCTCTAATCATTTGTAATACTGAGAAGAACAAGGTTATCATTATACCCATAATTGCTAACCCAGTAGGGGATGCAATATCACCTACTGGTAGATCAGATGTATCTACACCTGGAATAAGCTTTCTGAGCCTTGATCCTTCATAAACATATAAGTCAACTAATTTACAGTTTGAGATTGCATCCAACTCTATTGCAGAAGCAGGCCTTAGATTAGGAGCCTTATCTCCAATTATGGGATGCATATCACTGTAATTTCCTGGCATAGAGAATTCAGCAACAGCCTTAGCTGCAGCCTCTTCAGGGTTTCCACCAGTGCTCTCAATCATGTAACCAAAAGTAGTTACATACTCATTTATCATACAAGCCCTTTGAGAATCATCTGGTTCAGCCAAATAATCAGGATCTTGTGATCTTCCTAATTTTAGAAGAGCATCTAAACCACCTCTACCTTGTGTAGCAGTTCTTATTTGAGATTCACAGTTTCCTAGAGCTTCTTTTTCTTTGTTAGAAGGTCTTTGTTTTGGATCCCAAACTAAATTGGACATATATGATGTTTTTATATAATTTTCTGTTTCACCTTTTGCTCTAGCTAAATTTGCAACCATGCAATCTTCAGCAGCACTATTCCTAGACATATTAACAAGTTCTATTCTCATATTTTCTAATGCTCCTCCGCCAGATAGTGTCCCTTGCACCATATTTCCGGGGTTATTATCTCTATTAGAATCATTAGTTTGAATAGTTTGCCTAAAATCAGTAGCTGATTTTTGAGAATCTCCACCTGATGTGAAAATATCACTTATCCCAATTGGTTGGTAATCATAATCAGGATTTCCAGATTCTGGAACCCATTCAAATTCATCCAAAAAACCTAAACAGTCATGAACCATAATAAGAGAGTCGTTGGAATTCATTTTTCCCATCATTTCTCTCACCATAGGATGCTCATGTATTGATTTTCCTGTGAAGAAAATAGATTCTATAACGTCATCAGCAGCATCTCCATATTTTCCACCACCGAATCCATGATCTCTCCAAAAAGTTACAATACATTCTCTTAGTCCGTCGTATGTATCATTTCTATTAAAAACATCTAAATGAGTTAATCCCCTGGATGCATATCTATCTTCGAAATACTCCAAAGTTACTGTGTATTGACTTAAGTATGGATCCCAAGCATTCATAGGTAGTTCATCACCATTCATATTTTTAGCACAATCTGCAAATGCATTTTTCCAATCTTCAGCAAGTGGTCTATTGTAATATTCTGTCGGATCCTCGTGATCTATCATACCTTGGATTATCTGCTCGTACATTTGTGCAGCTTGGAAACTTTCTATTCCTGAATCATCACCTATCTGTCTTAGGACACAGTCTCTAATCCAATCTTCTCTTAGAACGGTAAATTCTAAAGTGAAATCATTATTTCCACCAAAATTACCTTGAACTGAGTCTAAGTAATCCCTTAGCCAATTCAATTCATTGTTACATCCTATAACTCGGTTAACTACCTCGTTTTTATGCTGAGGATTAGCATCACTTTCTAGAAAGCCCCATTGATCACTACGTCCTACAGCGAAATTAACCAGATCGTCAACTATTCTTCCTGCCTGATCCCTATTCATCCCTTGAGCATCAGCAACAGAATCAATCATACAAGCCTGACCTTGAATTTCTTGGTCACCAAAAATATATGTAACTAATAAGTCACTTGAAAGAGGGAAATAGCCTTGAGAATTATTGGGATTTGGTCTGATATTACTATCCCAGTGATACCAACAATCATAAGCTGCTAGCATTTCTTCATAAGATATAGATCTTTTTCCTGTTTCAACAGTGACCATATCATCCATAATTACATTTCTTGGGATGTTTAAACTGTCAGAGAGATGTGGTACCAAACATGCTTCCATCATTGCATTTAAATCTGCTCTTGGAGCAGTACCTGTAGATGATTCCTCTTGTCTATCAGCTCCCCATCCACCACTTAGCAATTTACTAAAACTTAATTGCATACAATTAATGACTGATTCATAGTAAAAATCAGGTTCTTCAAGAGGCCTAACACCAAGAGGGAATGCAAAATCCATATATGCCTGTTCATATGACATTCCATGACCAGACTCAATCTGGTTGGCAATACATTCCATAACCTTCCATCTATCTTCAGTTGTTATTTTTGTAAGGTTGATAAAAGGACCAACCGGAACTTCATTATCGGGTGGTGGTTGAAATTGATTTCCAAATATATTACCTACTGGGCCTTGTCCGAAAATATTTCCAATACCTTGGTTATTTCCCTGATTTTGAGCAGCTTGTTGTTTCCTCATTTCTTCAGCCATTTGTAGTTCAAGCTCAGCTTGTTGTCTAGCTCTTAATAATTCTTCTTCTGCTCTTTTTCTTTCGGCTTCTCTTCTGATATTGTCAGCTTCTTCATACATTTTTTGGGTTTCTTGGTCCGCTTCCCATTGAGGATTATGGTATGGACCTCCAGGTTGAACCAAAGGAGAATCACTTAAGAAAAACTGATATTTACATTTTGCTATTTGAGTACCAGGTTCATAAGGCATATTACCTCTTAAAAATATATGAGTTCCTTCTTGAGTTGGGTCTGAGGCTGCTGGGCCTATATATTGTCTTTCAATCCAAGCTGCCTCATAATTTTCGTACTGCTGTCCCGGAAGCATACAACCTTGAAACCAAACTCCTTGACCTTCGTAAAATTCATATGGAGAATAGGTTTGAGTCATGGCCATCATACTTATATCCATTTTTACCTCACAGAATACCTCTCCTGTACCAGGATTGGTTCTACATTCAGATGCTACTGTATCCATAGACATGGCACCCATCATTTGCTGCATCATTCCACCCATATTAGGCATTTGAGCTGATGCTTTTTGAGAGTCTGCTACTCCTAGCACTAATGTCACAAAGATAAATATATATAATGATAGCTTTGAGAGTTTATTAAAGGAAAGATTAAATTTGGACATTTTGTACTACACTGTTCTATTTATTATTTTCTGTTATTATTTCCACAAGCAACAATTTTATTATATATTAACATAAACAAATAATTTAAGAACATAAAAAGTACAAATTTAGTACTTATTTATAAATAAATAACTAAGTTTGAAAAGGAGAATAAAATGGTTTGGTATGATTGGGTACTTATAGCACCCATCGTTTTGGGAGTTATTTTGGGGTATAGAATGGGTCTAATTAAGAACGTTCTCTATATTGTCCTTGTAGCAATAACAATGATTATTGGAGGTCTCCTTTCTCAGATGATAGTTGATGCGATTGGGTTAGAATTAGAGAGTGATGGTCTTGTTACTGTTATAGGTTATGGAATTCTATTGATTGCAGGATTTTTAGGAGTTCAGCTATTTAGTGGAGTTGTTCAAATGATTATTTCAAAGATTACCTTTGGCATTGGAGATAAAGTTAATGCTGTAGGAGGATTAGCATCAGGTTTAGTTCTTGGCTTTTTAGTTACAACAATAATAGTAAACATAACAGCTAGGTGGACTTATACTCCTGATGAAGAAGAAGACGGAAGACTTGAAATATCTGAAGAAGCTATCTCAAAAATGTTTGAAAATAGTATTAAGGATACATCTAGAGAAGCTGCTGATAAAATTCTGAGAGAAAGCTTAATGGTTGGAGTCGTAATTGATGTAAAAAATTTACTTGGAGGTCAATTTTTAGGAATAATACCAGGTGAATTTAGCGACACACTTGATATTGCTGACGAACGTAGAGCGACTGATTAATTTACTTCTTTTGTTGCCCACGCTTTGATTAAGTGATGGGCAATAGCAATATTTCCAGGAACATTAAGGTTATTGTTTTTTTCTTCTAAAGCTGATAAGACTTCATCTCTGTGAAACCATTTGACTGAATGCATCTCATGCTCATCATAATCTATTTCCTCTGAATCTGCTTCAGCATGACAACCAATCATCAATGACCATGGAAATGGCCAAGGTTGCGAAGCGTAATATTTAACATTTTTTACTTTGATACCAGATTCTTCCATAATTTCACGGCTTACTGCTTCCTCAATTGATTCTCCTTGATCAACAAATCCTGCTAAGCATGAATAAATATTTAAGTTTGAAAGTCTACCTTTTGACTGTCCAAGCAAACAATAATCTCCGTTACTTACTAAAGTGATGATCACGGGATCTGTTCTTGGGAATAATTCTACTTCACATTTGGTACATTTTCTTGACTGACCTCCCCTAAGGCCAATTGTTTTCCCTCCATCAATTCCACAAAATAAATTCTTGCTATTCCATTCTAATTGACTTTTACTTTGGCTGATCATTCCTCCCTGATTTTGTGCCAGTTGATCACCTGCTGTTCTGCAGTTAATAAATTCATCACTTTTCGATAATAGGCTGTTTACTAAATCTTCATCAAATTTTGAGAGATCTGTGGTCAGATAAATTTCTTCTGAAAGAGATCCTAATAGTATTACCTCAGGTTCTATCCCTTTACTTTTTATTTCTCCAAGAGTAAGAAATTTTAGGCTAATATTGGTAAAAATTTTTTTTACGAGAACTTTAGATTTGTAATAGACTATAACCTTTGAATTGTCATCATTAATTTGAGAATCTATCCATTTGACATCTCTTCTTTCAACTTCAAGTCTATTTATATTATTTCCTGAAAACTTTAATATTTTTCCCATTTTATACCTCTTAAAAACTTATCAATCCTCTAGCTAACTCTCCTCTTTCTAGAGCATCAAAGCCTTCATTGATATCTTCTATTTTGTATTTTTTTGTAATCATTTCATCTAGAAAAAGTTCACCATTCATATATAAATTTGCAAGTCTAGGAAAATCAATTCTTGGTCTACTGCTTCCATATGAAGTTCTTACTATTTCTCTTTCCCCCATCATTGTATAGAAAGGAAGATTTATTTCTACTCCATATGGAGTTTTACCTAATATTACTACCCTTGCTCCTGGTCTAGAACACTCAAGTGTTTGTCTAATAGTTTCATTATGTCCCGCAGATTCAATTGCATAATCAACCCCTCTACCTTCGGTTAATTCAGCACAAAATTCAATAGGATTTATATTTTTAGAATTAACAGTATGTGTTGCACCAACTCTTCTTGCAAAGTCTAATTTATTATCAAAAATATCTACAGCAATAATTTTTGATGCACCTGAAATTCTTGCACCTTGAATTGCACTTAATCCAACAGCACCACATCCAATTACTACAACTGAAGTTTCAGGTTTGATATTTCCAGCATAAACAGCTCCTCCATAACCAGTCATAACTGCACAACCTAATAAAGCAGCTCTATCTAGAGGAAAATCTTTTCTAACTTTTACTGCTGATTGTTTAGGTATAACTGTATACTCAGCATGTGAAGAAACTAAGCTATAATAATGTATTTTTTCGCCACCTATTGAAGCTCTTGTTGTTCCATCAAATAGAACACCGTTAGTATTTGCTTTTTTTTGAACTTCACAAAGAATTGGTTGCCCGTTATCACAATAAAAGCAGATACCACAGTTTGGATTCCAGGAACAAATTACGTGATCCCCAACCTCTACATGATCAACTCCTTCTCCAATAGCTTCTACTATTCCTGCACCTTCATGACCAATTATTGCAGGTAAATTAACCGGCTGGTAACCTCTCATTGTCTCCCAATCTGTATGACACAAACCACTAGCTGATATTTTTACCATAACCTCATCTTTTTTTGGGTCTGAAATATCTACATTTTCAACTGACAATTTACCTTTAGTTTCAAAAAGAACAGCTGCTTTCATGTAATCCCTCTCAATTTGATATTAGTTTTTATCATCTTATTATAGTTTTTATAAATTAGTAAATTGAAAAAGTTTAATAAATAACTTAAATTTGGGGAACTTTTTTAGTATAAAATATAGTAAAAATCAGAAGGTTTTGGAGCGGGAGACGAGATTCGAACTCGCGACATTCTGCTTGGAAGG
>CESD01010216.1_pt1 | contig 13938 bp, 6 predicted proteins | sample 531191 | NCBI WGS metagenome assembly CESD01 (sample SAMEA2622021, study PRJEB7988) | marine metagenome | biome: marine biome (ENVO:00000447); feature: deep chlorophyll maximum layer (ENVO:xxxxxxxx); material: "saline water (ENVO:00002010), including plankton (ENVO:xxxxxxxx)" | depth 188 m
ATCGTATACATTTTTGTTTTTCTTTTTTGCCAACTATTAGCAAACAATAAAATTGAGTCTTCAGTTTCTTTTGAATATTGGATAAATGAAGATTTAAGGTTGTTTGTTTTGCAAGACGTTATAAACATCGAAATTGAAGATGATGTTATTGAAATATCAGCCTCTGATTGGTTTGGAGAAATATTGTTAAATGAAAGTCTTGAATATGAAAATCAAAGCTTTATTCCTAACAACCTATTTACATCAATATTATCATTTCAATCGATTGTGGAAGAAGATGAGTGGCTTTATGATTATACCTTGCTTGATGGAGAAAAAGTTGCTGTACGATATCTTTTTAGCAAACAGGTGGAAAATTTAAGGCTTTATAGACTAGATATTAAGCAACTAAATAAAGGTAACGTAGATAATAAAATAAATAGTGTAATTTTAGATAGTGATGTTATAATGATTTGGACAGACTTGAATAAAAGTATTTGTAAGGTTGGGTTTGTATTTAAAAACTTTACTTATGTGGTTGAAAAAAATGAAGATTAAACATTTATATATAGCAAGTATTGTATTTTTAGGCGCTTGTGCAGCGCCAACATCTAGTTATGACCTTTTAAATGAAAAAAAGGATAAAGATGGATATATCTTCTATCAAAACGAACAAACTTATTTACATGTAGATGATTTAAAAGACAAGTTAATTCTTCCTGCAGAAGGATATGTAGTGCCTGAGTATCTAAATCTGTTGCCAAACGCAAAAAGAGAGTACAGGTCGGGTCATCATATGGGTGTAGACTTTTCTGCTCCATTAAATCATCCAATTAGGGCTGTTTATAACGGGGTTGTAGTAAGAAGTAACGGTTACCAAAAAGACGTTGATATAGATACCTACAATTCCTTTTTAGAAATATCAGCAAAAGTTGGTAAAACTCCGGAAGATATATATAACTTTATATTGTTGGGTAAGTCTGTTGTAATTGATCACGGTTATAGCTTAACAACAAAATTTAGAACAATTACGGTCTATTCTCACCTTTCATCGATTCCAGATGATATAATAGCTGGCTCTGTGGTAGCACAGGGGGATGTAATTGGTTTTTCAGGTAATACTGGCACCTCTTCAGGTGCGCTTCAAAACAAAAAGGGAGCACACTTACATTGGGAAATATTTTTTGACGATTCTAAGGGAAGATATTTTATAGGACAAAATATTCCTACTGAGTTACTAAAAAATAATATCGATTTATTGTTTGAACAATAACGAAAAAGGGCTCATTTCTGAGCCCTTTAACTTATTTCATTTTCTAAACTATATGAACAGCTTTAGAAATCAAATGTGACCTGCATAGTACTGTGATCATCAAAGTACTCATTCGCAGTTCTCATAGCATATGAAACATGCATCATGTAATCACCTACAGGAATAGTTACTCCAGCACCCATTGATAGGCCCCAGAATGTACCACTCCATTCATCCCAGTCAGCATCCGAAAGACCAGTTGGTTTTTCTTCGTCACCAACAGTCATTGTAGTTGCTGCACCAAACCATGATGAACCTAACACATATTTAGCTCCAAGAGCCATTGTGTTAGACTGGTATGAGTGATTAGTGAAAGTTGCGCTTACATCTAAATTGTTTAATAAAGAGTAAGTTGCAGAAAGATCTAGACTTGTTGGTAACGCGAAGTTATCAGCAATTATTCTAAATGTCTCTGATGATGATCCTGACTCAGATTCTGAAGGAACCATGTCCTGATCTAAATTAATACCATCATAGTGCATTCTACTTCCAACATTTTTCATTGCTACACCAAATGTTAATGGCTGGTTTGGAAAACGATATTGTACTCCAACATCCAATGCCATACCTGTAGCAGATGTTTCTTCAATAGTTTCGGAAACTAATTTTCCTGCAAAACCTACATTAACACGATCAGAAAATGCTCTAGCAAATCCTGCGGTTGCTGTGAAGAAACTTGGGGAGAATGTCTGTCCGTCACCTTCAGGTGCGAAAGCAGTAGTTTTTGGAATGTCTCCGAAATCAAGAGATTTAATTGTCATACCAAAAGTACCGGTTTCTCCCATTGCCATAACCATACCTGCATACATTACGTCAATATCAGCAATGTATGAGGTGGTTGAAACTGTTCCTTGTATACCAGAGTTGTGTCTAGCTAAACCAGCTACATTAGTAAATAATGCGTCTACTCCAGCTACCGTACCAACGTTAGTTCCGCTAAGTGCGACTGTTTCAGTACCGACTGGAATTAGAAGCTGTGAGGCACCAGCAGTACCTTGTGATCTCACTGTACCAGCGGTTAAAGCTGAAACTAACACTGCGCATCCAAGGAAGATTTTAAATGTATTTTTCATTTTCATATTCTCCTTATCCTAGTAAACGTCGAGACGTTGTTCTGGTTGAATTACAGCTAACTTAAGGATTTTATCCCCTCTGTTAGTCTCTACGTGCGCTACGTACATTCCACTAGCAACTGGAAGTTCGAAGTTATTCTTCATATCCCAGTATGTATGCTGTGAACCTGTATCGTTGTGCTTAATTGTTCTTACTAGAGTACCGTCTAGAGCGAAGATTCTAATTGTTGCAGGACCTTCTGTTGGAAGGTGACTGAACATAACTCTTCTATCTAGAGCGTCTCTTTCTTCAGGATTATATCCATAGTATGGATTTGGCCATACAGTAATTCTGTCTGGATCGTAATCATTTGAAACCATTTCTAAACCAGCTGTTGAGAAGGTAAATGTATCAGCTGAAGAATTTGGTTTACTCATTTCGAATACGACAGAACTAGCTGTTGTGTAACCACTGCCCCATGCTATATGACCAGCTTCTGTAGGTACTTGATTAGAACCCAAGTAGTCAGTAAATAATGTCGCTGTCATATATGGATATGTAATTGTTGCTCCACTTGTTGTGTAATTATCACAAACGTAAGCCCAACCACAACCTCCTGATGTAATTAAATCATCTTCTGCGATGTATTGTGCTTCTTTAGCAGGATCATAAGGCGAATCAATATGCCCTACAAATGCATAGATAGGCTCCCATGCTTGTGCGCCATATACTGGGCCTACACCACCTGATGAGTGACCATCAAAACCACCTAAGTTCCAAGTGAAATCAAAGTCATACTCCCAATATCCAGAATATATTTGCTCTTTTTGACCAGTAGCAAAATTATGTCTGTATGTTGAGAAAGGAACATAGTTGTTTACCCACTCGTATAAATAGTCCCATCCAAGTGATGGAGTGCTAAAGTCAAGCTCTACATCGTCTGACTCCCAATAGTTAAATCTATCGAAGTCACGAGTATAAGGTGCTGCATAGTGCACACCCGCTCTGTTTTCAATAATATAACCTGTACGTCCTAAACTAGCCCATGGTACATATGAAACCGCAGGGTCTCTTAATACACCATTTTCTTTCCAGCCGTGGTCCCACTCACTTACAGATAACAGGTCTTCTTGAGGACCATTAACCTGTACTTGGAAACCTTCAACCACTGGAGTTCCACCAGGACCAACTTCTAATCCGGTAGCAGTATTAACACCACCAACAACAGGGTTGTTAGCAACTAACACAGCGCTATCAGTAACATTGGTTAGTGTCCAGTTTACCGCAGGAGTTCCATCAGGCATCACATCGTCAAAAGTAAGCTGGTAATCATCCCCAGTTAATTTTGATGGATCCACAACAATCATATCCACAGAACCCTGTGAAGGACCGTCATGAGCTGCTGATACAACATCGCCGGCAGAAGCAGTTGCTTCTCCTGCTGCCATTGTATTTGGAACTTCAGGTCTTACAGTTAAATATACAGGGCTACTTTCCAATGTTTTTGGAATACCGTCTGCATTATAACCATATGCTGTTACAGCATAATAATATGCTCTGTTTGTAATCAGTTTTGAATTACCACTCAATCCATCAGTACTAACTGCGTGGAATTGTGCTAATCCGCTGTCTGATCCAAACTGCGTTCTAATACTAATATTTTCTCCAAGCTCAGCATTAAATACTGTATCATAAATTTCAGTAACTCCATTTACGATATCGTAAGTTGCTAATCTTTTCTTCGCTCCAGCACCAGATGCAGTTTCATATTGATACACATTGTATCCCTCAAACACAAAGTCTGTTGGGTTACCTGCTGCATCAAGGTCAACTTCACTTGTTGCTACGTAATCTTCAGCAGTATCATCCCAAACCAAAATAATTTGGTCTGCAAACGCACTTGCTGTTACGTTTGGAGAAGGTGGAGAATCTGGCAATGCAAAGTCAATGTCATATGCTGTTTGAGCAAGAGCATCAACTTCTTTTAAATATGCCACAGATGATAAAGCGTCACCACCAGCTGCGTGGAAAATACCAAACACAACCTCTTGTGAGTCTCCAGCCGCCATAGTAAACGGACCAACACTCATTAGGAAACGTCTGTCAGCAGATGCTGCATAGTTACCATCAACTGGGTTCGCTGTACTGTGACCAGCTGCATCATTAGGATCTCCATAGAAACAGAATTTCTGATTATATAGGTCTCCTGCAATCTCAGCTGGATATGCACTACCATCTTTTCTTAAACCTTGTAAGTAAAAGTATCCTTCAGTTTCATCTGAAGGGTCAGTGTAAGTCGCATCACCATTAATGTAGAATGCGAAAGATGACATTTTAAGGTTTTTCATACCTGGGTGACGAGTACCAAACATCTTAGCACCTTCAGCTGGACATACTGCTTCTGAATCACCGTCTTCACAAGGAACCATAGGTCCTTGGAAGAAGTCATATCCAGCAGCAGGAGTACCAATATCTAAAGTACCATATTGTGAGTCTACTCCATCATTCCATACATATCCCATACCTAGATCTACGTCACAACCAACAAAGTCGTCACCAGCATACCCTAGGTCAGGGTCGGACCATAGTCCCATATATGTATCTACCAAGTCATCTGAACCATAATTAATAACAAGCTGTTTCAAAAACACCATGTCACCAAAAACGTCAGGTCTATCAAATCCAAACATAGTTGTTTGAATTTCTACATTTAATGGAGATGTACCAAAATTTAGCTTATACGCTGGATCACCATCATTACTAACAAACCAAAGTACTTGGTCTCCTAGAAACTCAGGATGATCAGGACCTGCTGGAAGTGGAGAATAAACTCCATCACCATCAACGTCCACCCAAGGTGCGCCAAAATCAACTGGCCATTCTTGGAAGTCAGCAAAATCTAAAGGAGAAGCTAACATACTCTTCTCAACTTTATAGATTCTGTGAACCGCAGCTAGCGGGTCACCGCCCCATGGGCCTGGACCCATATCTTGTGTATAATCTCCAACGATAGTTCGAATAGATCCGTTCACTGTCGCTCCCATCCACAATGCAGATTGGAAGATTGAGTGTACACCCGTACCCTTAGGCCACTCTAACGCTGAATCACCAGAAACGTGGTAATCCAGGAAGAGGCCGTTGTTGGCTACATCGGCATAGATCTTATTCCCATCGAACGTACCGACAGAATCCACATAGTTAGATGTGCTGCTACTAAAGTTAGAGACATTTTTGTCTCTCGCTTCAAGTACAGTAGAAACTGATAGCAACATCACCAATGTGAATACGGTAATATTCTTTAAGATTTTCATATCTACCTCTTTACCTTCTTATTTAATTAAAAACTAATGTTTAAACCAACCCTTACTTGACGTGGTCTGTTCCATCTACCAGGAAACGCAAGGTTGTCCTCGTACATAGCAGCTGCATCGACATCAGGGTTGACAGATAATCTATTGGCAAGCCATTGTTGCCCACTTTCAGTAGCAACCCAGCCATCTTCGGCTACGTTACCAGTACCATGATAAACATCATTTACTTGCTCATTATCTAATGCATTAAACACAGCTATATATGCGTTAGCAGTTAAACCGCCAAGGCTAATAGCTCTATCAACACGTAGATCTAGGTTAGAAAATGCAGGTAGTGTACCTGAGTTTACTGGTCCTTCTGGGAACTCCCAGCGATTCTCAAAAACTGTACTATAGATTTGAGATGGGGTATAGCGAGTACCACTACCAAAACTCATAACAGCATTAAATCCTGTGTTTGCTAGAGCGCCTGTAGCATCAGGTGATCTCCAGTCAAGAATTACGTTTGCTGTGTGTGTTTGGTCATAGTCTAATAAGTTCATCGCTTTTGGATAACCATCATCTGTACCAATCCAAGTAATGTAGAAGTTCTGTCCACCATATGAACCAGTACCTCTAGCTTCTGAGTAAGTATAGTTAGCTTGTGCGTACAAACCTCTTGTTCTGCGCATTTCAAAGTTTGTTGTCAAACCTTGAGATACCATAACGTCACCATTTTGGTATTGTGCCCAGTTTTGCTGAGTATCTGCACCACCTGTGTTAGTGAATGCTTCTGTACGATTAGCAAGCGTTAAATAGTCTTTACTTTCTTTATAGAACCCTTCAACCTTTAATGAAGCAAATGCTCCAATGCGCTGCTCAATACCAATTTCATACTGAGTAGATCTTTCAGGTTTAAGTGCAGGATTCTCAGATGCAGTAGCGTTACCAGCTAAGATGTCAGCTGAAAGCTGTGAATCTGAAAGATATAAATAAGACATAGGTACTGATTGCCAGTGTGTACCATAATTCGCACGGAATACTGTACGATCAGACACTGGGAATGACACACCTATTCTTGGGTGAGTAGCGGTTTCTTTTTCAACTTTTTTCCAGACATAATTACCGTTTCCGTCACCATTTCTATCTACACGTTGTCTGTTAAAGTATAGATTGTTAAAACCGTCAGAATCACCATAACCGTCATTATCTGAGTCAGGAGCCATAGCGCCTGTATCGATAGTTTCGAATGATAAACCTAACTGAACAACTACATCTTTAAATTCAAGCTTATCTTGAATGTAGAAACGTGATTGTGTTGGCTCTGCTGGAGCTAACATATGATCATCTTGATTATATGTTCCATTCCACTCATCACCATAAATATTGTATCCTAGATTTGTAACATACAACGATCTATAGTTAATAAATCTCCAGTCAGCTGGGTCACTTCCTGCTGCAATAATTTCTTCGTTTGTCGCAACACCATCATAGTTTGCATCAACCTGAGAAATTGCTCTTGCAACTCCAGAAGCCCCTAGACCGTATCTAGTGATTTCATGATTATCAATAGAAGCACCTAGCTTAAACTCATTGTAACCAATTTGGTTAGTGTAGTCAAAGCTTAGGGTGTTCGTTGTTGTTTTTCTAGTATTAAAGCTTGTTGTTTGAGAACCAAAACCAACTACACCAAAAAATTCATCTGGTGATAGCGGGTTAAAGCCTGTACCGTCTCTTTTATAATAATTAGGAGATCCGTACGCTTTTGTTCTTCTACCGTATGCTTCGATATCGTTTAAATAGTTTTCATTACCAGTAGTAGTTTCATATGTCTGTTGAGACAATGAAGCTTTAATGTATGACAATGGACTAATTGTGTATCTAGCATTTAAGTATCCCATAGCGAAGTCTGATTCATTAATAAATGAACCATCTGTTCCACCATATACTCTACTCCAGCTATAGCTATGTCCTTCATAGTTATATGCTTGAGTACCAAGTTTTAAACGTAAAGGACCAAAGTCCATGGTCATATTACCATTAACAGTAACTCTTTCGTTATCGTCTTGTGGCTGTTGACCGTACATACGTCTATAATTACTGTAGACAACATAAGTTGTATCATAAGCAGCTACCCCAGCAGCTAATAAAGCTGGATCAGTTTGATTATCACGGATTACAGTTTCAATATGATGAATCTTGTTGCCATCAGCATCAAGCCCATATGACAAGCCATCTGTTCCATCGCTGTAATAATCAGCCGGTGGAGCGTCTTGCATAGGCATAGCATCCATCTGCGGATAATAACTGTATGATACGTCTCCGCCTAGCTCTTTAGCTTCGACAGATAAGTATACTTTAATGTTGTCACTAATTGGACCACCAAAATCAAAGTTTACATTTTGATATCCATCAGTATAAAGTTTGTCAGGATCTGTACTTGGGTCTGAACCTAAAGAAGCTTCAAGCCCAACCCTAGATGTCCATTCAGATCCACCTGTTTTAGTAGTAATGTTTACGATACCACCATTAGCACCGCCGTATTCAGCAGAGAAGCCACCAGTTTGAACTGAGATCTCTTGCAGGGCTGCTTGTGAGTTACCGTTTAGGAGGTTTCCACCACCATAAACATCTTTAACTGGAACACCGTCAACATAGTAACGACTGTCTCCACTTCTACTTCCACGGAAATATCCATTAACAACACCTGTTTGTAGGTTTACAATATTGCTTACCCCTCTAACAGCAAATGCATCAATCAACTCTTTATCAACAACACGAGTTGTGTTTGTAGCATTTGGATTAATTAACGGTCTTTCTCTTGTTACTGTAACTGCCTGACCGGCCACCGCTGCAACGTCAAGATTAAAATCAACAGATGTTGTAAAACCAACTGATGTTTTTACTCCTGATTCAATTACAGTTGTGTAACCAATATATTCGGCTCTTAGGTCATAAGTACCTACAGGAACGTCAAGAATATAGTATCTACCTAATTCATCGGTAGCTGCACCAAGGTTTGATCCTTCAACTACAACGTTCGCACCAACTAATGGATTTCCATCAGAATCTGCAACAACCCCTGCTAACTTAGCAGTAGTTGATTGTGCAAACATCATTGTTGGTAGGACAACCAGCGCAATTAACATACGTAGTTTTCTCATTATTCTACCTCCAAATGAGTATTTATATATACAAATTTTTGTTTATTGTTTTTGTTCATTTTTATTTTTTACCCTATTATATATATGTGTAAAAGTTCACTATATATACACAACTTCCAAAGGGTCGTGCCCTTCCAGAAGCTAATTCCACCTAAATTGACGATTGTTTCCGTAGATGTCAATACTTTTTTGCTAATTTTTTTTCGACTATCGTCGATAAAAATGTTTTTTGTCGTCAGAGAGGTTGACTATGGGTGTTTGTTGTAAATTACCTGCCCATTATAGGTGTTGTAGTCGTTGATATTTATGTCCTGGTTTTTAAGGGCATAATTAAAAAAATCTAAAACTGTTTTATCCATTACCACATCGACAATTTGTTTATCAACCTTACCAAGACTGTTTAGGGGAATGGACAGTGGAGAGCCTGCTCTATAAATTAACTTGAGATCTGTATATGAATAGTGAAGGCTGTTTTTAATATATACCCCATAACTTTCTTTGTTGTTTTTTAACATGGTGTTATAAATCGTAAAGTTCTTTTTCCCGTCTTTTGAGTCGTTTATATCTCCCTCAATTGCATCATCAAGAAACTGTTCCTGGCCAATATGTAAAAATGGTTTTTTGGTATCTTTTGATGCCTCGTTATCAAGCAGTCCAAAAAACCAGCCATCTAATGCGACACCCGCTTTAATGTTTTTGTCTTTAAGCATTGCTGTGTAGGCGGTGCCTCCACCCATAGAGTGGCCCATTGCTCCAACTTTGTCAAAGTTTATAATGTTTTTAAATGGGTTGTTTTTTGCGTCGTTAAAATTTTCTTGTTTCAAAGTGTTTAGCAAAAAAAGTAGGTCTTTGTATCTATAATTAATTAATAGGTTTGTATAATATTTTTTATGGTATTGAGCCTGCTCGTTCCAGCTAACGTTTTGTTTATATAATATTTCTTTTCCGTTTTTATCAAACGTAATGCTTGCGTTATATGTGTGGTTGCAGGCAATTACAATATAACCGTTACTTACCAGCTCTTCAACTTGTGATGTGTTTTGATTTAAGAGCCCTCCGTCTCCATGAGAAAAAAGGATTAAAGGAAATTTTTCGTTTTGTATTGGTGTAAGGCCATATACGCTGCTTGATATAAGCTGTGTTCCATGCTTACCAAAATTTGCAGGAAGCCCTGCCGTTTTTGCTATGCTCGAGATTGCTTTTTTTGGGAAGGTAACATGCGGCGCACTTTGATAGCCTGCACCACCCTTAGCTGGGTACCAAACCTGTACCATAAGCTCTCTAAAGTCTGAGGGATCTGTTGTATATACTTCACCTCGCGATTGGTCGGTCCAAAAATATACCTGTGTACCTATATCATATTTTCCTCTTGGAGGCTCAATAGAGTCTAAGGGCACAAGGACTGACCCTGCAACCGCACAACCCTGAAGCACAAATAAGAGAAAAATTAAAAAAATTTTTAAAGTATTGTTTTGGTATAAAAAACTCACAACATAAATTACACTTTATCATTTACATCAAAAAGTGCAAAAAAATAAGAGCAATATTGTAGTCGTTATCGGTGCTCAGTGGGGCGACGAAGGTAAAGGAAAGGTTACTGACTATTTTGCTGCACGCGCAAACTACATTGTTCGTTTCCAGGGTGGAAACAATGCTGGACACACAATTATCCTTGACGACAAAACAGTTAAGCTACACTTAATTCCCTCAGGTGTTCTTCATAAGGAATGTAAGCTTGTGATCGGAAACGGGGTTGTAATTGATCCTCGCGTTTTAATAAAAGAATTAAACATGTTGAAAGAAGAAAAGCTTTCTACCAACCTGTTAATAAGCGATAGGGCTCACCTTATTATGCCTTATCATGTAGACATAGATTATCATTTAACTAACTATCAAAATGAGTTGGCTGCCGGAAGTACTCGTTCGGGTATTGCTCCGGTTTATGCAGATAAGCTTTACAGGCATGGCCTTCGTGTTACCGACCTTTTAAACAAAGACCTATTTGCAAAACGCCTTCGAAAATCTTTTGATTTCAATAGGTCTCTTGTCGAAAATGTTTTTAAAGAAAGCTTTAATCATAAATATGAAGAAATATTAAATGAATTTTTAGAATATGGGTTGGTAATTCGCCAATATGTTACAAATGTTACAGAGCTACTATCATCTGCTCTTGAAAATAATGAACAGATAATGTTTGAGGGTGCGCAAGGGGCTTGCTTAGATGTAGACCACGGACTATACCCCTACACAACGAGCAGCAACACAATAGCTGGGCAGGTTGAAGCTGGCAGTGGAATAGGCTTTAACAGGTCTAAAAAAATTGTTGGTATCGCTAAGGCTTACTTAACATATGTTGGGCGAGGGCCTTTCCCAACAGAAATAAAAGGAGAGCTTGAAGAAAAAATTCGTGATGTTGGCCAAGAATATGGGACTACAACCGGTCGTGCAAGGCGCGTAGGTTGGATTGACTTGGTCCAACTTAAGTTTGCAAATCAGCTCAATAATTTTTCAGAAATTATTTTAACAAAAGTAGATGTGTTAAACGGTCTAGAAACTGTTAAAATGTGTGTTGGTTATACGGTGGATGGCCAAAAAATTATTGGGGTTCCTTCTGATATTCATAGCTTTAGTAAAATTGAACCAATTTATGAAAGTCTTCCCGGCTGGAGCTCTTTGCCTGACTACATTGACAATATTGATCAGTGTCCGGTAGAGTTAAAAAATTTTATTTCCAGGGTTGAAGAGGTTGCTGGCGTAACAGTTTCGTTGGTTTCTTATGGCCCTGATCGTAATCAAACATTTAAAATATAATGAGTAACAAAATAGCTAGCTGGGACACAATTGATTTTTCCTCTAGCTCTGACGAACAAATCAAACAGATTCTTGAAGATTTAAATATTCCTCTCAGTATAGATGAGGCAAAAAAAATTCAATTCTCTTTTTTAAAAAGACCAGCCACGCTAACAGAGCTAGTACTCTTTTCAATCCAAGGATCAGAACACAGTTCATATAAAAGCAGTAAAAATCATATCAAGCATTTTATTACCAGCGGCAAGCACGTGATTTTGGGTGCAAAAGATGATGCAGGAGTTGTTTCTTTGACAACCGATAAAAAGGGCGAAAGGTATGGTCTTGTTGTAAGTCATGAATCACACAACCACCCGAGCCAAATTGTGCCATATGAGGGTGCGGCTACTGGCGTGGGAGGCAATGTTAGAGATGTTTGTTGTATGGGTGCAGAGGTAGTGTCTCTAGGAGACAGTTTGAGGTTTGGAGATGTTGATAGAAATAAAACTAAGTGGATTAGCGACGGGGTTGTTTCTGGCATTGCTGGATACGGCAACCCCCTAGGAATTCCTAACGTTTGCGGCGACTTATATTTTGACAAAGAATATAATGAAAATTGCCTAGTTACTGTTTTAACAGCTGGGGTTGTAAAAGAAAAAAGCGTTATTAGGTCTAGGGCTCCAAAAAATTCAGTTGATTATGATTTAATATTGGTTGGTAAGCCTACAGACAATAGCGGCTTTGGTGGTGCAAGCTTTGCTTCCCTAGAACTTGAAGAGGAAAAAGAACAACAAAACAAGGGTGCTGTACAAGAGCCAAATGCGTTTTTGGAAAGACACATTCTCAAATCCACCTATGCTCTTTTTGAATATTTAGAAAAAAATAATTTAATAGATGCTGTGGGGTTTAAAGACTTGGGTGCAGGCGGCGTTGCTTGTGCAAGTATAGAGCTAGCAGATGCAGCAGGCTTTGGTGCAGAAGTGTGGGTAGACAAAATTCATACAAGTATGCCGGAGCTTGACGGGCATATTATTTTATGCTCAGAAACCCAAGAGCGCTTTATGTGGGCAAGCCCAAAAGAGCTAACACAAACTATCTTAGATCACTATAACAAGAAATTTGATTTTCCCAATGTTTCAATGGGGGCTCAAGCAAGCGTTGTGGGTAAAATTATAAAAGACCAACACTATACGGTGTATGCGGGTGACAAAAAACTTGTGGACGGTCCTATTGAAAAAATTAATGAGGGGTTTGTGTATGATCGTCCAATGTCTAAAAAAGTGATTGTGTCCAAAGACAAGGATTTGCCAAAAATTTTGGACTATAATGATTTGATGTTGAAGATTTTAGCCCACGAAAACGTATCTTCACGTGGGCCAGTATATGAGTCTTATGATAAAAATGTTCAAGGTAGGGTTGTGAGCGAAAGAGGACAAACAAATGCTGGGGTAGTGGCGCCGTTTAACTCTGACAAGTTTCCAAAAGAAATTAAAGAAGACTGTTTTTCTGCTGCTCTTTCTCACAACCCCGCAATCGGTAAAATTGACCCCTATTTGGTGGCTCAATATGCTGTTTTAGAGGGTTGTGCAAAAACTGTTTCAGTTGGTGCCACCCCTATTGCCATTACAGACTGTCTGTGTTTTGGTAACCCCGAAAAACCAGAAGAAATGTGGCAGTTTTCACAAAGCTGTCTTGCAATAAGAGATGTTTGTGACAATATGCACTTTAACGGAACAACAAATCTGCCCATTGTTGCGGGCAATGTGAGTTTTTATAATCAAAGTGGTGATCGTTCTATACCGGCAAGCCCAATGATTGGGTGTTTTGGAAAGATTAAAAAGAAAAGAATTTTAAAAAACGGGTTTCAGTCTTTGTCGTCAAACTTGTTTTTATTGGGGGAAACGTCTACTTTTCTTGGTGGCAGCATTGTTAGCGATATTCTTGGAATTAACAACACAAAAGTTGAAGGGGTTGATTTAAAACAATACAACAATATGTTAGGTTGTGTTCTAGAAGCAAATGAAGACATGTTACTACAATCTTGTTCTTATGTTGGGCTGGGCGGTCTCGCTACCGCTGCTACAAAAATGAGCTTTTTAAACGATATTGGCTGTGTTATTGAGGGCTTAGATAAAAATTGTTTGTTTAGCGAAAATCTTTCTTTTCTTGTTGAGGTTTCAGAAAAAAACTCAGCGGATTTTGAAAAAATCCTAAACAACAAGAACTGTAGCTATAAACAGGTTGGTAAAACTGTTGATTCCAACAGAATTATTATTAAAAATTTCATAGAACTAGATTTAATAAAAGCAAAAAGGGTTTGGGAAAACTCGCTTAGGGAAAGGTTACAAAAATG
>CESD01036435.1_pt1 | contig 13926 bp, 11 predicted proteins | sample 531191 | NCBI WGS metagenome assembly CESD01 (sample SAMEA2622021, study PRJEB7988) | marine metagenome | biome: marine biome (ENVO:00000447); feature: deep chlorophyll maximum layer (ENVO:xxxxxxxx); material: "saline water (ENVO:00002010), including plankton (ENVO:xxxxxxxx)" | depth 188 m
CCTGCACTACCTAATGCTGAAGTATGACAAGATTTTTTACCTTTCATTAAAGCATAGGGATCCGTATCTGGATCATCGTCTTGATCTGCAAGAGCCATGTCTGAATCCTTGTGAACCCAAGCAATAGCTGTGTAATATGGCCGACCATCTGCTTTCTGCTCCGAAGCCATAACTTGTAAATTATGGTTCTGCCAACTTAACCATGCTGCTCCGCCATCAAGGAAACCAATATCTGCATGACCAAATCTCAAAGCTTCAATGGTTGCTGCTGGACCTCTAACGGGATAAATTTCCACATCCATGCCAAGTCTCTCACTTAGCTCATCAGCAAAAAGCTGTGGATTTTGATCTTTATTTCGATATTCTTCTTTAGTTTCAAAAGCGATAGTCAAACAATTGTCTGGATCCTCACATTTATCAAATGTAGCTGAATCAAAAAAGAGACAACCTGACATGCAAGTAGTCATTAAGAATACTGCAACGAGCAACGTGTTCAAACCTTCTATTTTCATAATAAGACGTCCTTATTTAGGTGAGCCTAAAAAAGTCCCTTACATAAAGTTTAGGGCCACCTAAAATGATTTTAAGTAGCCGACATAAAGAAATTTATTCAAAAATAATATGACATACTCCATTAATGCAGACAATCTAAAAATAGGATATTCTAAAATTCTTGCTGAAATTAATAAATTTAAGATTAAGCAAGGTGAAATCATATCCATTATAGGAAAATCAGGTATTGGAAAAACTACTTTTCTAAAAACTATTGCGAACTTAATAAATCCGATGGAAGGAAAGCTTAGTATCTTTGATACTGAACCTAAAAAAGAAAGAGGATTAGTTGGATACATTCCTCAAAAATTAGGGTTAGTAAAGCATGGTAGTGTATTCTCAAATGTTCTACAGGGGGCAGTATGTGAAGAACCGGTTTGGCGCTCAATTACTGGATTTCATGAAAAAAGAACATTGGAAAAAGTTCAAGACTCAATAGAGATTATGGATCTCAAGGAAAAAATTGATGAGCCAATAAGTAAACTTTCAGGAGGGCAGCAACGGAGAGTTGCTATTGCAAGAACAATGGCCCAGAATCCTAGGATTATTTTAGCAGATGAATTTCTCAGTGAATTAGATGCGAAAACGGCCGAAAATGTTTGGAAAAACATGTTGAATTATGTTAAAGAAAAAAATATCACATTAGTGATTGTTGAGCATAATATTGAGTGGGCAAAGTTAGCAGATCGTTGTTTTGAAATGGAACTTAAAGAAAATGGAGAATGTTCTTCTCTGGAGGAGATTTCTAATGTTTAGTGACATACGGGATTTCTTTAGGAAAAGGAAATACCTTACTTTTATTTTAACAATGTTTATTCTTACATGGTTAGTATTCATGAATTTAATCGATGGGGAATTACATAGGCTTGAAAATAGTATAGCCAATCTTTCTGTATTTTTCTTCGAATCTTTATGGCCTCCAGATTGGAAAGTGTTTAGTATTAAACAATACAACTGTACCAGCCCTACAGCACCGTGGCCACTTCCAGCTGATTTCTTTTGCTCCCAAGGTTATATTGGAATTACCGAAACTTTAGAAATGGCATTTGTTTCCACCGGATTTGGATTTTTAATTAGTCTTCCACTTGCAATTTTAGCTTCCAGAAATTTATATTCTGATACTGTAGCATTGCCTGTTCGTACAATTTTATCCGGTATGAGAACATTACCTGCCTTAATTTGGGCAATTTTCTTTGTTGTAATGGTTGGACTAGGGACTATGTCTGGCGTGTTCGCGATGACACTTTACTCTGTAGGACATCTAGGAAAATTGCAATACGAAGCAATTGAAGGATTGGCTAAAGATCCTATAGATGCTGCAAGAGCTATGGGTCTCACAAATTCGGAAATTGTAATTAGAGTTATAATTCCTGAAAGTGCTAACTATTTAATTTCACAATTATTATATATGTTTGAGTATAATGTAAGAAACGGATCTATTATAGGAATAGTAGGCGGTGTTGGAATTGGTTTTTATCTAGCCGATTATCTTGATGCACAACTTTACCAAAGAGTTATGGCCCTTTTAATTGCTTTATTTTTTGTTGTTCTAATTATCGATTTTATATCTATCAGAATAAGATCCTATTTTATTGAAGAAACTGTCAATAAAGCTTATACTTTTGAAAATATTTTCAAACCTAGATAATCAGAGATTGTTAGCTGCATCTTCAGATTGTGGACTTATGAATATATTACTGGAATCAACATCGATGTGTGGAATCGTTAAGGTCGAAGAACTAGGTAATACATGAACTGGACAAGCATTGCCGCATAGAGGTGCCAAATAATCTTCTCCAGACTCAGTCATAATTAACCTAATTCCATTTCCAGGAGGAATAATGGCGTCTATTCCTTGAAATTCCATTCTCATAATCTGCCTGTCATTTGGAAGGACTGTTTGAGGTTCTGAACCTCCTGCATGATAACGAATATCCATTGTTGCATGTCCTAATCTAATTCCATTAGTAGAATCTTGCATTTCAACGAAAATTTGTCCACCGTCAAAGAAAGCAATCGTATCTAAATGTAATCTTACAAGGCCTGAAATGTGTACATAATCAGTCTCAGATAAAGCAGGACAATCAAGAGTAACGCTTTGTTGAGCTGCACCTCCAACAACTGCTAATCCACTAACAAATACGCCTGAAAATGGACAATCACCCAAAGATAAAACTAAATTTTCTACATTTTCAGGTGGCCAAGTCTCTTCGACTCTCCACTGGCCATCATTCCTCTGGACTTGAACGTGCATATCTGGTTTTGGACCTACGCCTTTGAGATAATATTCAAACCATTCAAACAAATCCTGGGCCCAATCCCACCTTGTCATATTGTGTATTGCCTCGGCACCATAACCCGAATCTTGAGCGTTATGTTTTGTCCATTGGTCTGGATAATTATGTTCCCATTGACCAATCATGCCTCTTACATCATAACCTGCATCTTGGTATTGGTGATACCAAGGAGTACCATCTGGACCGCTAAAAACTTGATGAGGGTCTACATTCCAATCTTGCATCCCGTGGACGAAATAAACTGAACCTTCCCAATTATTGAATGCTTTGTCAATATGCGATCTCTCTGAATAGTAATTATCCATGTAAGGATCAAATTCACCTGCCCCATAAGTTGTAGGTCCTGCAAAAAAACCCTCAACTATATCTGGACAAATATTGTCTAAATCATCAGGATTATAATCAACAGTACTTGAAAAATAAGCCATATGCATAACTTGAGATCTGGCCTCAGCACTACCATTTTTATACAATAAGGGATGAAGTGCTGTAGTTCCGCTTATCGGCACTATCGTTTTGAGATATTCACTTCCCTGTGCAGCCGCTTCCCACTGTGTTGCACCTTCGTAAGATTTTCCATATAAGCCCACGTGGCCATTTGACCAGTCTTGGCTACCAAGCCATTCAACTGCGTGATGTATTCCTAAACCCTCACCATTTCCTCTGTAATCAAAGCACCCAGTAGATAATTCAGTACCGAAAACAGCTACTTGGGCAAAAGCATAACCATGTGGAACAAAATTTTCAAAAATAAATTCGCCTCTTCCTGCACTTACAACTGTTGTATCACTTGATTCATCAGTAGGTTGTCCATATGAGTAATAAGGACTTACAATTGCAATTACTGGAACTTGCTCGCCATCTAAAGTATTACTTGGTAACCAATAGGAAAGATGTATTTCAGACTCTGAAGGTCCAGTCTCCCAAACTTCACTAGTATCTACTTCAATGAACACCTCTTGAACGTCAAGAGCATAGTGAGGTCCATCCTCTAATACTCTAGAATGTGTGTTTGTCATGTTCCAATCTAATTGATGCCTTTGCTTCAAATCTGGATAAAAACCTGAATCATCTGAATCGTCTGATGTAAATGAATCTAAGCAACCTGCAAAAGAAGACATCATTACAATAAGCATGCAAAATAATGAATGTATTGTTGAATTTTTTTCCATACTATTTTGTCATTTTCCTAGCTTTATTTGCCATTCTTACTAGCTCTTTTCTGGCTTCTTCAGCATCTTTAATCTCATTACCAAATCCAAGTCTTATAGGTCTTGGACCTTGGCCGGTCATTGCTGACATCTCAAACCCATACCTGTCTATACCTGTCATTGAGGCTTCAGTCGTATCTGTAGCCTTACTCATGGTTTTACAATACAAAACCATTGTGTCTGTATGATCCTCATTCATGTGCTCTATTATATCTAAAGAATAAGGTGCTAATGGATCTGATTCAGCCTCAAACCATTGCTGATCATTTATCCAAGACATCCTTCCAAAACCTCCGATATATCTAACTTCAGAAACAGCTAATTTGTAAAAGAAGAAATCCTTAAAATCGACATAAAATTTAGCATCTTGATGTTTTCCTACAAAAATTTCTTTGACTGTTTCCCTTTCACTATCGGGTAATTTTTTGCATTCTCCAATAAGCGTTACGCGACCTAAAGCTAAAGGATTGCCTTCACCTGCTTCTGCAATTAGAAGGGAAGCCTTAGAATCTTCAATTAAATTCTTTGTGTGCTCTGCTAAAGAGCTTATTAAAAATATTGGATTTCCCTCGTACAATGCATAGGTTACAAAGGAACCGTAAGGGAATCCTTGAGGCTCGACTGACATAGTACAAAGTGTAGCAGTTCCCATTTTGGAAGCCAGAGTTCTAGCTTGTTCTGCATGAGATGCTGTAGGTACATCTGGATCGTACAAAAGCTCTTGATCTTGAGTTTTAGCTCCCTTAGGAGGTGCATGTCTTGGAAGTTCTTTTTTATTTTTTGTCATTTTTTTTCACCATTTCTTCATTTGTGCTAATTTCATCTTTAATAAATATCCTCATGGGGTTTTTTCTAGTTTTAGGTATTATTTCTGAAGTGACACCAAATACTCGCTCAATGTTCTTTTCGGTCAAAACTTCTTCAGGAACTCCTTTAGAAAATATTTTTCCCTCGTCTAGCAAAAATATAATATCTGCAAATCTGGCTGCGATGTTTATGTCATGTATTGCAATTACTGCTGCCTTTTCATTTGCTTTGTTAGAAACTAATGTTTTTACCTTTTTCATGATTTCAATCTGATTCTTTAAATCTAAGTCACTTGTAGGCTCATCCATCAAAAAAATAGAAGAGTCTTGTGAAACTGCTTTAGCAATAATTACTCTTTGTCTTTCACCTCCAGATAATTGATTGAAATATCTGAAAGCAAAATCTTCTAAATTAAGAAATCTTAGTGTTTCGCTAACCTTCTCACGGTCTTCATCCCCAACTATCCAATTAATGTGTGGTCTTCTGCCTAAAAGCACAACATCAAATACTTGCATTGGAAAACTTGACATAATAGACTGAGGAACGTAAGATACCATCTTAGATAATTCGGGTAATTCTAATTCAGAAATATCTTTAGAATCAATAGATACAGTGCCGGTTTCTGGTTTTAAAATTCTATTTATACACTTAAGCAAAGTTGTTTTTCCTGCACCATTTTTTCCTAAGATAGCAACCACTTGATTACTTTCAATACTAAAATTTAAATCTTGAAATACAGTATTAGGTCCCCAACTAAAACCTAAATTCTTGACGGCTAATATACTACTCAATGGCCAATACCTCTATTTTTTAATAAAAGATACATGAAAAATGGACCACCTATTACAGACAGCATAATTCCTACCGGTAAAACAATAGGTGCAAATACAATTCTTCCAATAGTATCTGCAAAAAGCATTAGCAAAGCACCAAATATTGCAGAACAGGGAATTAATTTTCTGTAATCATTACCTACGATTAATCTACCCATGTGAGGGGCTGCTAAACCAACAAAGCCTATTAGTCCAGTGAACGCAATTACAGTAGAAGTCATAAAGGCTGAAAGAATCAAAATATGCTTTCTAGTTTTGATAGGGTCAACTCCTGTAGAAATTGCAAAATCATCTCCTCCAAGGGCTAGAGTATTCAAATCCCAAGCTTTTTGAAACGCAAATGGAAGAAGGCCAACTAAGGCTACAGAGACCCATAATGTATTTACAAGAGTTGGTCTTGAAAGACTGCCGAAAGACCAGTGCGCCAGTTGAGATAATTGAGCATCGGTTGCAAAATATTGCATAGTAGAAACTATGGCTCCTGCAATGAAAGTTATTGCAATTCCAACAAGTATGTAAGATTCAGCTGAAACTGAGCGGTAATTACCAAGCTGTATTATTATTGCAACTACTATTAAAGAAAATAAAAAAGCATTAAACACAATGGCTAAATTTGAATTTGAAACTATAGAAAAATCAAGAATTATAGCTAAAGCTGCACCAAGGGCGGCCCCTGATGCAACTCCTAATGTTAAAGGTGAAACCAATGGATTTCCAAGGCTGCCTTGCATTAAAGATCCTGCAATGGCCAAAGTAGCTCCTCCTACTATTGCCATTAAAATTCTTGGAAAACGAAGTTCCCAAATGATAGCCGATTCTAATTCACCTGCTGATTCAATACCAAATAAAATTTTTAAAGTAGTAAAAAAATCTAAATTTTGCGATGAACCCAAACCGATTGCTACTACTGAAACTATTAATGTAAAAGCGCTGAGAAGTAAAACCCAGCTCATTTGTTTTTTAGCATTCACAATATGTTTCTTTGAAAGTGCATCCATTACTAACTCCAGTTAGAGTTACAGACAAACTTTCCTATTTTATCTATATTGTGATAATTTACAAAATAATCTTCTGTATATTTCTCCACATCCAAGTCATCAAATAAATCGGGATGGAAAATTTTGGCTAACGTGGGTAAACCGTGAATCATCATAGGACCTGCAAACTCTCCTGACATAATTATCATTCTATTGTTTGTTACTGCATCTACATTATCAAATCCTGGCCTTTCGCTAATAAATTCCATGTGTGTACTACAACCATCTTCTTCATCAAAATTATTAAATCCAATATCGAAAGTAATTCCATCAAACATTAAGACATCTGGATTAGCATCTAATATTGCTTCCATATCTACATGAGTAGTATGGCCTGGTAAATCCCTAAAAATATTAACGCCGCCTGCTTTTTCAATTATATCTGTCCACTGTGAAGTCCCTGTTAATACTACAGGATCTCTGGTTAGAGAAGCGTGGTGCTCCATAACTACCTGAGGCCTGGAAGTTTCATTTAGCCCCGAAATTCTATCTGATACTTCTTTCTCAATTGCATCAAAATCAGAAAAGAGCTGCTCAGCTTCAGATTGCTTACCAAACAATTCAGCTATAACTGAAATCTCATATCTTAAATAATCATATTTGTAAAAATCTAAAGCAAGAACGTGAATTCCAATAGGTTCTAATTTCTCACGGATTGCATTAGTGTCAACCATCCCGTTAGTAGCAAAAACAAGATAAATTTCAGGCCGACTATCTAATAACGCTTCAAAATCAATCTCAGAATGTGCGGATTGTTGTACGATTGGAGTGTCTGTAAACTCTGGCCACAACTTTTCATCCTGGAAATCTCCAGAAACTCCCACTACAAATGAAGAATTAACTCCAAGCATGCGCATCACACTTGCTGCATAAGTGTTTGTAATCGCAACACGAGACGGTTGCTCTTCAAACGAGTGTAAAACTCCATTGGAATCAGTAACTTGAATTTCACCTGTACCTGATTCTTGATTAATATTATCACTATAATACCAAACACCTAATGAACAAAAGACTACTAAGACAACCTGGAAAATTGCTACACTTTTATCTGAAAATTTCATCTTGTCTTATTCCTACTTTTATTAATCGTCGCCAAGGCAACTAGAATAACAAGGATAGGTATAATAGAAATCATCGGTGAATCTTCATCACTATCTTCAACCTTTATAAAAATCGAATCAGAGAAATCTGTTATTTTACCACTATCAAGCTTGGCTTGAACCCTGAGCCTATTTTGGCCAGATGGAAGATTATCCAATTTTATGCTGGTGTCGGTACCGTTGTACAATTCTGTTTTAACTCCGTTTTTATCTTCAATAATTAATGAGTACCAAAGTATTTCCTCATCATATTCCCAATTGATCTCGAGACTTGCTCCTTTGACTATTTGCTGATTTGTAGTAACAAATGATGGTACTTCTGGAACAAATGAAATATTGAATGTAATTGAAGAACTTTTAATCATTGCTTCAGCTGGAAGTACTGCATACATTTCATACGTATAGGTACCATCAACTCTATCTAAAATCTGAAATTCTGTATTATTTCCTGAATATATTGTATTTCCATTTTCCACCAGTTTATAGGATTCTGCACCTTCAAACGGAGCCCAGGAAATGGTATAATCATTAAAGATATAATTATCTTCGCTTTCTGTTATAAACTGAGGATTAAGGGGCATATAGAAGCTAGTTAAATTATACTCTACCATCTCTGCATGAGAACCTGGTAATCTATCTATAATCTTAACCCAATTCTTAGCAGTTTCATTATACCATAATTCCCACGAAACTATACCATCATTATTGTCAATAATCGAAATATAAACTGTAGAAAATTGGCCAGCTGGAGTATTAACTAACACATTGTGAGTAATTTGAACTATATTCTCGGTATCATCATAGCCGTTAGGATGTCCCGGAACTCCAATAATATTAGTCCTATTGAAATGCATTGTAAAATTACCTTCTTGGATAATCGGGTTTATTTCAGAGCCTGATGAATCTGTAAATGACCAACCCATTGTTCCTCTTTGATAGTAAGATGAAGATGAAGGATCATCTTCCCAATAAGTTTTCAAAGTTAACAAATTACTGCTATCTACCCAGCGATAAGATTTTTCTCTTTCCATATAATAATCATCTGTTTTTCTCAGAAGAAAAGTTTCTTTATCATTACCATAAGCATCAATTACATTCTCTTTACCGAGAACTGTGTACGTAGCACGATGAATTCCTTCTGGATCTGGAGATACTGAAGTGGGTGTGTAACTAATATCATAATTCCAACTCATTCCTGGCTGCCAGACATCCACCGAAGATTGCTCTGGAAGAATAACTAAAATTAATTTCTGTGTTGTATTAGTAGTTCCATTACTGTTAGTAGCCCCTATTTGTAGTTCATAATTGCCTACTTGATTAGTGTCAAATAAGAAATTTTGAGAAAATCCTTCGTATATCGCTTTACCGTTTGACGATAAGGTGTAAAATAATGAATGATTGCCTCCTAACCATTTGATATCTATAGGAAGCATTGAAAGACGAAGAACTTGAGTTTCCGTCACAAATGTAGGAGCCTCAGGATAATTTATCTCACCGATTGCTGAAGCGTTCATCCATCCTTCTCCATCTTCAATTGTTATTGTAATAGGATTAGATACTTCAATATTTGATTTTTCAAAAGTGAAGGTTTCTGAAGAGCCCACAACTAAATTTTCAAATATAAAAAAACCATCATCATTAGATAGAACTTCAGTTGAACCATTACTAACTTTAACATCTGAAATAGGTTCACCTTCTTCAGTAATTATAAACCCATAACGACTATTTAATCCATGATTAAAATCAAAATCATTGGGAGATGAGGAATCTAGCCTGAAATGTACATATTGGGTGCTATGATCCTCATTACCATAATAGGCTCTTGCAGTATAATATTCTCCAATTTCCAAAGGGCCTACTTCAAGACGTCCATTTGTAGGACTAGAACTTTCCCCACTTTGAATTAATTTTATAGTCGACATTGGCGACTCTTCAACATACTGGCCAGAAGAATCAAACATTTCAAATGTAGCCCAATTTTTACCCTCATACCAATCTAGTTCTATATCTGAATCAACAAATATTTTGCGATATGATACTGTATGGCCATTATCTTTGAAATATGCTCTGATTACGTGTTCACCAAACGGAACATCTGTAATTTCATATTCTCCTGAAGTTCCAGACCAAATTGAATCACCTGAATTAAGCTTAATTGATGTATCTCCAGCTTGACCTCCTCCGCTAGTATAAACATTTCCTGAAATTGTAAATAATTCTTCATCTGATTCAGAAGACACATTAATTGTAAAACAAGTCGTTACAAAAATAAGTACAATAAAAAAACAAAATAAGGACTTGATTTTCATTTTATTTCCGCCTAAATAGATTTACAAAATCTTTACTGCATTACACGTAAAAATGGCAATATATAAAATTTAGGAAAGCCTAAAAAATTGAATTAGATTTATCTGGAGCGCATACTTACAAACCAAAAAATAATTTGCTATATCCAATAATAAATAATGGAATTTGAAGGCCAAAATTGGCCATCACTGGCTTATCATTAGTTATGTAACCTGCCGCCGACCAAAATACCACACCTGCACCGTGAAAAAATATATTAAACGGATATTGATCTAAATTTGTTAATAATATTCCTGTCAAAATTAATGCAGTTCCTGCCCATTTCATAGATTCGATTCGTTCCAAAGTTAAGCCTCTAAAACACGTAAAGGCTGGCCTAATTATTTATTTCAGTATCTTCCTCTTCTAAGGCCATAAATAACATCATAAGAAAAATTATCTCTATACCTACTTCAATAACTTTCCCTAATGCCATCATAATTGCATTGACTATGTCATAAACGAAACCTTCTTCTGAATCAAGTGTGCTTGCTATACCATTAGATAATGATTCTAATATAAAATAATCAAATACAAAAAGTAAAATAATTATACCAAATACATTCAAAAATACCCGTACAAAATCATCTTTAACTAATGAATAGCTGTAAGCTAATGCTGAAAATGCACCTTTTCCTCTTAATACATAACTATACTGCCAAAAAGCGCAGTAAACAGCAAAAATTATTCCTGGAACGAGTAATAGTAATGAACTAACAATCAAGACTGAATAGAAAATTAATGCCGTTACAAAATACATGGGCAACATTGTTGTACCATCTTTGATTGCCTGAACACTTTGGATCTTATCTCCATGCATTGCACCTGCAATCACTCTAATAACAGCTATCCAAGCAATACCACCCACTAATTGACGAAGAAACTCAATCGTAATATATTCAATGACCCAACTTAAAAAGTCATCAATAAAACCCCATCCTGTCAAATCCTCTGCTAAATTATCAACAAACATTGATAGCAGAGGAACCAAAAATTCTACTATCAAATAAACAGGAATAACGATTGTAGCAATCGCTGGCAAGTTTAAAGTGAAAAATTTGAAAGAATCAATTAACAAAGTGAAAAAACTCTTCTTTTTCGGCTTGAATAATTCCTGACTCTCTCCCTCGGATTCTTCTTGTTCCACTATTTCATCCATAAAATGCAAACAACTATCCCCTAAAAAAATGCATCTGTTTGTCTGTAAAAGCAAAAAAGGTGATTTAGAGGGGGCACAATTAGGGGTTTCCAAACATGGGTAAAATCCAAGTTCTAGATGACCACACGATCAATCAAATTGCTGCAGGTGAAGTAATTGAAAGACCTGCATCTGTAGTCAAAGAACTAGTAGAAAATTCCCTAGATGCAAATGCAAAAAATATTTGGATTCGCATTGAAGATGGTGGAACTTCTCTTGTAATGATTAGAGATGACGGCGATGGCATGGATGCAGATGATGCTGAATTAGCTTTCCAAAAGCATTCTACATCAAAAATACGCTCTTTCGATGACTTGCAAACTGTTAACACCTCTGGATTTAGAGGTGAAGCATTACCTTCTATTGCCTCAGTTTCAAGGCTGAGAATTACAACTTGTAAAAAAGGAAGCAATATAGGAACGAGAATTACAATCGAAGGTAATAATAGTTTAGATATTGAAGAGCATACTGCTCCGCAAGGTACTACTATTGAAGTTGCAGATCTCTTCTTCAATACTCCTGCAAGAGCAAAACATCTGAAGAGAACTGCTACCGAGCTTCAACACATTGTAAAAACTGTTACAATAGAAGCAATTAGAAGACCTGATGTCGCATTTAATTTAGTCCACGGTGAGAGAAAACTAATTGAAGCACCAGCATCTGATTTGAAAACAAGAATTGGAATTTTACTTGGAAGAGAAGCTTCTAGAGAACTAATTGAATTTAGTGGATTTGGAGAAAATCTGAAACTTGAAGGTTTTTTGACAAAACCTGCAGTTTCCAGAAAATCTATGGCTGGATTATATCTACATGTTAACGGAAGACCTATACAGGCCCGAAATATTTGTTATTCAATTAGAGGTGCTTATGGAAGCTTATTGCATGAGGGACACTTTCCAGTAGGGGCTTTATTTTTAGAAATACCTGCTGAGGACGTTGATGTGAATGTTCATCCTGCAAAGACTATCGTAAGAATAGCTAGAGAAGAAAAAATAAATAAAGAATTAAGAACAATCATAAAACAAATTCTATCTGAACAAGCCTTGATTGCAAATATAGATTTAGAAAAGTCCAAAAATGATGTTCTTTTTGAAATGCCTAGTGCAAACACTGTGGTTCGTAGTAGAGCAACTCCTGTTACTTCTATTGATAGTTTTCAGCAGGAATTTGATGTTACATTAAAGGAAGAAGAAATTGAAACGAATATGCCTTCTATGCGGCCTTTAACACTTATTGAAAATAAATATATTGTTGCTATGGGTTCAGATGGGTTATACATTATTGATTTTCATGCAGCCCATGAAAGAGTAATGTATGAACGGCTGAAAGATCAAGCTCGTTTCAAGAGAGTGGGAAAACAAGATCTGCTCAAAGCTATTTCTTTAGAATTATCAAAAAGTGAAGCAAGCGCGTTTGAGGAAATGTTACCTCAAATAAATGAGATGGGATTTGACGTTGAGAAATTTGGTCCTTCATCTTTCATGATAAGGAGTGTTCCTGCCCTATTGGCTGGATCCGAAACTGAACGAATAAGGGAAGCCATAGACGATATTGTGGAGAGCGGCTCAATGAAATCTGCTGAAGAAAAGCACACCTACATGATGTATACTGTAGCATGCCATTCTGCCTTACGGGCTGGCGATAAGTTAACAATGGCACAAATGGAATTTGTAATAAGAGAAATGGAATCAATTCCAAATCCTTATGCTTGTGTGCATGGTAGACCTACTGTAATGACAATCACACCTTCTGAATTAGATAAAAAATTCAAAAGAAGTGGATTCTAGAATCTGGAATTACCTTCTAAATTACCAAATTGATACAGTAATGCAGGAAGCATAATCACTGCTGCAATGAATGAAAGGAAGATCATAACTGCCATAATCACTCCAAAAGTAACGAAAAGTGGCATTATGGATAGTGCTAAAATCATAAATCCTACAAAATCAGTAAATGCAGACATTGCAACATTATTTCCAGTTTCATCTAAACTTTCAGCCATCCATTCTTCTTGTGAGGCTTTAGGATTTTCGAATCTAGCCTCACGGACCCTTTGTACCATATGTATTGCGTAATCTACACCTAAACCAATAGCTAAACTAGAAATTTGAACTGTAACTAAATTCACAGGAGTATCTGAAAGAACCATACCTCCTCTTAACCACAAAGTAATTGCTATTACTGGAAGGATGGTAATCAAACTCAGTCTAAAATCTCTGAGAACAAAAAGAACAATAACAAATGCTAGACCTATAGCTACGACCAAACTTTCCTGGAAACTGTCTGTAATTTCTAACATGTAAACATATCTTTCATAACTCAAACCTGCAACTTGTACTGAAACTCCATCTATTGAATTTAGATCAGAAGCAGATTCATCTAGATCATCCTTCAAATCCATCATTGAACCGTATATGTCATCTGGTCGCTCTACTTGGAACCAAGAACGAGCCATCGTCATTTTACCGTCTTCAAGAAGATACATTTCCCTAGCTGATGACGGAGAAATATAGAAACTACCTTCTAAATTTACTGTACCATTTCT
>CESD01099284.1_pt1 | contig 13926 bp, 21 predicted proteins | sample 531191 | NCBI WGS metagenome assembly CESD01 (sample SAMEA2622021, study PRJEB7988) | marine metagenome | biome: marine biome (ENVO:00000447); feature: deep chlorophyll maximum layer (ENVO:xxxxxxxx); material: "saline water (ENVO:00002010), including plankton (ENVO:xxxxxxxx)" | depth 188 m
TGCTCTTCAGCAAATTTCTTTACTGCCTTGAAGTCTGTGTGTCTTACATGACCTGCTTCGTGGTCTGTATATCCACGCATGATGTTGACTGACTTGTCATTAATATCAACACCACTTGATATACTTGGTAAGTTAATATTGTTTCCGTCTGTGTAAGCACCATTGCCACTGAACACCACACGCACCTTGGACTTACGTCCAAAGATGCCTGATGTCTCACTCATTTCGTGTGTAAATAATTCTGATTTCATTTAAACCTTCCATCCTATAACTAGAAAATCTATGTCTTCAAAGTTGCGTTCGTCTAAAGTCCCCTCTGGTAAATAATCCAGTACTGGTACATGGTTTTTACCACCGAACCATGCACAACCATCATACGTTTCCATAGGTTTCCACCCTTTACGTTTAAGAATCTTAAAGTACGCTTTTTCTATTTCCTCATCCGTCATTCTCATTCTCCCATTCACTAATTTTTTCTAACAGACTTTCAGAGCATTCATTCCAGCCAATATAAATGTCATCACTACCATCTGATGTTACCCAATCTTCACCATTTTCTTGGGCATCAACAAACTCTTGAGTGTTTTTAACTTGACCTTTTAACCACTCTTTAACTTTATCCATTATGTCTGATTGTCTAATAACTTTTGCTCTCTCTTCTTGAATATAATCTTCGTTCATTCTCAATACCCCTTCGCTTTCTTCCATGTCTCGTAGTAATCGTCATTGTCTTTGTAACCAAAACGCCTTGCGTCTTTATCGCTCCATAGTTCTAGTAAAATGTCCTTCGGGTGAGGAAATTTCTTATGCAATCGCAAGGCATCTTTGAGGACATCACGATAGTTTTGTATTGACTCTTCTTCAGTTGCTTCTCCGTCTTGGGCTATACATTCTGGAGACATAGAACCTTCTAGTTGTTCCCAACATCTTCTAGCTTCTTCCTTTGTTTTTGGTTCTCTAAAGGCATGAAATCCACCAGTGTAATTATGTCTGTACATTATTCTTTCTCCACTATTTGTTCAGTCTTCTCAATCTCCCATTCACTAATTACTTTCGGAACACTCATGCCAACTTCATTGACCCATTCCACTTTTAATGTGTCAGGTATACCTTCAACGTAACCATCATCTTCATAGTAGGCTGACCACGTTTCGAAACCTTCGTGAATGCAGGGATAATCTTTTAAATCATTATCCCAATGATGCTTTATATCATCCCAATTATTTATATGTTGTACTGGAATCAGCCCTGCAATATTTAAAGCAAAATCTTCTATGGTTTCTCCAGAACTCCATGCTTTACTTATACCCTCTTGGTCGTAGTCCTCTAAAATCCAAGCGACAAACCAATCACGAATTATTTTAATTTTATCATCTAATTTTTTATCCATTCTCATTCCCTTCCTTCATCACTACCTTGTAATGCTTGTGACCTTCACCTTTTCTGAACACATATTCATCTTCCAATATTTGCTTGAGAAACCAGCCGAAATCTTTCCTGAGATCCTCGTGCTTCCCTTTGAATATGAAACCTGCACCCTCCAGAATGTCGTTGAAATAGGTAGTCGTAAGCGTGACCATTAACTTGTAGTCTTCTGGATCTATGATCGCATCATCATCCCTGATAAATACTTTACTCATTACATCTCTCAGCACTGCAACCATCTTTGGCTTTTGTGCTACATGAGGTGTCATTATATGTGGGTACATCTCAGCATACTCATCAGCCGTTGTGATCTTCCGATCAAACTTCCTCGGTACTGACGGCTTGTAAGGTGTTGTCTTTGTTCTCGCTCTACCAGTACTAATACCAGACCTTCGAGACGGCTGATGCAAAGGCATCTCCGTCTGGGTATCTGTCTCTGTCTTGATGCCCATGTCGTTGAGTATCGTGGATGCTATCGCTTTATCTGAATCGCTCATTCATTTTCCTCTCTATTACTTGAGTTATTATGTTTACGAGGCCGTCAGATAACCCAACGCCTTCGATCTTTTCTCGTTCTTTGTCTGCCCACTCAATGATGTGTCCACCTCGGTTACAAGGGCATTCGTCTGGTATCTCATCGTCTCCAAGACACGCAGACCATTCATACCAACATTCTGTGCATGTATATCTGCCGTTAATCTCCTTTATTGTGTTAGGAAATACCTTGGCAAACACTTCATCGAGTATGGTTTCCATCTGCAACTCAGTCATGCCACTTCCACTATGTCTGTTTCCGTACCCATTACGAGATTGCCAACCTTTGGTTCTCCTATTTGTACGGACATGCTGGCTTCCCAACCTCCTTCTGAGGTCTTGACAATTTCTGGAAACCAGACGTAGTCTCCCACCTTGGCGTACTGTTTGAGGTTCTTGATGCTCATGCGTTTGTCACCACGCTTTGTCTTGTAGAACCTGATGGTTGTCTTACCCCACTTGTCTCTGAAGCCTTCGATGAATACACCTACTTCAACAGTCTGTGGGAACTCAGTCACTCGGAAATCTTTAAGCACATCAACCTTTGCATCAATAATGTACTTGTTCAGCATCGTCTCAGTTATTTTAATGTGTGGTATCTTACTCATTACTTCACCACCCTTTGTGTAATGCCCTTGAATACTGCGTGATCTTGGGTTGTTGCTCGCTCCAAGATTGTAGTATCGAAGGCTCGTTGTATTGCTTTGGTAGGATTCTGACGATCAAGTGCAGTGAACGTAGCTACTGCATTACCCAACGAGATCATTCCTCTTGGGGACATAGGTTGAAACACTCTACTGTCCTCGAATGCTTTCATGTGCTCAGTCACATACTGACAGACCATATCGATATGGTTCTTCTCAAGTGAGGGACATTTCTTTTTCAGCAACTGCTTTCTCTGTGTGGCATTTAGATAGTCAACCTTTGCCCAGACTGTGAAGCGATCAAGCAATGCCATGCTCTGGTTTCTAGCACCTGCATACATTCCCTTCTCATCACCCTGACCCTGAGTATTTCCAGTCGCAAACATCCTGAACATAGAGTGAGGCTTAACGATACGACCTCCATCTTCCATGAGTGTCAGGCCGTTGCCCTCTAAGGCAGACTGCATAACGTATGCAGTGTCTGGCCTACAGAAATCTATCTCGTCACAACATAGAACAGTTGGGTTAGCCATAGCTTGAGGCAATGCACCCTCTATGAACTTAGATACTGTCCGTGTTCCATCTGAGATCAAGGTATCTCTACCAACCAGATCGAACCTACCGATATCACTATCGAAGTTGATACGACTGAACATATAGTTCATCCTCGCACATCCTTGTTCGATCAGTGTTGTCTTACCAGTACCCGTGTCACCCCAGAAGTATGCCCTCTGGTTCATAATCATAGCGTACAAGAACTTGAATAGTTCTTCTGGCCTGAAGATGTAGTGAGGATCAATCTCTGGTACATGAGGATTAGGTGCATCCCATTCCCACACGTTGATCTCGAAATCAAAATCCTTCTTCGGCATATCAAACAGTTCATGTGCTGACTTGAGTACAAGTTTGCCGTTAGGAATTGTGCCGTTGCTCTTTGTCTCCTGACTTACTTGTGTGCTAGGAGCAAGGGCAGTTTGCTTTACCCTCTGTTCAAGTTCAGCAATCCGTGTATCCCTTTCAGACATATCTTCTGAGGATTTATTCAGTTTGTTTATCACGTCCTCGATATTAGGCAGACCTAACTTGGTCATTATCGTATTCACAATCGCCGCAGACGTATCGTCTGGTGTCTTTAGCTTTCCGTCTGTTTGTGCTGTAGTGGTTGCCTCTCCAGTAATGTATGTGCAACTGGCATTGTGGCAGTCACGCAACTTGTCAAAGGCATCACCAGTCCAGTCATCAACCTCATCATCAGATATAGTGTGATCCATCCATGTCTCTCTGGCTGAGTTAAAGACTGGCTCGAAGCTAGAGTGTATTCGACATGCTTTACTTACGGCAGTAGCAATCATGCCGTTGTCTTTGCACCCAGTCTCATTGGCAATATCAACGAACATTCGGAAGAGATCTGTAACAGTCACTCCCTCTAGCAACGGCTTGTCGTTGTCGTCTGCCTCTGCGACCTTACCATGAGGTACTTTAGTATTGGTGATATAATATCCGTTGAGGAAAATGTCCCTCAAGTTATCAAAGGTGTTGAGATTGCCACTGAATACTAACTTAACTTCATCAAGTTTGAGATCGAGAGCATCACCATAGGTATTCTCGTTGTATGCAATCAGGTCAGCTAACAAAAGCAAATTTGCCTTAGACATTGGACTAATCCAATTTGAATATGTTTTGCCAGATTGTGCCTCGATTTCTGAAGCGTTCTGTATGCACCATTCCTTCACAAAAGTCCTTAGTGGCTGACGTTGTTCGGCAGTTGGTAGTAGTAAAATGTCGTTTAATTGTCGTGTTAATTTCATTCGTTTTCCCTCTTTGTTATTAAAAGGTGACAACCTGATAACAGATAGCTTGTATATCAGTCTATACAGATTGTCAAATAGGTTAATTGTAAGGTGTGTTTAGAGCCAGACCACCTTTTTCTGGTATTGAAGTTCGTTTTTGTTTGCGAGCCACGTCGGAACGTGGATCACATCAGTTATGTAGTTGTGTCTTACGCAAGACTTAGGAAGGACGGCTGAAGTACCATCAAAGCAGATAACCTTGATGGCCTTTTCGCTAATGTCCTTCACTTCCTTTGGCTTTACTTTGCGATAAGGGTTAGCCATTACTCACTCCTTATTGGCTTGTGCTTGAACCCAGTAGGAAATACGAGAAGGCTCATCACTGCGTCTTCCATCTCGTTCTTGTTTGGGCAGACAATATCGTCTGCGTTATCCCAATCGTCTTCGATTACGGGTATGTCATTATCCAGGTTGATTTCTTGTGGGTCTGTCATATTACTCTCCTTAGTTTAGGCATTAAAAAACCCTCAGTCGTCACAACTGAGGGCTTTGGTGGGTGAAAATTTGACGGCTTATTCTTCGCCAGCGTCCTTGAATTTGTATGCGTCAGAGTTCTTAAATCTCTTCAGACTCCATGACACAATGCTATCGAAACCAAGATCGTCTTGGTGATCCCATTTACCAAGTGTATAGCCTTGATCTTCCATGATTTTGACGAATTGACCTGCGTCACCAAGGCAACGTGTTTCTAATGCAATTCCCTTGTGGAAGAAGCGACCACTATAATCGCCATGCCAATCCACTAATGAATCGCCACATTCTAATACGAGTTCTTCGAACTGTTCTACTGTTGGTGTTGTCATCTTGTATCCTTCGTTATTTTAGCGAGGACAGTTTCGACCTCGTCTATGGTTGCGTTATCGACCACAGACCCAACCGAAATCGGCATACAAGTGTATGTCATTGTGAATAGTGGTTGTGTGTCATGGTCAACTTGAGTTAGTCGTAAGCCTTCTCGATTGGCTACGTTCTTTGCGATTGCAATTCTGTCTGTCATTTACCCTCCAAAGATGTTGGTGATGAAAGCTAGTGTGTTGTGAAACCAAGTTAGTATGTGGAGAAACCCAGAGTAGGCATAAGGAAGCCATAGTTCGTAGACGAGTACGGCAACTATGAAAGCCACAAACAAAGCGAACTCTCGAAGTTCTCGTCTGATGAACTTACGCTTTGCCTTGAGTTCTTCGGCTCGTCTTTTCTCGTTTGCCTCCCGTCTGACTTCAGCCAGACGGTGAGACATAGCAATGTCGATTTCTCGTGATAGTGCCTTGTTCATGCTCGGCCTCTCTTTCGAGCATATACAAGACGCATGATTAAGTGCATTGCATTTGGCTGAGTTCGTAGCCAAGCAACTATGTGATTGTCATGTTGAATGTTCATGTGACCTCCAAAAAAATGAGGCCAGACGCATTGTCTGACCTCGTGAGTTTCATTAACAGAGAGTGGTTCGATGTTTCCGTTGCTCTCGCAACGCTGTGTTACAGCTTATAGGGAATAGCAGTTGCTATGCTTGGTGTGTTTTGTCCTACACCCTTGTTGTTTTTCCCTGACCAGCGATACAGATTTCTGTTTCTGGCATTTGATTGGCAACTCCTTTTGGGGAGCGAACAGAGCCTGATATGCCAACGAACTTCGTTGGCAGTGTACTATTCCAAGTGATGTCTTCCTCCTTGTATGTTTGGGACGACAGATTTTTGTCGTTTTGGTTAAGTGGTTGATATGTTAGGTCGAAACCCATTGTTCTTGGCCTCGTGGAGAGGTTTTCAAAACGTCCAAGAAGCCAAAACCCAAGAACACTTCCCTATGAGGGATATACAAACTCAACAAAAACAACGGCTTAGTCGTTGTGGTGTCGAGTTGTTGTCGTTTTTCTTGGGAAAAGTATGCGTTTCCACATACTCATCACAAAAAAAAAGGAAGGAAGGCTTTCGCCCTCCTCCCGTGTGTGTGGGGATTATTTTGAGACGAACTCGATGTACGCCATCACCTGTGCGACTTGAGCTTTGCTCAACTTCGACAATGGGTTGTTCGCAACTTCGACAATCTTCGTGTCCATGCTCTTGCCTTTCGCCTTCGCCTTCACCTTCGCCTTCGCCTTTGGCTTGTCTGCCTTTGCGAAAGCCATTGCGACAACCTCAGAGCCGTCAACTCCGTTGTCCAGAGCGTCAATCGCCCTTGTGTAGCGAGCGACCCAGCCCTCAGATTTGCCCTCACGATCACGCCTTGTCTCGAATTCCGAGTAGACGGTTTCGAAATCGACCTCGCCAGCGTTATATGCGTCCATGATGTCCTTGATTGATTTGCCGTTTGTTGTAAAAGCCATGCGTTCCTCCGTTTGGCTGATTGATGAAAAAGGAAACCGAAATTTCCAACCCATCAAGTTCCCTTATCGCCTATGGGGGGCATACACCCCTTCCCGCCGTTCACGTTTTTCAAGTGTCACCTCCCCCTACCCCAAAACTAATCGGAGCAAATTTTGAAACGTCGAGGCGTATATAAGGAATGCGAAACATGTGGCAAGGAGTTCTATGTCAAAGCCAGTAAGGACGACTGGGTCAAGAATTGTAGCCTAGAATGTAGGCGAAACGCTCCAGCCAAAAGAAAAAAGCAAAGAGAGTTAGAGGAAATGAAAAAAGTATCAGCTTTAGCTACCAGACATGAGTTAACACCCATGCAATCTTCCCAGATCAGAGGCCAGATTGCTGGCTTCGTGCGTAATCAAATAGATATAGCCAATGAAGTAGTAATGGGTGGCACGGATTGGTCGCCAACCCAAGCTCGTGTCTTCGGTATATTACTTAATAAGGTAGTTCCAGACCTGAATGCCAGCTATGTCCAGCACGAACACAACAATAAAGATGTAATAGACATGTCCCGTGAGGAATTAGAACGCATTGCCTCTGGTATTGACGCAATAGATGTAAAGGAGAACCCAGATGAGAGTGAATAACCCCCAGAAAGAGGCACATCTTTCCAAGATTGGCGTAGAAGACTTCGGTTATGCCATGAAAAAGCTAGATCTTTCCGTAGTTCCAGCAGAAAAACGTGCAGATGCTATCAAAGATCACCTAATGGGCATCATGTCTGAGACAATCCTTAACCCCACTGCACGTTTCGACATAGCAATGGCACGAGAGATGTACCGAAAGACAAAGAATGGCGGCTAATACCCAACGTGAAGCCGCAAAATACCTACTAAAATTACGAGATGCCCAAGAAAACTTCCTTGGCTTCGTGAAAATTAACTACCCTGAGTGGGAACTTGCAGATTTCCAGCTAGAATTAATAGATGCCCTAGATAAACTGGAGAAAGGTACGCTCGGTACGAACAATCTCCTCATTACTATGCCACCCAGACACGCAAAGTCTACATTCGGCACGGTTCTTTTCCCTGCATACTTCATGGCTCGCAATCCAGAGCGATATATCATGTCTTGCTCCTATAACTCCCAACTCGCCACAGACTTCGGACGGCAGGTACGGACAGTCGTGGAAGCCAAGCCCATTCACCAAGCCTTTCCAGACTTTAATCTCTCGCAAGACAGCCGTGCTGCCGATGTCTGGCGTACAGAGAACGGAGGAGCGTACTTCGCAGTCGGTATCGGAGGTACAACGTCTGGTCGTCCAGCCAACCTGCTCCTCGTAGACGACCCCATTAAATCAAGAGAAGACGCAGAGTCTATGACTCAACGCAACAAGACTTGGAACTACTACACATCAGCACTAGCCACACGTCTCCAGCCAGAGACAGACCGCACACCCCCAAAGCAAATAGTAATTCTAACTCGCTGGCATCCAGACGACCTTGCAGGTCGCCTTATCGAAAGTGACGACTGGGAAGAAGGACGCTGGACGCACGTTAACTTCCCTGCAATCAAGAAGACACTATCGGGTAAAAAGATAAGCAGACGACACCTGCCTGAAGATCACCCCATGTATATCAAGGCTGGCGATCTCCCAAACAATCCGTCCAAACGCTACATCAAGGAAGAAGAAACTGTAGCCCTGTGGCCTGACCGTTTCTCCCTAGAAGAATTACACAGACGGGAACGCTTAAACCCACGAGAGTTCGCATCTCTCTATCAGCAACAGCCCTACATCGAGGGTGGTAATATAATTAAATCAGATTGGTGGCAGTCATACCCAGAAGATCTTTCTCCAGAAAACTTTCAAACCCTCGTAATAGGGGTGGACACAGCATTCAAGAAAACAGAAACAGCCGACTACTCCGTAGCAATAACTGCTGGCATAGACAGGAACGGCGACATTTATATCGTAGACATTATGCGAGGGAAGTACGACTTCCCCGAATTGAAACAACGCCTGATCCGTTTGAACAATAAGTGGCGAGGAAAAGGTCTTCGTGCCATGTATATAGAAGACAAAGCATCTGGTCAGTCAATCCTCCAAGAACTCAAGCGTGAGTCTGGCATGTCCGTAATCCCCTATAAGGTAGTCAACGATAAGGTAGCTAGAGTAAACTCTATACTTCCCCTCATAGAAGGAGGCCGTGTCTTCCTACCTCAAGCATCCCCTTGGCTCGATGGCTTCGTAGACGAAGCTGTAACATTCCCCAACGGAAACTACGACGACCAAGTAGACGCACTTTCAATAACTCTTGATGTCCTCTCAAGGACATCAATCTCAGTAGACGCATGGGATCTTCAGGGCGATGTAACCCAGTCTTTAAATAATACAAGCGACTTTGAATCTTCTTTCGGTAAATCTCTCAAACTCCGTGTGAGCAAAACATTACCGAAATGGGCAGGGTGGGGAACTCTATAGGACGACAGCATAATATATAAGAGGTAAAAAAAACTATGGCACAATCTTCTGCAACACAAAATTATAGATCTGCGAACTATCAATCTGGCCCGAATGAGGGAATGATCTGCGACCTTTCGGAACATGCAGAGAAGTTGGTAGCTTATGAAGACATCTCCTCCCTCCTTACAGAGGATCAGGAACGCAAGATTGTAGACTACGTTAAGTCCATGATGGATATGTCATACCACAAAATTTCAAAACGCTATGACCATTGGAAGGAAGCAGACAGAGCCCATGATGTTTATGTGCCTCCTGAAGCTACAGAATACAGAGAAAAGGCAGTCATAGCAGACACTCGTGCAATCGCAGACACAGTACTTACATATATGATGGCGGCACTCTCTGGACGTAATCCAATGTTCCAGCTTGAAGGCATGAACCGTAAATCCCGTCAGTCATCAATGATACTGGAGCGAGTACTCCACCAACAGATGAGAAGAACAGCAGGTGAAGCTCGTCTCGCCCAGATGCTTCTCGACTCAATCCGTTACGGCTTTGCCCCAACAAAAATTGTATGGGACGCAAAAGCTAACCAGAATAAAATTGTAAACTTTGACCCTCGGAGAGTATTTCCCGATCCCCGTGTTAACTGGGGCGACTGGGACAATATGCAATACATAGTATTCTCTGACTACGTCAGCTATAATTCCCTCCTCTACTCTGGCCTATATCCCAAGTTGAAGCAGTTCCCTGCCCTTCGCCACAAGCTCACACCTCCAAAGAACGCATGGAACGCTCATCACTGGCACAAGGAGGAGGGAAGAGGACTTTCGATAGACCCAGCCCAACCAAATCAACGAGAGAGAAATGACCATTCATACTTCACTCTCGGAGATGCTCGTGTTGTTGACGAGACTTGGGTGCGACTGTCAGGCCATGAGATAGGCATTCCTTCGATAGAACAGATCTATCTTGTCCTTACAATCCTAGACGAGAACGTAGTTATTCGTATGCAACTCAATCCATACGGGCAACAATTTCCAATCGCCATTGGTGGTCTGTACCAAGATACCCATAAAACATACGGGCAATCTTTGTATGACCTCTTGCTTCCTATGCACGATATTGCAACTTATCTTCTACGTTCTCGGATAGACAACGTGTCTGCCGCACTCAACAATTTAATCTTCGTTGACCCGACACAAGTGTCTGTCCCAGACCTCATAGACAGGAATCCTTGGGGTGTCGTGCGTACACTCCCTGGAACAAAGCCTGGGGATGGTGTCTTTATTGCTCAAGTGCCAGACGTAACACGAGGACATTTCAACGATATTGCAGCGATGGGCGAATTAAAACAGCGTGTGTCTGCCGCTTCAGACGCACAACAAGGTATGCCAACCTCAGACGGGATACGGACAGCGACGGAAATCCAGCGTCTGACACAACTCGGATCACAGCGTCTGGGCGTTATCAGCCGTGTTATGTCTGCCACAACCATACGACCAATGGTACGCATGATGGTCAACAATATTCAGGATGCCTTAACGATGGAAGGATCTATCAAAATAGATCCGACCAATATGCCCACTCAATTATCATCTGTCGTAGATGACGGATATCTCGATTATGAAGTATCTAAAGACCTGCAAGGCGACATTGACTATTTAGTCATCGACGGAACTCTTCCACTCGAACCTACACGAAACGCAGAGACTTGGATGAACATGCTCCAGATCATGCAACAGACTGGCCTCAATATGGAATACGACGCAGGTCAGATTGCAGAAGAAGCCATACGAGCTATGGGCATAACAGACATGGACAGGTTTAGAATTAGTGAACAGGAACTCCAAGCCAAAGGAGCTTCCCCATCTCAGCAGATTTCTATGATGGAGAAAATGAGAGGGGCAAACGTGCAGTCCCAACAAGATATTCAGAACCAAGTCCAGAAGGGCAACTTAGTCCCAATGAAACAAGCGAGGCGATAATGAGCGATAAGAAAGAAACATTAGCCACAACAGTAGACGTTAAGGTCAGAGACTATGTCGAAGAAGTTGAAAGAGTAGCAGACATTGAACTCAGTCGTGTACAAAACGAAATGCTCGGCGAGATACATAAGTTTAAAAAAGCCATCACTGGCCTAGAAGGTCGTATTGCAGAATTGGAAGCAAACCAATCAAGAGCAAATTCGGACGACAAGTATGCCCTTACTAAGGCAAAATTAATCAGGTTAATGAAAGATATGGGGTATTACGAATAATGGCTATTACAACTCCCAAAGGCGAACAGATACAGTTTGTATCTTCAAAGACAGGAACACATAACTTAGACACATACCTAGAAGCGGCAGAAGTAGGCAACCGCCAACTCTCAGACTTGCTAGACGATATGTTTGACACATCGACGGGTGTGTTTAAAGCAGACAATTTTGAATTTCGTTTCAATGCCACAGACGACAAGATACAGGTTCGTGTCGGACAATTCGCAAGCTCTGGCTCTGGCTGGACAGACGTAACAACTTTTTTTAGCATAGAAGGTGCTTTCTCCACTTCAACATCTTATAACAACTTTGATATAGTAACTGTCGCAAACGGTGACGGGTATATAGTTCACGGACTTGCTTCCGCACAGACATTCGGTTCAGAGTCTGCCTTCACCTCGTCTGCCAATACCTACAAGCTCATTGACGTTTCTGGAGCACAGGACTGGGCAACCAAGACAAGTGGGGTTGTATCAGGTTCAGACTACTCTTCAAAAGAATACGCACAAGGAACGCAAGCAAGCACAGGAGGCTCGGCAAAATCATGGGCTCAAGACACAGACCAAGTGAACGGTGCATCTACCAACGACAGATCTGCAAAGGCGTGGGCTCAAGGTGCAAGCATGACTGGTTCAACCCTTGGGGGTTCAGCGAAGGACTGGGCTCAACTCACGGGATCGACTGTAGACGGCACGAATTATTCGGCAAAACATTGGGCGACAACGGCAGACGTAAGCACAGTAGCGTCTGGGATTGGCAACATCAACATTACGGCAGGTGGAATTACTAATGTCAATGCCGTTGGTGGCTCAATAGCGAATGTTAACCATGTTGCTGGTCAGATAAGTCCTACAAATAATATTGCGAGTGTGGCTACTTTTTCTGCAACACTCACCAAAACATTTGCTGTTACATTTACTGGATCTGTCTTTAAGCTAGATGGTGTGACTGAGCCATCTCTAAGTAGCAATTCTTCTTTATACAAGGGCTACACTTACATCTGGGATTTTTCAGATAGCTCATGCTCTGGCATTAGCAGTTTTCAGATTATGAATACATCTTATCATGGTCAGGGGAGTGCGATTGGCTCATCTCTTGGATTAACAATTACTGGTACATTTGGACAAGCTGGCTGTAAAGCTACTTGGGTCGTTGGTGCTGGTGGTACTGGTGGCACAATTCAAGATATAAATACTGGTCGTTATAGGATTAATACAACCGACAGTCTGGGTAATAGCATAAGTTTAGTTGATGACCCTTATCAACGATTAGGAAATTATACTGATGAGATTGATACTGTTGCTGACAATATTGCAAAAGTTAACACAATACATACTAATATTACTCATGTTCAGAACGTATCAGCGATTGATAGTGATGTTACTGGGGTAAATAATATTAGTGCCGCTGTGACTGCCGTAAACTCAAATTCAACAAATATTAATGCGGTAAATGCAAATTCTACGAATATTAATACAGTAGCGACTAATATAAATAGTGTGAATGATTTTTCCGACAAGTATCGTATTTCAGCATCAGCCCCTAGCACAAGTCTGAACGAGGGGGATCTGTGGTACGACACAACGAATAATGTGCTGAAAATTTATGATACGTCTACAAGTGGTTGGCTGGCGGTGCAACAGGCGACAGATTACACAAGTATTACGGCTACTTATACCAAAGCTCAGATTGCAAGCACCTATACTGGAACTGGTTTAACCTTAGATTTTGACACTTATAATAATTTTATAATTACGCTTTCTAGTGGTGTAAATACTTTGGCGAACCCAACTACTGAAGCTGGTAATGTTGGTCAGACAGGGGTTATTATTTTCATCCAGCCATCGTCAGGAAATGCCGCTACGCTTTCTCTTGGAACAGATTATGAAACTTCTTTGGGTCTTGGTCTTTCACTATCCTCGCAGTACAATTCTAGGGATGTTGTTCCTTATGTCATTGAGGCAACAGGCAATATCCTACTTGGTTCTCCTCAAAGGAATTTTGAATGATTACAAAGGTTATTTTGTAATGGCTAATCAGTTAAATACATCGACAAGATGGATTGGAACTCAAAGTTTTTATGACTATGAGATTCAAAACTCAACGTGTTTTGATGGTACTGACCAGTATTTAACAAGAGAACAAGAGTCTAATGATGGGCTGAGATCTTGGGTGTTTTCGACTTGGATTAAGAGGGGAAAATTGGGTGCAGTAATGACCCTTTTGGGTGCTGGAAGTAGTGCCACTGCATACACTGTAATCAACATACATAGCAATGACACCATAAAATTCCTCAATCTTTCAGCTTCTGATGGTGATATGGTTGTTGAGACTAAAAGAGCATTTAAGGATATTGCAAACTGGTATCATTTAGTTTTTGCTTATGATAGTGCCAACAGCACTGAAACGGAGCGTGTCAGAATTTACATTAATGGGGTGCGTATTCCAC
>CESD01020832.1_pt1 | contig 13912 bp, 13 predicted proteins | sample 531191 | NCBI WGS metagenome assembly CESD01 (sample SAMEA2622021, study PRJEB7988) | marine metagenome | biome: marine biome (ENVO:00000447); feature: deep chlorophyll maximum layer (ENVO:xxxxxxxx); material: "saline water (ENVO:00002010), including plankton (ENVO:xxxxxxxx)" | depth 188 m
TTTTTTTATGTTTGAAAATTATGCAAAAGATATAGCACTAAAACTGCTTGGTGAACCTAATCCTAAACTTTCTAAGGAAACCGAGTTGCGTTTTGGCTCATTTGGTTCAATGTCTGTTGATCTTGAAAAAGCAACTTTTTACTGCCATGAAACTGGAACTGGTGGTGGGATGGTGGATTTAATCAAGTTCAAAGAAAAGAACCCAAAAGAATTTTTAGATGAACTAGGCATTAATGAAGAATTTAAAGAAATACCAAGATCAACTATGTCTGTTGTGGCTAGGTATTCTTATAAAGATGTTGATGGTATTGAGAGTTATGAGGTTATAAGATACCACCCTAAAACTTTTAGACAAAGAAAGTTTGATAGAGCCACAAATAAATATGTAAATGGGTTACAAGGTGTAATTCCATTACCTTATAATTTACCTCAAATATTAGAAAGAAAAGATGAAATTGTTTATATTTGTGAGGGTGAAAAAGATTGTGATTTTTTAATGAGCAAGGGGTATCTTTCCTCTTGTAATAGTGGTGGAGCAAATAATTGGAAACCCCCATTAAATGAGCATTTTACAGGCCGTGAGGTTGTAATTTTACCAGACCTTGATCAAGTTGGAATAAAACATGGGGATTTGGTAGCTAGTGAACTACAAAATTTTGCAAAAAATATTAAGATAGTTAAATTACCCGTTGGAGAAAAAGAAGATGTTTTTGATTATTTTAATGGAATAGGTGATGATTACAAATTTAAATTACTTGTTGATGATGCTCCTTATCTAAATGAAATAATTGAAAAACCTCAACCATTTGTAAAATGGAAAACTATTGATCCTTTTCTTTTACCTAGAAGAGAATTTTTATTTGGTAATTTTTGTAGGGGATATTGTAGTTTAACAGTTTCTCCAGGTGGAGTTGGTAAATCAACATTAGCACTTTCACAAGCAATTTCTTGTGCAACAGGTAAGAATTTTTTAAACGTACAGCCCGAAAAGATTTTAAAATGTGTATATTACAACAGTGAAGATCCGTTAGATGAACTACAAAGAAGAACTTTAGCAATTTTAAAGCATTATGAAATAGATCAATCCGAGATAGAAAATACTTTGTATCTTGCGTCTGGTAGAGATATTGATTTAGTTTTAGCAGAGGGGATGGATGGGATTATAAAAGAAGATGCATTTGAAACAATTGAAAGATTTTGCCTAGATAATGAAATAGATATTTTATTTCTTGATCCTTTAGCAAATATGTTTAGTGGTTCACCAGAATCAAATGAGGTATTTAAAGATTTAGGAAAACGATTATCACAATTAGCAGATAAATGTAAAATTGCTATTGAACTGATCCATCATACTAGAAAACTTAATGGCAGAGAGAGTAATGTAGAAGATGCTAGAGGTGGTAGTAGTTTAGTAGCCGCAGTAAGATCAGCAAAAAGTTTATCACCTATGGATAAAGAAACTGGTTTAAAATTAGATTTAGACCATACAAATTATTTTTCTGTCAATGATGGCAAATCAAATTTAAGACCTTTAGAAAAACAAACATGGTTTGAAAAGCATCCAATAGAATTAAATAATGGTGATAGTGTAGCTATTATAAGACCGTGGGAATGGCCAGATGTTTTTCAAGGTGTAACAAAAGAGCAGGCTAAAGCTTGTCAGCATAAGATAGCAATGGCAGACCCACCTTGCAAACATCATATATTATCAAGAGATTGGGCAGGGTATCTTATTGCCGAAGTTCTTGAATTAGACATTAAAAAGAAAGCAGATAAAAATAAAGTAAATGGAGTTATAAAAGGATGGATTGAAACAGATGTTTTAAGAATTGATGAAATACATGATAGTCGGCAAGGTAAAAAAGTAAAAGTTATAATAGCAGGAGAAAATAGGATGGTGGTAAATGAGTAGTGTAGCAACAGGCACAAAAGTTTTATTATTTGCATTACTTGAATTTAATTCATTTGAGCAATGTAATAAAGCAAGAGAAATATTATTTCCAATTGGTCATCATAATTTAATTTATGAATGTCAATGGCATAATCATAGCAGTGTGTTTTATTTTAAACATTCAGAAAAACATACATTTTTTTCTAAATCACCTTTACCTAGACCAAAGATTTTAGAATACCATACAAATGTTCGTTGAAACAATCTTGAAAGTTTAGTTATGAGGAAAATGTGTTACTATATAATTTGTAACAATTTTTTCTCCAAACTACCCCTTACTATCTCTCCCTCTAGTAAGGGGTTTTTTTATCTCAATGCTTTTATAAGATCATCAATAATACCAGCATTTCTATCTGGTGCAATTGGCTGTCCCATTATACTTAAATCACTCATTTTTGGACTATCTTCTTCTCTTGTTGTTTCATAATTAATTGTACCTAATAAACCAGTTCTTCTATTTATATCTTTATTTCTTTGAACTATTTTTTGAGGATTTGTAACTAATTCTCTAAATAAATCACCTTGAAATTTTGAGGGTTGTGATGTGATCATTTGAGCAATTCTTTCTGCATCAACCTCACTATAATTCCTATCTAATAAATAATTTTTTAATTTTCTAAATCCTAATAATCCAACATTTGCCAATGTACTTCCTTGAGTAGCTAAAGCATCTAAAGTATTTAAACCTCTTTCCGCATTAGTTGCTTGCAATGTTTTAAGATTTTGTGCAGTTGTAGAACCTATTTCAGTATTTTGCCTAGATAATAAAGCATTAGCTGATTTTCTAGTTTTTTCCAATAAATCAATTTTAGATTTTTCTGGATAAAATTCATTTATAATTCTATTAATATCATTTTCTGGATCACTTAATCCTCTTATTAATCTATTCAATTCTGCTACATTACCATTTTTTGCTCTTTGAAAAGCATTTTGAATTTCTTTAGCTAAAGCAACTCTATATCCCTCTTTAACAAATCTTTTGTCAGATGGAACTGATACTTGTCCTAAATCTTTTTTATACCTTGCAAATACTTCATCAACTTGAGAACCTTGTTTTCCTAAAATTCCTTTCATAATTTGACTTGATTGCTTAACCTCTTCTAAAGCAGTTTTTGATGATCTTGCTAAATTAACATTTGGAAAATTATCATCAATCTCAGTTCTAATTGGAGTAATATTTTTTTCTCTAAAAGTTTGCTGACCAAATTGATCTTTTTTTGAAAAACTTAATTTTTTTAAATATTGATTAACCGATTCAATTTCTTTTAATGTTGGTTGATGATTAAAACTTACAACTGTTCTACCATCTATAGTTTTACTTGTTATTGGATTTTTTAAAGTTGTATCAAATTCATTTCTTAAAAAAGTATTTACTTTTGAAATCATCTGTGGATTTCTTTCTAGCATACCTTTGTATAATTTTTGTAATGTTACTGTTGGCACTGCTTTATTTCCAACTTTTGCAGGGTCTAATGAACCTTTATAGTTTTGATTAACTTTGTTATATTGTTGTTCTATTAATTCATCTGTTTTTGATAAATAATTTGTGTAATCATATGGATTTCTAGTACCAATTAATCTTTCAGGCACAAGAGAGGTTTGTAACTCATTAACTAAATCCCCTGATTGTTCCAATAAATTTTTCTTTGTGTTTGCATTAACAATATTTTTTGCTGTTGTACTATGTTGCATTGCAACCTTTTTTGCTAAATCTGCTACACTTGGAGCAACATCAATTAAAGGAACATCATCTATAATCATTCTTTTTATTGCGTCGTTCAAGGTCATTGATTTTTCTCTAGCATATCTTCTTATATCATTAACAATTGCTAGACCTTTTGTTTTACCCATTGTTTTGTAAATTTGATTAACAAATGGAGTAACAATACTACCAGATAATTTACCTGCTAATCCGCCAACTGGTGCCATTAACATTCCTAAAATACTACCTCTTAAAAAAGTATCTGCATTTTTGTCAGAACCTCTTGCTTCGTTATAAGCAGTTATCCCACCAATCGCAGCACCCTCTACAGAATAAAGTGTTCCAGCTCTAGCTAATTGACTTAATCTGCTACCACCTTTTGCAACAATATTTGCACCTGCACCAACAGGAATAAGAGCAGTACCAACTCCACCAGTAATTCTACCACCCATTAAAGATTTAGGGTGCGTTTCTTTATACATATCAATTTGGTTTCTTATTCTAGCTAATTCATCTTGATATGTTGCATCATTTTTAAAAGTGGATGTTAATAAAGCTTCAAGTTCATCACCTAATTCTAATGTTGCACCTTGATAAGCACCCCTGCCAAAAGCACCTAAAGCAGTATTACTTTCTTTTATTTTTTGATTTTTAAAATATTGATCTGGTTCCATTTTATTACTGCTCCTTTTATGAAATACTTAATAAATTTTCTATAACTACTCCAAGCTTTTGTCTTTGATCTTCATTTAAACCAGTGGGGTCATTATACATTTGAATTAAATCATTAATTGTAAAATCCCTGCCAAGATTTATTGATGGATCTTGCCTAAATACACCACCCTCAACTAAAGCTTGATTGATCACATTAGTTTCTAAATTTAAATTTCTTAAACTATTTAATTTTTCTTGTAATGCTGTAAATTCTTCGGTATTTCTACCTTGTAAACTTGTAGAATATTCTTCAATTCTTGCATCTGCTTTATCCATTTTTTCTTGATTAAATGTCATTGGGTCAATAATTATATTACTAACGTCAAGTTGACCACGACCAGTTCTGTCAATAACTCCACTATATTCATTTACATAACTATCATATTCTGCTTTCTTGCTAGTAAGTAATGTTTTAGATGCTTTTAATATAGCATTTCTTTGTGTATCAGTTAATGACCCACCACCTTGCAATTTATTAAAAACTGCACCTATATATGCAGGAACACCACCTATTTTTTCAGCAGTTGCATATTCTGTTTCTCTTACAACAGAATCAGGGTCTAATAATTTCATGTACCTAAAAACTATAGCAATATCACTTGCTGGGTCTGGATTAAGTATTTTATCTACCATGCCATCATAAAAACCCACCATCATTCTATAATCTTTAACAACTTTGTTTTTATTAAATTCACCTCTAAGTTTATATTCTCTATCAAACATTTGATTATTAGTTTTATACATTTCTGAAAAAACGTCAGATACATCCATACCTGCATTAAGCTGTGCCATTAAACTACTTTTCATCGGACCGTCAGGTAATGATTGTATATAAGACATTGCTTTAGCTTTATTTCTATTAAGTGTTTCTAACTCTTCTTCTTTTTGTTGCCTAACCATTATAGCTTGATCAAGAGTCGGACTTGGGTTTGTTGTCATTTGGTTAAATCCCATTGCAAGATTACCCCAATTTATTTTCCCATCTTTATTTCCTAATAAACCACCTGTTGCTTTTCCTAATCCACCTACTAACTGATTTATTAAGCTAGGTCTTTTATTATTAGTTTGTTGATTTTGCATTTGATTTTGACTGAAATAATCTTGTCCTAAATTATTAACCATGTTTGTAAACTCTCTTCTTCTTTCTAAACCTTTTAAATAACCCTCTAAAGCTTTTCTATTTTCTTCATTCTCCATTGTAAAACCAGGTATGTTTCTGGGATCTGCTCTATAAAATGCTTTTTCAACTGCATCCGATAAACTGCCAGGAGAACTTAAAGCATTATTTTCTATTAAGTTTAAAAGATTACCATGTTGAACATAAGATGTAGGGTCTTTGTAATCTGAATCAGATATTTCTGCTAACAAGAATTTTAACTGTGCTGGCAATGTATTAAAATCCATACCATAAGCATCACTAAAAGCTTTTAATTTATCTTGCCTGCCACCTCTCCATTGACTAGACCCATAAGCAAATCTTCCTTTATTATCTAAAGGACTTTTTGCCATTGGGTTTATACCTCTATCCATACTGCCAGCACTTTCAACTAACATATTTCCAACATATGCAGATGCTAAATCATACGGCATACCATTTGCCATTAAAGTATTCATTGCTGTTATTATTGATGGATGTACTTGCATTTTTAAATCCTACATTCTTTGCATTGCCAATAAAGTAAGGTAATTAAATAATCCAGGCTGTGATCCTGTAGTTTGAGTTGTTTGAGATGGAACAATTCCTAATGCAGATAATAATGCTCCTAAACCTTGTTGCCCTGCACCTGTAAATCCTCCAAATTGTTGTTTAGCATTTTCTACTAATTGTTGCTGTAACATTCTCTGAGCTTCTGATCTATTATATGCTTTATCATCTAATGTATTAGCCATGCCAAAACCCATATTAGCTAAACCAGATAAAGCACCTGCTCCTGCCATTTGGTTTTGAGCCGCAGACAATCCCATTTGATTTTGTGTATTAAATTGGTTCATTGCTTGATTAAAATTTTGCATATTAAGATTTGACGCAAGTTGACCTGCTTGATTTGCAAAAGCTTTATTAGTTAAACTATCAGCAACTCCATGACGGCTACCACCGTATGCTCCTGCTTGCATTGCTTTTTCTTGACCAGTGTTTATAGCTTTTACTCTAGCATCTTCTAAATTATTTAAAGATTGATCTATAACTTGAGAGGTATATGGGTTCATAAATTGATCCATATTTTCTTGATTGAATTGCATTGGTTTATAGTTCATTGCATTTGTCATTCCCGTTTGGGATTGACCAAGAGTATCAACTACTTGATTATAAACATTGTTTCCTGCTGTTGCCATATCTTACTCCTATGTGCTTATTACATCATCCCAATCTGACTGCTCAATTTCTGCTTCATATGAGGATTGATTTGTTGGAATATTTACTGAATTATCTACCACCCCTTGATCAGTTGGATAATCATAACCTCCAGTCATGTAATCAACAAAATCAGTAATAGGGTTATAACTTGTATCTATACTCATTGTCCCAGGGTTCCCAGATCCAAAAAATCCATATTCACCAGTATCATTACTATTAGGCACAGGTGGAAAATAATTATCATCATCATTGCTATTATTTGAACTAGGTTGCACAGAAACAGGCATACCCGTAACAGGATTAGTAGTACCCACTGGACTAGCCATAGGAACTTCAGCAGTTTGTTGTTCTATTCTTCTAAATAAATCAGGATAATTTTCTTGTAATTTATTTAATTGATCTTTGTATAAATCATAAGACCTAAAACCAGTCATGCCATTTTCTGTTACAGTTGGTGGCATCATGTTTCCAATTGGGGTCATACCAAAAGCAGATAAAGCACTATTGGTATTAGCATTTATATTCGGATCTTGAGCAACTACATCAATGCCCATAAACGGAGCATAAGGTGTATTTAAACCTTTTGCTCTTGAAATAGCTTCTTTAATTTCATCTTCCTGCCATTTAGGAATTGTTTGAGTTACTGTTTGTGTTCCGCCTTTACCACCTGCCATTGTCAAATCTCCTTATAAATAGTTGTCTGTGCTTCTTTCCATCCATGATTTTTTAATGCTTTTACCCATCCTTTTCTACCAGATATAGTAAGTTCTGTGCATTTAAGTTGCTTTGCCCATGCTATTACACTTTCATGCATATCTGTTAACTGATTCATTTCCCCTGCCCCCAAAAAAACATGGCAAACTTTCTTTTTAGGATATTCCAATATTTCTGTGACCAAACATCCTTTTTCTGCTGGCCAAAGTTGGTATTTTCGTTCTGCAATACCTTGAAATATATCCACCAAATCATGCGTTCCTCCGCTGTGTTTTAAAGCTTGTTCTATCCAATATCCACATTTATTTATATTTTCCATTATAATGCACTTGCAGTTAAAACACCTAAATCACTTACCTCAAGTTTAAACCTAGTTCCATTTGGACTAGATAAAATTAATCTTTCACCTGTGGCTATTTCTAAATCTTGCCTTTTCTTTCTATTTAACAAATCACTATCTTCTATTTCCCTATTTCTTTCAATTTCAAAATTTGCATCATATTGAATAGGGGGTGGTTGTAAATTCATTATCTCTTTCCTCCAGCCACAGCATTAACTCTCATTGTGCCAACTCTCCAATCACCACTAACATTATTTACTTTCATTCGTATTTCTCTACCTTGCAATCTTACTGATGTTGGATTTTGTAAATTAAATGAACCATGTGATGTTTCTGTTCCATTAGGATAAAATCTAGTTTTAAATTCTAAATTAACTTGACCTTGTATTTTTTCATCTGGAATAACTTGGTTTATATGCATTATTTGATCACCATTACCAATTTGGACTGGTCCAGATTGAGCAAATGGAGTTGCATTATCTCTTAACTCTCCTACCTCATGCTCTACTAACATATACTCACTTCTATTTAATATTGCTTTATTAAAAGTTCCTAATGATTGATTTACGTTTGCTCCAGTATTGTGAGCAACATCACTTGCATTAGTCACAAGTTTTACAATCCCGCCTGTTAAAAAACTTGGTCTATTTGGGTCTGCTTCTACTTCAACAATTTTATTTGTAGTTGTTGATGGGTTTGTTCCACCAGCTCTTAATCCTAAAAATGAACCTTTAATTTCACCAGTTGACATTGATGTAAGACTATCACTTATATTATTTAATCCTAATCCAAAATTAATTCCTGCATAAGTATTTAATAATCTTAAAACATTTACTGCCGTTACTTTTGTAAAACTTTTAGCAGTTTCATAAAATGTTACAGAATTTGTAAATGTTCCATCACCTCTTATTTCAATAACCTCATTTTGAGAAATACCATTTCCATCTAATCCTACTATTGTAACTTGATAAAGAAACCCAGAACCAACTCCATGCACACTTGAAACTCTATATTTTAGTTTTTGATTTGGGAAAACAATACTTTCATAAGTTGTTCCGCTTGCAGGCACAGCTAAATGACCTAATGTTTTTGCTCCTGCACTGTTTGTATCAAGTAATGATAAAGTATTATTGCCAACATTAAATGGTAAGTAACCACCAAAAGTTCCACTACCATATCCTGTTATATCATGTCTTTGTGTTACAAACATCCCAACATCTTGAACATTAGCATCAAGGTTTCCAGATGATGTATCTATTTTTAATGAAAATTTATTTCTAGTTAAATTGTTTTCATAATATAAAGAGGTTGCATAAATTGGATGGGTAAACACACCTGCATCAATTCCAGATGTTCTACCTAAATCTCCAATACTCCATGTATTCTGTTTATAATTCCAAGATACATAGCTATCATTTTCATCTGTTGTACTTGGGTAAAACCATATCACTTCATCAAATTTAGCATTAGCAATAGCAGTAACTTTACTTTTTTGATTTTCATTTATTCTATCAAAAACATGATCAGATACATCACATTTTAATTCTTGCACCCTACCACCAGCAAATAAATGAAATCCACTTTTACCCATCCAAACTACACCTAAATCAAGTTCTACAGATGCTTGACTAGAATACACTCCACAATTTGATCCTACTCTTTGAACACTATGCACAAATGGTTGACCTATATATTTAGCAGTATGAGCATCTTGATCGGTAAGTATTATAATTCCACCTCTTATTTTTTCTGCACATTTTATTGTGCCTTGAGTTTCTAAAGAAATACTGCCAGCTTGATTTGTAGCTAAACTATTCCAAACAGTTATGTTTTCTTGGTCAGACCAAAATATTTCTCTTCTTTTAAATGCCCATAAAAATCTTTCATCACTAACACAAATAGCCACAACATTAGTAGGTGAATTAGAAACTTGAGTAGCAATAGATGAACTACTTAATGACCATTGATATACTTTGCCATCATCAGGACTATTGGCAATTAATGTTTCACCAAAAGTTGAAAGTGTCCATGATGTTGCATCTTGTAATTGAGATGATGTATTAACTGGCGGTGCATTATAAATTCCATTTCCGTAAAAACCTGACCCATAACCTGTCATTCCAGCCGCAGATAACCTACCTGTTGTAAATGGATTTGGAGTAATATCATAAACAATATTATTGGCTGTAACAGCAAATAAATGTTGATAAGTTCCTACTGCCATATATCTTGAGCCACTATTTGAAACCCATGCTATCATTCCTCTGATCGGATTATCCCATGCTCTGCCAGTTCTATTTCTCCATCCGCCAACAGGTTTCATAGAATTATCATGCCACCTTACTAAGTTAGCATCATTCCATCTGCCCATTGCTTGCAAGTCTGTACCATTTTTATACACACCTGCTTTTATATCTAAAGGTAATAAAGCCATTAATTAAACTTCCATGCTCTCACTAATAAATCCCATTTTCCTACTGCTTGCCCATTTGTATACGCACCATTTGAATTAGTTTTACTAGGTAAATAATAATAACCAGTTGATCCATGATATACTCTTACTTGAGTTGTTGATGTAGAAACAACAAAAGCCACACTATTAGTTTCTGCCCAATGGTCATGGGATAAAACAATATCTCCGACAGAATAACCTAAATCTGCACTTGTGCATTTGTAAGATATTGAAATTGCATCTGGATGATCACCTAAACCATGTGTCCATGTTGTGTATTGATTTGCAGATGGTGTAACAGTTAATTCAGCAAAACTTGGTTTAGAACTAGTTACCATGTTTGCTACTGTTACAATTGTACCAGTATAATCATTTGGAGTAAAAGTAAAAGTTCCATTACTATAACTTAATGACGCAGTGTTTTGAGCTGTATTTGTACTCACATTAAAACTATTTAAATTTAATCCAGTACCACTATCATCAGTTGCAAACTCTAATGCCCCAGAACTATTTACTTTTAGAATTTGACCCTGACTACCCATAGTATTTGGTGTATCAGAATTGTCTAAAATTGATGGAGTTGCAAATTCAGTTGCATTAGCAGAGGTATTCATTCTCATTATTTGTTTAGATGTTCCTAATGAATTTGGAGTATCTGTTAAATTTGAACTTACAATACTTGTTGGAACAGAATCAGAAACAGTTTTTATAGTTTGATCTATTGTATCTAAACCAGTATTAATTGTACTGCCCCAGGTATTTTCTGACCCGCCAACATCTGGTTTTTGGATATTATAATTTGTAGTCGTTGCCATCTATTAAACTCCTATTATTGAAATGGTAGTGTATTTGTCCATATTTCATTTGGAACTTGAGGTATATCTGTCCAAGTTTCATTAGGTTTAGGAATTACACCCCAATTTTCTGTTATAATGGGTTCATCTTCCCAAAACTCTTTTGCATTAACAGTTAATGAACTTTGAGATGAAAATGGTATTACTGTTGATTGAGTTCTTAAAAGACTAGACACAAAAGACACTTGAGATTGCATAGGTGCTTGCATTTTAAATTTAGCTTTAAAACTACCAAATAATGTTACTGTTGATAATGCTTGAACTTGTGCATCTCTTATTCTCAAGATTGTACTTGCTAAAGATGTTTGAGTATTCATGTTTGATACTGCGTGTCTTATCCTTAAAATACTTAAAGATAATATTGACTGTGATATATTATCAACATTTATTCTACTTACTTTTATTGGAATTACACTAGCAGATGTTTGAGATACCATATTTGTAGGTGCTAATCTAATTCTACTAGCACTTACATTAAAAAATAAATTATCTGCTAAATTAGCATTATCTAACCTTACTCTTTTTGCAAGTAAGGATGTTGCTGTTTGTGAACTTAAAGATGTAGAACAAAAAATTATTTTTTCAATATTTGTTCCTAATGTTGATTGACTAGAAAAAGGAACACTAGCAAATCTTGTAACACCCATATTTGCAGATGCACTTGTATTGCAAACCATATTTATCTCAATAGCTTTTAAACTACCTGCTAAAGATGCAAATGGTGATTGTGAGTATGTTCCGAATCCAAACATTATAAATCAGTACCATCCTTAAAGGGTTCAATAGTTTTTAAATATTGATAACATTTACCAATAAAACTATCGGCTGTTTGTTTATCAATTTCTGTTACATCTACTGCTACCCACTTTCCACTTATAGTTGGTTCTCCTATATCACTATCTTTTGATGGAAAACCTAAAACTTGTATTTTTACAATCCAATCTGCATTTTTAAGTGGGTCATGGTCAGCATTGTTTTCTTTATATCTAATGACTATTGCATCAGCTATTCTATGATAAGTATTTTCTACTTTAATGCCTATGCAATGTTGAAAATTAGTATCTTTAGCTTCAGTTGTTTTTTGTATTGCCATTTAACTATTTCCTTTAATTTGATCTTCTAATTCTCTAACTTTAGCAGATAATTCTTTAATTGCGTTTATTAATGGAAATACAAATGCATCCTCATGTATTTCTCTTACTCCCCATTTATCTTTTGAAAAACCTTGAAAGTTATCTATTCCTAGTTCTTCTAATGCCTTTTCTACATCTTGAGCAATTAACCCTGTCCTAACTCCCTTTCTTGTTTTTAATGAGTTAGGAAGATCATCTTCTGTTTCACATCTTAAATCTGGTTTATAATGTGCAAGTTCTTGATCATTATTATCAATCTCTTTGTAGCTTTTGTATTCAAAAGTTAAGGGTTCTAATTTTTCTATAAATTCTAAACCTATTGTTGTTGTTCCAAAATTTTTTTTAACTCTTAAATCAGATGAAGCAGATCCCCAAGAACTTCCACCACTACCATCAGATGTTATTTGTTGCCCATTAGAACCAGTACCAGTTGGCAAAGTATAAGTTTCTGCTACTTTAACTACAGCAGATGTATTGCCTAAAGACACAGAGTAATTTTGAAAACTATTTATCTGATTGCCAAAAACATAGGCCGCTTGGTGATCACTCCTAGCTTGATAACCCATTGCAACTCCCCAAGCTTTATCAGTATGACCATAAGCACCAAAACTAAAATGCATATTCCCATTTGATCTAGCACCATATAATGAGGATTTAGATTGATTACTAATGCCAGTTCCCCAATTACCAGCTGCGTTTCCAGATTTTCCTACTGCAAAATGTCCCTCTCCACCATGTATTCCACATTGATCACCTATAGCAAAACTATAACCATTACCAGTTTGCACAGTACTATCATGTCCTATTGCAACTGATCTTGGTTGAGATGATCCGACTTGTGGAGCTGTATAAGTATTGTACGGTCCGCCAGTTAAATTTTCATCATAAAGATTTATAACAGAACCAGATTGAACAGTTGACCATTGAAGCCCTCCATTTTGATATTCTAAATATTGTCCATTAGAGCCAGTATTTGAAATATCAAGTTTTGCTTCAGCTATAGTGTCATCTGTAATCATGGCATTTGTAATTACATTATTTGCAATAGTTGTTGCACCATCTCCACTAGATGTTACATGACCACTATGATTAGGATGTGTATAATTAATAACTGGCTGTGTTAATTTTGATTTACCGATATAACTCATTTGGGGTATTTATCCTTTACTGCCTTAATTTTATCTTCCATCTCTTTTGGGAAAACTCCTGCATGATATAGTGCATCTAATTGATCTCCGATATACGGATACTCATTGCGTCTATTTTGATGGACTGTATCTAAAGTATTTTCTGAATATTTTGAACTATATGCATCTGTATCAAAAGTAGCAGTCTTATTAGTTTCATCTATATTTACACAAGAAAAATCAAAATTATCATATTCTTTTTGAGTTAATGAAAGTGTAGCAGTAAATTGCTCTAAATCTTGCCCATTAGAGTGTTTAGGAATAATAGACGCAGGATTACCACTTTCATCAGTCATTACATACGACCATTTTGAATTTTCTCTTTTAAATAATATTATTTTAAATTCTGCCATATTTTTACTTTCCATAAATCATATGTGCTTTTGAACTTGCGTGTTTTTTTAAATACCAAGAACTAGATGCAGATGTAAAAACACCTGACCCAGTACAATAAAATCCATAACTATATTTGTATCCCCAAGTTCTAAACCACGGAGTCGGTTCACCTA
>CESD01017771.1_pt1 | contig 13854 bp, 11 predicted proteins | sample 531191 | NCBI WGS metagenome assembly CESD01 (sample SAMEA2622021, study PRJEB7988) | marine metagenome | biome: marine biome (ENVO:00000447); feature: deep chlorophyll maximum layer (ENVO:xxxxxxxx); material: "saline water (ENVO:00002010), including plankton (ENVO:xxxxxxxx)" | depth 188 m
ATTTTTAATAATTTCCCGACTACTGGTTATGTTAAATTCAGATTAGTTTCTTTTCTTATCGGCGTCAGAACCATTTTTACTATTTCGAGTTATCTTAAAAAGAATAAGCCAGGAATACTTTTCGTATCAATGATGCCAATAGTTGCATGGCTTGGCCTGAAGATATCAGGTCAAAGATCATCTACAAAGTTGGTAATTAGTGTTCAAGGTTTTCCAATAAATAATTTCTTTAGAAGATTTTTATGGAGAATGGTTTTTAAGGATTCTCAAGATGTAATAGCTGAGTCAGAAAGTTTGAAAAGTAAATTAGAAAATATGACAGGGAATAGCAATCTAAATTATATTTATAATCCACATTTTGAGGAGCAACATGATTTTGATGCAAATTTTAATAATATAAATGTGGAATATGACTTCATATTAGGTCTAGGACGACTTACTAAGCAAAAAAATTTTAAATTATTAATTTATGCATTTAGTAATTTGACTAATATAGGTAATCTTAACTTATTAATTATTGGTGATGGAGAGGAAAAGGCTGATTTAGAAAAATTAATTGAAAAGTTAGATTTATCATCAAGGGTTAAATTGCTAGGTGAGATAAAAAATCCATTAGGGTATATAAAGAAAGCAAAGATATTAATTATTCCATCTTTGTGGGAAGGCCTGCCAAGAGTTGCTGTTGAAGCTCAAGCACTCAGAACACCTATTATTTCGTCATGTGACGAAGGAGGTCTTGGTGAGATATTAATGAATGGTGATGCAGGCCAAATTACTGGAAAAAATGATCCAATAGAAATGAAGAATGCTATTGAAAAATATATACAAAATGATGATCTTGCCAAGGTTCATGCTGATTTAGCATTTAAGAATTTGAATAGATTTTCACTTTCTTCTTCAGCAAAAAAATATTTAGATATTTTTACGAGTTACTAATATGTTCAAAGTTGAGGATATTACAGTATTAATAGCAACAAAAGACAGGATTGATGAAATTGAAAGAGCAATTCAAAGCTCCATAAACCAATCACTGAAAGTTAATATAGTTGTGCTCGATGATGCTTCTGAAATAAATATAAAAGAAAAACTTGAATATAAATTTAAAGATCAACCTATTAAATGGATGAGATCAGATACTCCATCCGGAGTGGCCGGGGCAAGGAATAAGCTTGTTGAAGGTTCAGAAGGATCTATAATGGTTTTTTTAGATGATGATGCTTATTTCACCCAAGAAGATTCCCTAGAGAAGATTCTTAATAAATTTTCTTTATCTAATGAAATCGCTGGAATGGCTCTTAAAATAATATTAAGACAAGATGTAGATGGACTTCAAATTCCTTTTAATAAACTAAAAAGGCATTTAGATAAAAATATTCATAATAATGAATCAGAAGTATCTTATTATATTGGAGCAGGACATGTCTTATTGAGAGAAACTTTTGAGAAAATTGGAGGTTATGACACTGAGCTTTTTTACGGACTTGAGGAGCTGGATATAAGTTCAGAGATAATTAAAGAAGATAAAAAAATAATTTATTTTCCTCAGGTTGAAATTATACATGAGCCTAAAAAATCAGTTGTAGATAAGAAGAATAAGTTAAAGGATGAGGCTTATTACAGCATAAGGAATAGAATTTGGGTTTCTTATAAGCATCTTCCTTTAATGTATCTAATAGTACACTTAGCCGTATGGTGCTCATTCTATTTCTTGAAGTCATTGCTTAAATTTCAATTAGGGAAATTTTTTATCGCTACTTTTGAAGGATTTAGAGAATTAGGTTCAAAGAACAGGAAACCATTTAATTCTAATGCCTTGAAATATCTTAAGAGAAACAATGGAAGACTTTGGTATTAGATATGGATGATGATTTAAAGGTCAATATTTCAGTAATAATACCTACGCGAAATGAAGAGGGTTATATTGAGGAATGTATAGATTCACTTCTAAATTGCCGAAGTGTTGAGGCATCGGGATTTAATGTTGAATTTATAATTGTTGATGGAATGAGCACTGACAGAACATTAGGTATTGTTAAAGAAAAATTTAGCCATTTGAATTTAAAGATTTTAAAGAACCCTAATCTATATCAGTCATATGCAATGAATATTGGAATCGAAAATAGTAATCATATAAACGAAACTTCATTGATTATCAGAGCTGATGCTCATTCAAAATATCCTCAAGATTATATTTTTCAATGTTGGCAAGCCTCATTTAATACTCGAGGAGGGAATGCGGGATCTATTCAGAAGGCAGTAGGAACTAATTTCTTTACAAGAATTATTGCAGATGTAATGAATTCAGGATACGCGATGGGCGGCGTTAGTTATAGAAAAATAAAATATGATCCATTTAATCCAGCAACTCAATATATTGATTCAGATACAGCATATCTTGGTTGCTGGAGAACATCAGATTTAATTGAATTCAGAGGTTTTAATGAAGAATTTCAAATTAATGAAGACTATGAGCTCAATATTAGACTAAGAAAAAATGGAAGAAGAGTGATTGTGGCAACAGACTTAATTGTAGATTACTTTGTTAGAAGCTCTTTATTAGGCCTTTTGAAACAATTTTTCAGATATGGTTTATGGAAAACAAAAACCCTGTCTTTACATCCTGATTCATTAAAATTACGACAATTAGCCCCAGTTTTATTTGTATTATTTTTGTTTACTTTAGGAATTGGAAATTTAATTCTTTCAAGTCCATTATTATTTCTTCTTAATTCATTATCATTGTTTATAGGAGTTGCTTGGCTAGTTATGATTTTATTAATTTGGAAAAATTCTTCTAAACTATTAAGTATATTTTTTATCCCTTTTATTGTGCTGTCTATGCATATTTCTTGGGGTCTAGGATTTTTATATGGACTCACAAGATGGGCAAGAGGAGGCTGGAATAAATCTTGAAACCAAAAACTTATAAATTAAAGAGACCTCTTGATTTATTAATGATAATTGCTGGATTACTGTTTCCTTTATTATGGCCCCTTTGGTTTATAGTCATATTCATAATACCTCTATTAATTTGGATTGAGGATAGAGGCCCAATTTTTTATTCTCAAAATAGAATTGGTAAAAATAAAAAAGTTTTTAAAGTTATTAAGTTTAGGACCATGATACCTGAAGCTGAGAAAGCTTCTGGTGCAGTATGGTCAACTAAAGATGATCCTAGGATAACCAGAATTGGGCACTTACTTAGAAGAACAGCCTTAGATGAGATACCTCAATTACTTAATATATTAAAAGGGGAAATGAGTTTTGTAGGCCCTAGGGCTGAGAGACCAGAACTGCATGAAAAATTTTCGAAAGAAATTCCCGGCTTTGATAAAAGGTTAGACGTGACCCCAGGACTATCTGGATTAGCACAAATAAATGGATCGTATGACTTGGATCCTAAAGAGAAGTTAGTATTTGATATTGATTACTCAAAAAAAATGAGTTTATTTTTTGATATAAAAATAATTATTGTCTCTGTATTTAATAGTATTTCAGCTAGATGGGACCAACCAGATAAATAAAATTAATCTATTGTATCTACTTCAACTTTTATAATTTTGACCTCAAAATATATAGTTTCATTTGGAGGAATTAGACCCCTTACTCCAATTGCTCCATATCCCATTTCTGGAGGTATTGCTATTCGTGCAATACTACCCTCTCCTAGATTTAATATTCCACTTTCAAACCCAGGTATAGCTAAGCCAGTTCCAGTTTTAAATGTCAATGTGTTAACGCCCGGAAGATACGAACTATCAAATATGCATCCATTTGAAAGCCATCCAGTATAATCTAGAGTTACTACTGCTCCAGGGGCAATTGGAAAAGCTCCTTCAGCAATCTCTTGCTTAATTCCAACTATAACCCCATTATCGAGCTCATTACTATACAAGATATTTGAATCTTCAAAAGTTGGTTTATCATCAGGATATTCTCTATTTCTGCAATTCGTCTCCCATTCAGGAATTATTTCACCTTTTATTATTCCAAGGCTTTGATCCCAGAAATTTATAAATTCTCCAGGCATAACTTTCCTCCAATTTTCAATTAAAGGCTCTGCAGTAATAGGATCGTTCATTAGAAGTGCAACTCTTATTTTAATTTCTAGAGTTTGAACTGAATTAGGTGATAATTCTTCTAATTTTTTTAGAATATCCTTAGCTATATTTAAGTTATTCGCATCATAATTTGAAAGTCCTAAAAAGACACTTGAAGCTGCAAAATGAATGTTGAAATTATTGGGCTCAACTTCAATTGCTTTATTATATTCTTGCAAAACTAAATCTTTTAAAGCAGTATATTGTTCTGCAAAATTACCAGATTGTTCTGCAACTGAAAGCATCTCTTCATAATCCCTCCCAATTATATAAAGGATTTCTTGTCTTCCATAATTAGACAGGGGTTCAAATGTATTTATATTATCCTGCGCCTCAATTAATGATTTAGGGGCCCCTAGCGGAGGTGTAATTTTTGCTGATTGAAAAGGAGTAGCAACATAAGCCCTTATTACTAATATAGTTATTATAGGTAAAATGATTACTAAACTTATAGCTAAGCTATCTTTTGCGAATGATTGATCTTTTGATTCTTTACTTAAATCAATTTCTAAATCATCTTTTTTTGCAAAACCTTGCTCAGATCTTGCTAAAAATGCGACTAAAAGCATTACCTGAAGAAATATTGGTAGCACTGAGAAATTAAACATTGAATATATAAAATACGAAATAAAGAAAGCTCCAAATAGTATCCAAAAAATATTTTCCGAATTTGGTTTTAATGATCTTTTTACAATTAAATAGGTAATGTATATCCAAAATAATCCAATAGATATAAAGCCAATAATTCCAGACGTAGCCATTATATGCAGAATTCTGTTGTGCGCCCTATCAAAATGAGGGGAATCATCTGTCTTGCTTTCTTCTAGGTATTTATAGTGGAGTATAGGGAAGTTTTCAGGACCTATTCCAAAAATTGGATCTTCATAGAATCCTTTCAGTGCTATTTCCCAAGCATAACCTCGTTGACCAATATCAAAACCAGAGCGAAAAGGATAAGATACCCCAGATCCAAAATTTGATATGAATTTCATAGTTGAGGTACAATCTCTGAATGGATCTCTCTCAATGACCCACAAGTAAGTCAATATCTCATCTGAGCAAACCCTTGATTTCATTTCAGACTTAGATATTTTTCCGATATCTACCATATGTTGTAATAATTGTTCCATGGTAGGTTCAAACTTTCCTGATGATATTTCTATATCATAATATTCTTGTACAAATGTAAGCTCAGGAATTTTAGAAATTACTTTATCGCTTGTCCTGTCAGCATTTATTCCTTCCCACCCAGGATCTTGCCTGAAAACTTCATCAGGAAAATATTTAGAAAGCACTTCCACTCTTAAATCAGATCTTTGAGATTCTATTGAATTAGTTATGAAATAGAAAACTGGAATTATTATAATGACTGAAATAATTGGGATTAAAGTGAACTTTCTAAATTTTTTATTAGTAATTGATATCAATGTGGAAATAAATAAGATTGCGACAGCAATGCCAATTAATGTAGCTCTAGACCCCGAATTTAAAATCGTCCATATGGAAAGAAGAGAACCAATAGTAGCAATTATTATATAGGCCTTAGACCCTGATTTTAGAGTTGTGTATGTATTGATAATTGATAATTGATAATTTTTTTGAAATTCTCTATAAATTAGTGCTACTGAACTAAAAGTTACCATTGATAAGTAGGTAGCTAAATATGATGGATTGCCAATCGTAGATTCAACTCTCTCCCCTTGTGTATATGATCCTTCAGGATCTACAACAAAAGGAAATATATCTAAACCTCCAGCACTAGGTATAACTAAACCTAGGGATTCAAAAAATCCTAAAGTTGCAACTATTAATCCGGCAAAAGTATTTATTTTCCATAAGCTTATCCAAGACAATTTAGTTTTTAGAGCCGAAGAAGCGATTAATATAAAAATTAGCCAATGAACATACTCTACAACCCCTTCCATTCTCTCCCAGTTGCCCCAAAAACTGTTGAGAGGACTAGAATTAAATACTCCAGTTAAAGCTTGAGTTAGTAAGAAAAGTGAAAAAAGTAATACTAAGGTATCTTTTTCAGGTAAATATTTTTTGTTTATTGAAATTAGTATTAACCATAAACATGATATTGAATAAATAATTCCTCTAAACCAAAGAGATTTTCCTACTACAAACGGATAAACTGTTTCAGGCGAAACCACTAATGGAGTAAAGATAATTAGGGATAATCCAAAAAAGATTAATTTAGGGAAGTTGTTATTTATAAAAATTCTCATTTTTTTAGATGATTAATTGTCTTATTCAACCCTTCTATTAATGTGGTTTTAGGTTTCCATTTAGATATTTTGGATGCTTTAGAGTTATCTAATTCAATTCCAAATATATCTCCTTCCCTTGAATTACTCATAATTGGGTCATATTGGTAGTCAATAATTTTCTTCAGAAGTTCAAATATTTCTATTGTTTTTGTTTTTCGGGTAGAGCATAAATTATATGTGCCAGTTATATTTTTTTCTATTATTTTTTCAATAAAATCTACAACATCATCTATAAAAATATAGTCTCTGTATTCATTACCACTGCCAAAGATAGTAACTGGTTTATTTTCTAGCATCTTTTTAGCAAATATTGATACTACTCCTGCTTCTCCATGCGGGTTTTGCCCTGGACCAAAAACATTACTAGGCCTGATTATAGTAGAAGGAATATTAAATTTATTTGAATAATAATTTAAATAATTTTCAAAGCTTGCTTTTGAAATTCCATAAGGACTCTGTGGGTTTACAATATTTTCTTCATTAAATTTTTTACCAACCTCTTCTCCATAAATTGCACCCCCTGTTGAAAAGAACACAAATTGACTTAAGTTCAATTGAGTCGCAGATTTTAATATATTTAAAGACCCCCCTACATTTACATCATTATCTAAAATAGGATCTTTTGAAGATATTGCTACGCTTGCTTGAGCAGCTAGATGTATAATTTTATTAGGATTAATTTTTTGTAAGTATGATTGGATTTGATTTGATCTAATATCCATTTTTTCGTATTCAGCGGTTAGATTTATTTTCGGCTCTTTAATATCTACTACATATATTTTGTTATTTTTATCCATAGCTAGCTTTGAAACCAAAGCAGAGCCTATGAAGCCAGATCCGCCTGTAATTAGTATTTTATTTGCCATATTTGTTACTTTTTTGATTTTGTTGTTAATTGAAGCATATTGAAGGTTAATATGGAAATGATTTAAAGTATCAATAAATTAAACAATAAACTAAATATACTAAATGACAAATTTCAAGCAAATTAAAAAAGGAACAATATCAACTCCTGAAGGCTTTAGTGCTGATGGAATTTTCTGTGGCCTAAAATCAGCTGGCGAAGGAAAGTTGGATTTGGGCATAATATTGTCCGATAAGGATTGCAATTGGGCTGCTACTTATACAAAAAACAAGATAAAAAGCTCATCAATTGATTATTGTAAAGAAATAATAGGTAAAATTAGAGGTGTTATTGTAAATAGTGGATCAGCAAATTGTTGTGTAGGTTCTCAAGGATTAACTGATGCTAGAAAAATAGCAATGCTAGCCAAAGAAAAATATGAATCTAAAACACCTTTTCTTGTTTCTAGTACTGGGGTAATAGGCGTAGAAATACCAGTTGGCCTCATAAAAAAAGAGATTGATAATTTTAATCCTTCAGAAGCTGGAGGAGAAAAGTTTTCTAGGGCAATAATAACAACTGATTCTAAAACAAAAAATATTTGCATAGAAGTTAAAACTTCTAAAGGTATGTTTAAAATTGGAGGAGTAGCAAAAGGAAGTGGAATGATTCACCCTAAAATGGGAACAATGTTAGGTTACATTACTACTGATGCATTAGTTGACTCAAAGACTTTAACAGATACTTTAAAAAAGTCAGTAGATATTTCTTTTAATCAAATAGATATTGATGGAGATACTAGTACTAATGACACAGTAATAATAATGGCAAATGGTATGTCAGGCCAAGAGATAAAGAACGAAGCTGATAAGAAAATATTTTCTGAAGCAATAGACTATGTTTCTAAATTTCTAGCAAGATTAATAGCTGAGGATGGAGAAGGAATATCACATTTAATTACAACAGAGGTTGTGGGGGCAATAAATGATGAGGATGCTTTAAAAGTATCTAATGCTGTAATTTCTTCTTCATTGGTGAAAACAGCTGTTTTTGGCAAAGATCCTAATTGGGGGAGAATAATGATGGCAATTGGTAATGCAGATGCAGAAATGAATAGAGATAAAATAAAGATTTATATTAATGGCATACAAATTTCTGAAGAAGGAAAATCAATTTCATTTCACTATCAATCTGTTTTATCTGCGCTAAATAATTTTAATGTTGATATAAAAATTGATTTAGGACTAGGCAAGGGAAGAGGAATTGCTTGGGGTTCTGATTTAACAGAAGAATATGTCATATTTAATTCTGCTTACACTACATAATATATTCAGAAACTAGGTACTCATGAAAAAAATTAATGTTATAAAAATAGGCGGAAGTACCATAAAAGAATGGGATAAATCTTTAAATCAGATAAAAAAGATTGTAGATTTAGGTGAATCTATTTTATTAGTACATGGTGGAGGTAAAACTGTAAGTGAGTGGAGCTCTAAACTTGGAATTAGGCCAGAATTTGTCAAAGGATTGAGAAAAACTGACCCTCAAACATTGGAAGTTGCTTGTGCAATATTATCGGGTTTAGTAAATTCAAAATTAGTATCTAAGCTTGAAAATATTGGAGTTAAGTCTGCTGGAATATCTGGAGTTTCAGGTAAGTTATTAGCTTCAAAGCCAAAAAGCAAAGATTTAGGGCTTGTTGGAGATATAGAAAAGGTAAACCAAGATATTTTATCTAGTCTAGTGGAAAGTAATTTTGTTCCAGTTATTTCACCACTTGGATATAACAACGTAACTAATAATATTGATTCTGAAGGAATATTGAACATAAATGCTGACTCAGTCGCTTCAAAAATAGCAATTGAGATTAAGGCTAAAAAAGTAATATATCAAACAGATGTTGATGGGGTACTTGATCAAAATGGAAGAGTGATACCAAGGATGACTCTCAGGCAATCTAAAGAATTGCTAAATTCAGGTATAATAACAGGTGGCATGATACCTAAATTGCAGTCTTGCATTGATGCTCTTGATAGTGGTGTTGACCATGGTCATATAATAAATGCAAATGATGATTCGCTAGTTAATTTGTTTAACGGCAATAAAATAGGCACTCATATAATTAGAGAAAGTTAAGGAAAATGATGACAACAACTGATTGGAAAAAATTAGAATCAACTTATTACATGCAAGTAGTAAACAGATTGCCACTTGTAATTGTTAAAGGAAAAGGCACTATTGTATGGGACGAAGAAGGAAAAAAATATTTAGATTTTACTTCTGGTTGGGCAGTTGTAAATTTGGGCCACTCTCATCCAGCTGTCTCAAATGCTATCAAATACCAAGTTGACAATATTATGCAGATGACTAATCTCTACTACACAATTCCTCAACTTAAGTTAGCAAAATTACTAATTGATAATTCTTGTTTTGATAGAGTTTTTTTCTCAAATAGTGGAGCTGAAGCAAATGAAGGAGCATGTAAATTAGCAAGGAAATGGGGTAAAGAAAAGCTTGATGGAGCATATGAGATAATAACTATGGATAATTCATTTCATGGTAGGACATTAGCTATGATGGCTGCAACAGGACAAAAGGAATATCAAGACAAGTGGCAGCCACTGCCAGATGGCTTTGTCAATGTAGAATATAATAATTTTGAAGCCTTAAAAAAAGCTACCAAGAAAAATACCTGTGCTGTTTTATTAGAAGTTGTTCAAGGGGAAGGCGGGGTAAATGTGCCTGATCATAGTTACTTAATCGATGTTCAAGAGTGGTGTCATCAAAATAATATTTTATTCATGGTTGATGAAGTTCAGACTGGAATGGGTAGGCTCGGCACTTTATTTGGATATCAAAAATTTGGATTAGATCCAGATGTGATGGTCTTGGGAAAGGCACTCGGAGCAGGGACTCCATTGGGGGCATTTGTATGCAAAGAAAGATTTTCTGTATTAGAGCCTGGTGATCATGGAAGCACATTTGGAGGAAATGCTTTAACTACCGCTGCAGGCTGGGCAGCACTTAAATATATTATTGACACAGACATACCATCTCAATGTTCAGATGCTGGAAAATACCTTAAATCAATGCTTGATGGATTGGCATCTAGGCATAGTAATGTATTAGAAATTAGAGGATATGGGCTATTAATTGGACTAGAAATATCAAAAAATAAAGCTCCTGAAGTAATGAAGTTGTGTTTAGAAAAAGGGCTACTAATTAATGCTGTGAGACCTAATACACTAAGACTATTTCCTCCGTTAAATGTAACTGAAGGAGATATAAATAAAGCCGTTGCAATACTTGAAGAAGTTTTTGTTGAATTAAAAATTTAAGGGGTTATGACAATGAAAAAAGATATAGCTATTCTTGCATTCAGTGGAGGGCTTGACTCAACAATATCTGTGGATTGGATAAAAAGAAATTATGGTTATGATGTTATAACTTTAACGGTTGATCTTGGGGGCGGTCAATTTTCTACAGATTTAAAAAAAAGAGCAAAGAAGGCCGGAGCATCTGATTGTATTATTTGGGATGTAAAAGAAGAATTTGCTAAAGATTTTATACTTCCAAGTTTGTTAGCTGGAGCAATTTACGAAAATGAATACTTGTTAGCTACCTCAATTGGAAGGCCATTAATGGCAAAGAAGTTGGTTGAAGCTGCATTAGAATATGGAGCTAAGGCTGTAGCACATGGTTGTACAGGAAAAGGAAATGACCAAGTTAGATTTGATACAGCCATTAAAACTCTTTCTTCGGATGCTCCATTAGAGATAATAGCTCCAGCAAGAGAAGCTTCTTTAACAAGAGATGAAGAGAAAGAATATGCTAAAAAACTTGATATTAAATTGCCTGGAGTAGACGAAAGAGTTTATTCAATTGATAGGAATTTATGGGGACTTGCAATAGAAGGTGAAGACTTGGAAGATCCATGGTTAGAGCCTCCTGAAGATGCATATTTGATAACTTCTTCCCTAGAAGATTCACCTAATGAGCCAAAATATATAGAAATATCATTTAATAAAGGAACCCCAGTTAAGTTAAATGGCAAGAAACTTAGTTTGGTAAATTTAATTGAAGATCTTAATGATATAGCTGGTTTGTGTGGAGTAGGGAGAACAATTCATGTTGAGAATAGATTAGTGGGTATTAAATCTAGAGAAACATATGAAGCACCTGCAGCAACAGTATTATATAAATCCTTGCAATCATTAGAAAAATTAAATTTGAGTAGAGATCAGCAGAGAATGAAAAGTATGATTTCTACTACATACTCAGATTTAGTTTATGATGGAAGATGGTATTCGGGTTTAAGAGAAAATCTTGATGCTTATTGTAAAAGTTCTGCTAGATATTTAACAGGTGACGTTCGCATAAAGCTTTTCAAATCAAATTGTGAAGTTGTGGGCGTAAGATCTCCTTATTCTCTTTACTCTTTTGATCTTGCTACTTATTCTTCAGAAGATAAATTTGATCACAATTCAGCAGTTGGCTTTATAGATATTTATAGTTTGCCATCTAGAATACAGAGAAAACAACAAATTCATGATGAGATGGGATAAAGATGGATAATAATACAGACAAAGTATTCTCAAAAGGCCTTTTTTCGAATTTCTCGTCATCAGTTTCATTCGATAAAAGAATCTATAAACAAGACATAGAATTATCTATTGCTTACAGCAAGGCATTAAATAAAATAGATATAATTTCATCTGAAGAGCAAAAGAAAATTGAAGATGCTTTAATTTTAATAAACAAAGAAATAGGATCAGGCAAGTTTGATTGGAGGGATGATTTAGAAGATATTCATATGAATATTGAGAGCAGATTACATGACTTAATAGGCCCTATTGCTGGAAAAATACATACTGGCAAATCAAGAAATGATCAAGTTGCTACTTCATTGAGAATGTATTTAAAATCAAGAGTAGATCATATTAAAGGGTTAATTAGAAACTTAGAAATAGAGATTGTTAGAAAAGCTGATCTTGATTTTGGTGTCATTATGCCTTCCTATACTCATTTGCAAAGAGCTCAGCCAGTACTTCTTTCTCATTATTTAATGGCTTATTTTGAGATGCTAGAGAGAGATATATCGAGATTTTCAGAATGCAAAACTAGAATGGACGAACTTATATTAGGAAGTGGAGCCGTAGCTGGTTCATTTTACAATATAGATAGAAATTTTTTAGCTAAAGAATTGTGTTTTTCTAGGATAAATAAAAATAGTATAGATGGGGTTAGTGATAGAGATTTTATTATTGATTTAGCTAATTGTATTGCCACATCTATGATGCATTTGTCTAGGCTTTCTGAGGAGCTGATTCTATGGTCATCAGAAGAATTCAATTTTATTAATTTACCTGATAATGTTGTTACTACATCTAGCATGATGCCTCAAAAAAGAAACCCAGATTATCCTGAGCTAATAAGAGGTAAATTTGGAAGAACAATAGGAAACTTAGTCTCAATACTTACAATGTTAAAGGCTTTACCATTATCTTATAATAGAGACATGCAGGAAGATAAGGAGCCTATATTCGATTCTTTAGATACATATGCTTCTTCTGTAGAAGTTATGAGTGAAATAATTAGGGGCACTGAATTTAATAAAAAAGTCCTAATAGATTCTGCTTCAGGAAATATATTGGCAACTGATTTAGCAGATATTTTAACTTCAAATGGTATTCCTTTTAGAGAATCTCATATCGCAATAAGCAAATTAACAAAGAAGCTTGAAAAAGAAGGAAAGTCAATATCTGATTTATCAGGAACCGAGTTGAGTAAAATATTAGGTAAAGATATAGATATAGATATTAATATAAGTATAAATTCTAGAAATATTGTAGCTGGCACTTCTGAAGATAGAGTTAAAGAAGAAATTAAAGCTGCTAAAAAAATCTTAAATATCTAATGAATATTTTATCTTCCGGTTTTAAAATTTCGGCTTCTATTTTGGCTGCAGATTTTAAAAATCTTGAATATCATATCTATGAAGCAAAAACTTTTGGATGTGATGAATTCCATTTTGATGTTATGGATGGGAAGTTCGTGCCAGAAATTTCTATGGGTCCTATAATACTAAAGTCTTTAAAGAATTTGATTAATATACCCCTAGAAGTTCATCTTATGGTTGATAATCCAATTGATCAAGTTGATAGTTTTATTGATTTAGGGGTAGATATAATTACTTTTCACATTGAAGCATGTAAAAATCCGTCTAAATTGATTCAAAAAATAAAATCCAAAGGCATCAAAACAGGAATTGCTATAAAGCCAAATACTCCTATAGACAAAATAGAAGAATTTATTGAAGAAGTTGATAGAGTTTTAGTTATGTGTGTAGAGCCTGGGTTTTCAGGACAGAAATTTAATGAAAAAGCTTTAAAATCTATTGCGTCATTACATAATTTATTATTAAAAAGAGGAAAAAGAGATTCTGTTGATATTTCTGTAGATGGAGGTATAAATTCTCATACTATAAAAAAGTGCAAGGAGGCAGGAGCTCAAATTTTTGTATCAGGATCATCAATTTTTTGGGAAGGTGACGTTAGATCTAATATAATGTTGTTAAAGAATTCTTTGGGGGGATAAATAATGACATCAGGAGAAGTTATTAAAAGAGGATTAAATG
>CESD01021714.1_pt1 | contig 13797 bp, 13 predicted proteins | sample 531191 | NCBI WGS metagenome assembly CESD01 (sample SAMEA2622021, study PRJEB7988) | marine metagenome | biome: marine biome (ENVO:00000447); feature: deep chlorophyll maximum layer (ENVO:xxxxxxxx); material: "saline water (ENVO:00002010), including plankton (ENVO:xxxxxxxx)" | depth 188 m
AAAGCTAACAGAATTTTTCTATTACTTTTAGTTTCTTTTTTTTCATTCACACAAGAAGACAATCCAGAAGAGCAAGATACAGATACAGAATTCATTACAAGTAATGCTGGATTACCTAGTATTGATGTTAATTCTCGTTCATTCATGATTACCAGAACAGAAGTACCATGGGATATTCAGACTGAAAAAGCTTTTATAAACTCAGATTCAGATACTCAATCAAAGCGAGTTGCTTTATTTGGTGATACACATGTGCATACGACCTATTCATTTGATGCTTATTCATTTGGTACAACAGCAACGCCAGATGATGCATACAGATTTGCTAAGGGTGGTATGGTTCTTCATCCTGCAGGCTTTGAGACTAAGTTAAAAAAACCATTAGATTTTTATGTTGTAAGTGATCATGGATTGTTTTTAGGCATCGTTAAAGAAGCAGCCACCAAAGGGACTCTTTTATATGAAAATGAATCAAGTGCTAGTGTGAGAGATTTAAATATCCCAGAAAACTTAACTCTTGAATCGTTAGATCATAGATCTGGTACATTTCTTGGTTATGTATTTGCTGCCAATGCAGCAGTCATGCAAGGCAAACTTGATCCTAATTATTTAGTACAAATTTCTAGAGATGCATGGAAAGATATTATAGGAGCAGCTGACCGTCATAATGATCCAGGAAATTTTACAACTTTTGTTGGCTATGAATATACAAGCTCGACAGACTTGATGGATAATTTACATCGAAATGTAATCTTTAGAGGGGATGGAAATAGATACCCAGAGTTACCTTTTTCAAGAATGAATTCACTAGACCCAGAAGATTTATGGGATTGGATGGATGACTTGAGAGATCAAGGAATAGAAAGCATGGCTATACCACATAATTCCAATGGCTCTGGAGCTCAAATGTTTAAATTAGAGGATTTTGATGGAAATCCATTTGATTCTGAGTACGTATCTAAAAGACTTAGAAATGAGCCAATAGTAGAAATAACACAAGTAAAAGGAACATCAGATACACATCCAGCTCTCTCAAAAAATGATGAATGGGCAGATTTTGAAATTATGCCTTGGAAAGTTGCGACAATGACAATATCAAAAGTTGAAGGCGGTTCTTATATTCGAGAAGCTTTATTAAATGGACTAAAGCTTGAATCAGAGGACAAAGATAACCCATTTAAATTTGGTTTTATTGGATCGACAGATGGACATACAGCTGCATCATCCTTTAATGAAGAAGACTATTTTGCAAAAGTTGGACTTCTCGACAGTACGCCAGAATTAAGAGGTTCTATCCCTATGACTACTCAAGCATTATTGGATAGAGAGACAAGTCAAATTACGGGTGGTGATTTCATTACAGAAGTTGATGGAAAAAAATATGTTAATGCATCATCAATTTCTTATGGTGCTTCAGGCTTAGCTGCTGTTTGGGCAGAAGAAAATACTAGAGAAAGCATTTATTCAGCATTGAGAAGAAAAGAAGCATTTGCTACAACTGGCCCTAGAATCAAAGTTCGATTTTTTGCTGGTTATGATTTTAACGAGGAAATGATAAATAATGACGGACTCGTAAAACATCTATATGAGAAAGGCCACGCAATGGGATCAGATGTATTAAATACTAGCACTAAAGCAGATCCTGAATTTTTTATATGGGCTATTCAAGACAGCGATAGTGCGCCGCTCCAAAGGTTACAAATTATTAAAGGTTTTGTTGACGATGGAGATTTGAAGGAAATTGTTTTTGATGTTGCTTGTTCAGATGATCTCGAAGTGAACCAAGACAACTACAGGTGTCCTGATAATGGAGCGATGGTTAATATTCAGGACTGCAGCTATGATAATTCAGTTGGAGCTTCAGAATTGAAAACATTTTGGAAAGATCCTACTTATAAAATAGGACAAAGAGCTTTTTACTATGTAAGAGTTTTGGAAAATCCAACATGTCGTTGGTCAACATGGGACGCTATCAGAAACAATGTAGAACCAAGATCAGATTATCCAACCACTATTCAAGAAAGAGCTTGGTCATCACCAATACATTTATTACCTTGATTAATGAAAGGAATAAAAGAAATTCTTATTTTTTTAGTTATAGGAATTGTTCTAGTAATTATTGATAATTTATCTAGAGATAATACAAATAAAATTCCTGTTGACGATCAATTATTAACACAACTTAGCCAAGCCTTTGAATTACAGTTTGATAGAAAACCAAATGATACAGAGTTAACTAACCTTTTGGTTAGTTGGTATGAGGACGAAATTCTATATCAAGAAGCCTTATCCAAGGGCTTTGACTTAGATGATGAGATTGTAAGAAGACGCTTAATACAAAAATATAACGATTTTTTAAGAACACAAGCTTACAATTATGTGCCATCAGAAAATGAACTAAAAAGCTACTATGAAGGTAATCTCGTTAAATATATAAAACCATTCAACATTTCTTTTTCTCATAGATTCTATAAAAGCAAAGATAGTAATCAGACTGATGTATTCTTCTCTGGAAACACCTTTACTGAAGTGTCTGAATTAAAAGTTAATAGTAGTTTTGGCCCAGGTTTTTTTCAAAAAGTATTAGAAAGTACAGATAAAAGAATAAGCTCAACTTATGGATGGCATGAAATTTACGATTTAGAAATATATCCAGAAAAAATAAGCGCTTATGAAGATATAAAAGATAATGTTCTAAATGATTTTATGCTCTCACGTAATACAGAAATGTATGAAGCAAATGTTTTACAAATAAGAGATAAATATGAGCTTATTTATAACGACTAAAAAATATTTATTTTTCCTTATATTTTTGGTAGGGCATCTATATTCACATGAAATTGTAGTATCAAAGATTCAAATAGAGGAACATAATCAATCTAATTATAAAATTTCATGGATTAGACCCAAGCTATCAAATTTCAAAGATGTAAAACTCTCAGTTAATAGTGAATGTAGTTCAATCTCGAACTATAAGTATCAGATCACAAATAAAAACTATATATCTAGTTGGGATGTTAGCTGTGGGGTAGAGCAATTATTTTTTATTGAAGCTGAAGGAATAAATACCAATGTTGAGATTTTTGTTTCCACTGTAGATAAGGAAGAAAAACTTATCGGCACCATAAGTTTAAATAATAATAAGATCTATGTTGATCAAATTAATCCCTCAAATAATTTTTTTATGTTAGGAGCCTCCCATATGTTTGGTGGACTAGATCATTTAGTTGTAGTTCTTTTATTCACATTAATGGCTACAACTTCTATTGGTCTAATAAAGACAATCACTGCCTTTACACTGGGCCATAGTTTGACCCTAGCTTTAGCGTATTTAGGCGTATTCTCTATTAGCCAAAGTCCCATAGAAGCATTAATAGCGTTAACGATAATTGCCTTATCTTTAAAACTATTAAACTTATCAAAACATAATAATGATTCTATATACATCGCAGCATTTTTTGGCCTAATACATGGTTTCGGTTTTTATGGCGTACTTGATGAGATATCTGTTGACGAAAATGTTATTGCTAATCTTTTCTTTTTTAATATTGGAATTGAAGTTGCTCAATTTATATTCATAGGAATTTTATTGATATTAGCTTGGGGTGCAAAAACCCTATTCCAACTAAATCTTTATAAAAGAAATGATTTTGTAGCATATTCAACTGGTGGAATAGGAATGTATTGGCTAATTGATAGACTCATAACAATTATCTAAAAATGCGCTCATATAAATTAATAGGTTTAGTTCTGATAATTTTTATTACAGGGTTTGGATTCTATGTAAAAACCTATTACAAATCTTTATTTAATACACTCGATCCAAAAGATAATGAATTACTAAATTATTATAAAATTAACGAAGACCTTACTAATAAAACAAACTATTTCACATGGCTTGGTCAAAGTACGGTTTTGTTAAGTGTAGATGGGAAAAATATTCTTTTTGATCCAATATTTTCAATGAGGGCTTCACCTTTTAGCTTTATAGGTCCTAAAAGAAGAATACCTTTAATGATTGAACTAGCTGACTTGCCTAAAATTGATCATGTCTTCATATCACATAATCATTATGATCATCTAGATATGTCTACACTGAAGGCGTTACAGGAATACAATCCTGAAATTACTTTTAATGTACCGCAAGGTGATAAAAAATTACTAACTTCAAATTATCTGAATAATGTCAAAGAGTTTAAGTGGTGGGAAAGTGATCAAACAGAGTCATTCTCCATTACATTTATTCCTGCAAAACATTGGTCTGCACGTGGTTTTTTTGACAGAAACGCAAGTCTATGGGGAGGGTGGATTGTAAGATTTAATGAATTATCTTTTTTACATCTTGGCGATTCAGCATACGATGAAAATTTTAAAACTTATAAAGAAAAAATAGGAGATATTGATATTGGATTTATAGCTACTGGATCTTACTTTCCAGCTGAAATTGAAAGTGATGTTCATGCAAACCCACAAGAAGCTGTCCAGATAAGTTTAGATTTTGATATAAAAACTAGTTATGGCATTCATTGGGGAAATATTTACTTTTCACAAGAGCCCACTTATGAGCCAAGAGATATAATCCAAGAACTATCATCCCTAAATAAAGAGGTAAATTTTAAGACACCATTACCGGGCAAAATCATAAAATTCTAATTGAGAACGATTCTCATTTAGTTTAGTATTACACATTAATTTATTTAGAAAAAAATGAAGAATGTATTTCAAAACATATTAATAGCACTCTTTCTATCTCATAATCTTTTTGCTAACGAAGTAAATATCTATACTTCAAGGCATTATGATGCAGATGATATTCTTTACGATGAATTTACTAAAGAGACAGGAATAAAAGTTAATATAATTTCAGGGTCTGGAAGCGCCTTGATGGAAAGGCTTAAAGCTGAAGGACAAAATTCTCCTGGTGATGTATTTTTTACGGTAGATGCTGGAAATTTATCTAAATTCCAAAATGAAGGATTTTTTCAAACAATTGAATCAGAAAAAATTATTAATGTTGTTCCTAAAGAATTAAGAGGCCCTAATGATGAATGGATTTCGATAGCTAAAAGAGCTCGTGTAATTTTTTATAACCCAGAAAATGTATCAGAAGATGAGATTAAAAATATTTCTTATGAAGATTTATCTGATTCAAAGTGGAAAGGACGTATTGTAATTAGAAGTTCATCAAATATGTATAATCAATCATTAGTTGCATCTTTAATCTCAAATAATGGCATAGAAGCAACAGAAAAATGGGCAAAAGAACTAGTTTCAAATTTTGCTAGAAAACCACAAGGAAATGATAGATCACAAATTTTAGCTGTAGCTAATGGAGAGGCAGACATTGCTATTGCAAATACATATTATCTTGGCTATATGCTCTCAGGACGAGGGGGTGAAGAGCAGGAAATGGCTGGTAATAAGGTTAAGATCTACTTCCCAAACCAGGACAATAGAGGCACACATGTAAATATAAGCGGAGGTGGAGTTTTAAAAAATGCCCCAAATAAAGCTAATGCTGTTAAATTTTTAGAATTTTTACTTACAGAAAAAGCACAAACTCATATTGTTAATAATACTTTTGAATATCCAATACTGGATACTGTAATGCCTAATCCACTGATAGCTCAATTTGGCACTGATTTCAAAATTGATAGTACTTCTGTTGCTGATTTTGGGGATCTAAATCCTGAAGCTGTAAAATTGATGGATAGGGCAGGATGGAGATAACCTAACTTATTTTGATATAGTGAAATCTAATAACATATATTTATAAAGTGTTTAAACTACCTAGCCTATCTTTCTGGAATCTAATTCCCTTATTGACGCTTTTAATCTTTATCATACCGATTTTAATAGTTGTATTTAGTTTATTTAGTGGCTTCTCCGAGAATATTAACCATATTTTCAATTACCTTTTATTTGAGTATGTTTCCAATTCACTTATTTTAGTAATTGGAGTTTCTTTTCTCGTATTTCTTATTGGAGTCAGTACAGCATGGCTAGTAACTAATTATAGTTTTTATGGGAAGAATTTTTTTGAGTGGGCCTTAATTCTTCCACTAGCAATACCACCATATATCCTTGCTTACACATTTACAGGCCTATTTGATAATTTCGGTACCTTGAATAACCTTGCTAGAGATATTTTTTTTCTCGATGAAAGTACAGTACTTTTTCCAAATGTAAGAAATATTTATGGCGGAATTATTATTTTTGCTTTTACTCTTTATCCATATCTTTATCTTTTAGCAAGAATGTCATTTTTAAATCAATCTAAATCAATGATTGAATCAGGAATAATGCTAGGACTAAATCAATTTCAAGTTTTTTATAAGGTAGCTTTACCACTAATAAGACCAGCAATTATAGGAGGCCTTATGTTAGTTTCAATGGAAGTTCTTTCAGATTTTGGTGCTGTTGAACATTTTGCTATACCAACATTTACAACTGGCATATTTAGGACTTGGCAGGGCCTATATGATTTAACTAGCGCTATGCAGCTGGCATCAATTTTATTAATAATTATTACAGTTTTTATAATTGCTGAAAGAAAATCAAGAAGAGGGGCCATGTATTCTCCACAATCTTCTAATTTTAAGCCTATTAAAGAAGAAAAATTAAAGGGAATAAAAAGTGCTATAGCATTTTTCATCTGCCTTATACCAATACTTATAGGTTTTGTATTGCCTGTTTTTGAATTATCTGTTTGGGCTTTTAGTTATAACACAGCATTTTTTAGTGAGAAATTTTTTCAGACAGCTTTAAATACAATAATAGTATCTATTTCTGCTGCTGTATTATGTGCAATACTCGCATTAATAGTTAACTTTTCAGTACGATTTAATAACAATAAACCCTTGAGCTCATTAAGTTCGCTTCTGACAATTGGATATGGTATGCCTGGATTGATATTGGCAATTGGAATAGTTAAGTTAACAACCACTTTAGATGCTAATTTCGATTTATTTATCACAGGATCATTATTTGGTCTCATAGTTGCTTATTTAATAAAATCATATGCATTACCTAATTTATCTATTGAAGCCGGATTCAACAGGATAAACAAAAAAATTGATGATTCTGCAAGAACACTAAAATCTACAGGTTGGCATATGTTGCTAAATGTACATTTTCCACTTCTTAGAGGAAGCATACTCACTGCAACTTTGTTAGGATTTTCTGAGATTGTAAAAGAACTTCCAGCAACCCTAATTTTAAGACCATTTAATTTTGATACCCTTGCAGTTTCTACATATTTATATGCTGCAGAAGAAAGAATGTTTGAGGCAGCAGCTCCAGCAATATCAATAGTACTAATAGGGCTAATCCCAATATTTTTTCTTTCACGAATGATTAGGAACTCAAAGCCTGTAAAATAAATCTTATGAAAAAGTTTTTAGAAATTAATAACCTCTCTTTTTCTTATATGAAAAATGAATTAATTTTGAATCAAGTGAGTTTAAGTATAAACAAAGGAGAGTTTGTATCAGTTCTAGGTGTATCAGGTTCAGGTAAAACAACATTATTGAGGTTAATAGCTGGTTTAGATAAGCAAAATAGCGGATCAATCATATTAGAAAATAAAGTTATTGCTGATGAGAATTCAACACTTGCTCCAGAAAAAAGAAATATAGGATTGGTTGTTCAGGATAAAGCTTTATTTCCACACCTTAATGTGAAGGAAAATATTATGTTTGGAATTCGGAAGTTAAAAAATAAAGAGAATCTAGCTATGGAAATGATGAAATTATTTAGAATTGATCATCATATGGCTAAATATCCTCATGAATTATCAGGAGGAGAGCAGCAAAGAGTGGCACTAGCAAGAGCTTTAGTACCAAAACCGCAGCTATTACTCCTTGATGAACCATTTGATGGACTGGATAAAGTACTTAAAGCAGATCTACATATTGAAGTTAAGAAAATAGTTAAATTAAAAGAAATGACAGTTGTAATGGTAACGCATGATCATGATGAAGCTACATTATTATCAGATAGGGTTTTGTCTATAAAAGACGGCAATATCAATTAATCCATTTTTATTCTTATCTGATCAACTAATTCACTTGCTATTAGATTTTTAGAATGAGAAAAATCATCTGATGAAGAACCATGTAAAGCAACAGCAACCTGACAACATTGCATAATTTCTAGCCCTTGTGCCACTAAACCTCCTACTAATCCAGCCAATACATCTCCAGTTCCAGCAGTACTAAGTTTACAGTCACCATTCATACATCTATAGACCTTCTTTCCATCAGATATTAATGTCCTATAGCCTTTCAATATCACACAAGAATTATATTTATTGCTGATAGTAAGAATAGATTTAACTCTATTGTCTTTGATCTCTGAAGAAGAGACACCTAATAATTTAGCTGCTTCTCCTTCATGAGGTAATAGGATTTTTGCTTTTAAAGAATTATCAATTTTTATCTGTTCAATATATGCAGCATCTAGAATTGTTGTAAATGGTCTATTCTTGATGAGATCATACGTTTTTCGAGTCCATTTATTATTAAGCGTTCCAGGACCCGCCAATATAGGAATGTTATCTGAAAGTATTTCAGCTAATCTATCCTGATTATCAAAAACTATTATTTCTGGAAATTCTTTAAGAACTTTTATTACATTTTGGCTTTTAGTGTATAAGTATGCCAGCCCAACACCTGACTTAATTGCCATTTGAGCAGCTAAAATTATTGCACCTGGATAGTTTTCATCGCCACCAATAATAAGTAGTTGGCCAGAATCATATTTATTAGAATTAATATCTCTTTTTGGCAAAAACTTTTTGACGTCTTCAAAATCAAAATCAATTATCATTAATTAATAGTATAAAATACTGATAGTTTTTTTGATCATGGGCAAAATTAAATATTTATTAATTATTTTTTTTACTTCATTCGTTTATGCAGAGACTGATGGCTATGCAAAAAATGGTGATATTGAAATTTACTATATTGATTATGGGCCAGAAGAGGGCACTCCAGTTTTATTAGTTCAAGGCTTAGGAGGGCAATTAACGTTCTGGCCAGATGAATTGATAGAAATGTTTAAAGAGAATGGTTTTAGACCTATTGTTTACGATAATAGAGATGTAGGGCTATCTCATAGTTTTGAAGAATATGGAAAACCAAATTTTGTTTGGAATTACATAAAATTTTACTTACGTCTGCCAATAAATTCAGTTTATTCGTTAACAGATATGTCAAATGATGGCATTGCAGTATTGGATGAGCTTGAAATTGAAAAATCACATGTTTTGGCTCAATCAATGGGTGGGATGATAACCCAGAGAATGGTTGCAGATAATAATGACAGGTTCATATCATATGTTCTTATCGCTTCGATGGCTGAAACACCGAATGTTAGCAATTCACCTAAAGGGGAATTAAGGGATCTCATCGAAAGTAGATCATTCAAGGAAGAATCGATTGACGAAAGGGTAGCTAGATCATTACGAATTTTTCAGATATTGAGTTCTGAGGGTGTAGTGATCGACGAAGATAGGTTTAGAGAAGAAGCAATAAAAAATATAGAAAGAAGCCCAAATGATAGCGGTTTTTCAAGACAACTAATAGCAATACTAGCTGATGACAATAGATTTAATGAAGTAAAAAGAATATCAGTTCCAACCTTAGTTATTCATGGAAAGCTTGATCCATTAGTTCCTTTTGATGAAGGCAAAAAAACTGCTGAATCAATTCCAAACAGTAAGTTTATTGCAGTTGAAAAGATGCGTCATTTAATAGATGAGCCAGTACTAGAAGTTATAGAAGATCCGCTAATAGAACATCTAAGAAATGCTGAAGCTAACTAGTTAAGACTTTCGTAAGATCCGATTATTCTAATTTCTTCTGACATTCCCTCAAGCGTATCTAGAAGTTTTATTATGTTCTTGTCCTCATAGAAACCTTCAAAATCAATAAAAAATGTATGTAAAAAGTCATTATTTCTAGACGGCCTTGTTTCAATTCTTGTCATATTCACATCTAAATCAGCAAAAGGCTTAAGAATTTTCATTAATGACCCAGGTTCATCTTGTATGTTGATCATGACTGAGGTTTTGTTGGTTTTACCTTTATCTTCGATCATTTTTCCAATAACAAGGAATCTTGTCTTATTGTCTGTACTATCTTGTATATCTTCCTCATGCGCATGTAATCCAAAGATTTCAACTGCATGTGAGTTTGCAATACAATAAATAGAAGAATCTTCTCTTGCATGCGAAGCTGCTTCCGCTGTACTAGTAGATACAATTTTTTCAGCATTAGGATAATACTTTCTGATCCAATTATTGCATTGACCAAAAACTTGAGGGTGAGAGGTAATCTTTTTTACATCATTAGGATTAAGTTCATTATTTGAAGAACAGAAAATATGCGAAACATTAAAGTTATATTCTTTTGTAATCTTAAGATCATAGTCAATTAAACAATTGAGAGATGAATTGATAACTCCTTGATAAGAGTTTTCAAATGGTATCACTCCATAGTAAGAATGGCTTAAAGCAACTTTCTCGAAAATATCTTCTATTGATGCTACAGCAACAAAGTCATCATTATTTGTAAATATTTTGCGTGCAGCTAAGTCAGAGTTTGTACCTTCTGGGCCTAAGTAGAAAATTTTCATTCAAGGATTGTAAGGTTTTTTAGACATAAAAAAAACTGAGCAAGCTCAGTTTTTTTTAATTCGAGATCAGTAGGTGTCAAAAGTGAGATTACCTTCTGCATCCTTGAGTAAGATCTCTTTTACTCTCGGTGGTCAAATTCGGTCTTTTGCATGCTGACCTTCTTTGAACTTTCACCTTTCTGGTCTCTTCCTAAGTTAACTTTCTCATTCTTGGTTCTGCAGTTCCTTTCCTGATCTTGTTATCTTTAGGTAAGATCTAATTTAAAATGTGTTACGACTTATTGCAATACTTTTAGTGAAATAAATACCACTTTTTTTTATCTTTTTTTAAACCCCTTTTTTAATGGGCCTTTCAGAGGCTAAAAAAATTCATTTTTTTTTGTTTTTTTATTTCAATGATTTAGTAATTGTATAAAAAATGAACAATCTGTATATTAATTCATCAAATGTATTTGTAAAAATATATTAAATATTCATTTATACTAGATTTAACAAAGGAGTTTTCAATGAGTACAGTATTAATTACAGGACCAACGGCAGGTATTGGTAAATCTTTAGCAGTACAGATGGCAGAAAAAGGCTATGATTTATTGTTAGTAGCTAGAAGAGAACACAGATTAAAAGAAATTTCTGCGGAAATTAAAGAAAAATATAATGTAAAAGTTGACTATTTTGTTGCTGATCTAAAGGATAAAAGTGCTCCTCAAGCAATCTACAATTTTACAAAATCGCTAAATCTAGATATATCAACATTAATGCTTAATGCAGGTTATCAAATAAACACAAAACTTGAAGATGCATCACTTGATGATGAGGAAGATTGTTTAAGAGTATTAGGTATTTCTGTAATCATGCTAACTAAATTATTCTTAAATAATTTAAAACAGCGTGGAGGCGGGCATATTATGGTTGTATCTTCAATGGCTGCATTCGCACCACCCTCTGGTGAGTTCGCTGTTCTTTATGGCCCAGTTAAAACTTTCATGAATAGATTTGTAGAAGCTCTAAATGGTGCATATAACAAACATAATATTTTTGCTACATCCGCATGTCCTGGATTTACTATTACTGAATTTCATGAAGTAAGTGGTGTTCAAGAAAGAATGGATAAAGTTCCAAATTATATGAAGATGAGTGCTGACGATGTAGCGAAAGAAAGTATTAATGGAATGTTCAAAAGAAAAGAAGTAATAATAACTGGCGGATTAAATAGATTTTTAGTTGCTACTCTTAGGTGGTTCCCTAAATCTCTTATAAAGGTAATAGGAAATACTTTAGCTGGCGGAAGATATAAGTAGCTTTCTTTATATATTTTATTGCACACTTATAAAAACGCAGATATTCTACTAAGCGTATGGATAATAGACTGCACCCAGTAGACGCATGGCACCTTTCATTAGAAAAGAATGATCCTAACATTCTCTATGATGTATTAGATGATAGCTTTGAATTTTTCTCCCCAGCTGTTTTTAAAAGTAAAGAGAAATACATGGGCTTTATTTATCTAATGGCAGCATCAGAAACTTTTCTAGGAAAAAATTTTAGCTATAAAAGGCAAATCATAGGAGAAGACAATGCTGTATTAGAATTTGAGTGCACTATAGATGATGTAGCAGTTAATGGAGTTGATCTATTTAAATGGAATGAGGACAATAAATTTACTGAGATGAAAGTAATGATTAGAACTGAAAAAGCATTGGAAGCGGTAAAGTCGGTAATGACGCAGCATCTGATGCGACCAGAAATTTGGAGGTAATATGGCAAAGAAATATGTAAATTATAGAGTTGGTGGAACGCCAGAAAAAAAAGACGAAAATTATACTGTTTGGTCAAACGATTTATTGACTAAATTAATAGCTAGTAAAACAGTAATTGAACCTAATAAATCGACAATAGGACATAGACTTTTAGAAAGCGAAGTGGTTTATGTAATTCTTTCCGGTCGAGGGCTCATGGAAGTTATTGAATATACGAATACTGAAGACGGGCATGGACATGATCCTTCTGCTGGGATTATGCATAAGGATGAATATACTTTATCTACTGGTGATGTAATTCTTGCTGAAGAGGGCGACTATATTAAAGTTGCAAATGAAAGTGATCATGATCAGTTAGTTTATCTACGAATTTTTGATAAACCTGGCTGGAGAGACAGAGCAGCTAACTCTGAGGATTAGTTGAAAAAAATATTATTAGTTTTTTTAATATCAGGCTGGATAAATTCAAAGCCTGAAGTGTATTTTATTGAACCAAATAATGGCGATGTTTTACCTAATACATTTACAGTTAAATTTGGTCTATCAAATTTTGGTATTGCTCCTGCTGGTTATGATATTCCTATGACAGGACATCATCATTTATTAGTTAATGCTGATTTACCAGAAGATTTATCTTTACCAATTAAAGCTGATCAAAACTATATTCATTTTGGTCTTGGCCAAACAGAAGCAGAAATTACACTCGATAAAGGTGTTTATAGATTAAGACTTCTATTGGGAAATTATTTACATATACCTCATAGCGAACCAATATTCTCTGAAGAAATAATTGTTATCGTTAATTAATCATGACTGAACTTACAGTTACGCAAGTGTATGCAGTAGGTGCTCCAATAATATTAGCTTTAATTTTTATTGAAGCTCTCATTTCAAATTTACAGAATGCATCTTATTACAAGAAGGAAGACACTCTTTGTACTATTGGCCTTCTAACTGGCAATATCTTGATGGTTTTTGCTATTAAAGGATTAACACTTGCCCTACATTTTTATTTATATCAATTCAGGCTATTTGATTTAGCTTCAATAATCCCTTTATGGGCAATGTGGATATTAACTTTTATTCTCATTGATTTAGTCTTTTATATATATCATCGTATTTCTCATAGAAGTAGATTTCTTTGGGCTATACACATGAGTCATCATTCAAGTGAAGAAATGAATTTTGCTGTTTCTTTTAGGCAGGCATGGCTTGGGCCGATATCAAAAATACCTTTTTTTATTATTTTGCCTTTAATAGGACTTGATCCAACTATTATTGCAGTTGCAGGAGTAATAAGTACTTTATGGGGAATTTTCGGACATACTCAAGTTATTGGAAAGCTTGGACCTATAGAGTGGATTTTTAACACACCTTCACATCATAGAGTTCACCATGGAGC
>CESD01012110.1_pt1 | contig 13774 bp, 9 predicted proteins | sample 531191 | NCBI WGS metagenome assembly CESD01 (sample SAMEA2622021, study PRJEB7988) | marine metagenome | biome: marine biome (ENVO:00000447); feature: deep chlorophyll maximum layer (ENVO:xxxxxxxx); material: "saline water (ENVO:00002010), including plankton (ENVO:xxxxxxxx)" | depth 188 m
TATCCACAACCAGCATTATCAAGTTCATCCAAGTGATCTTGATTCATCCCCATAAAGCCTGGAGATTCATCAATAGTTTCACTAATATCTTCATAATCAAAAGATTCTGGTAAAACATACTGTACTAATTCAATTCCATGCGCTCCATCATTATCTATAGCAATGAAAGCAAATGTAGTATGGAAAATGAAACCACATCCATCACTTATGTTAAAAAAATCATATTCCCAATTATCATTATCAATTATTAACGTGTAATTATGTGAATGTTCGCCTTCATCTATGAAAATGCCAAAGTCATCACTGACTGGCGCATCAATTACCATATCTAAATCAAAATCAAATCCTGCAGAAGCAATAGTTCCATCGAAATCTTTTGCAGCCCAATTAACATAAACACCCAAACTTGTAGTTTCTTCACTTTCATCCAAAAAGAATTGATAATCATCGTCAATCCAAACTCCAGCATCTACATATGGAGCCATATTTGGAGTTTCATTAGTTCCAACAGGCGTTATTGTTTCATCTTCTTGAGTAGTATCTTCATTAGATGATTCATCCACAGTATTATCTTCGGTTAATAACTCATCATCAGAGTCCTCAATGCATCCAACAAAGGATACAGAAACTAGCATAATTACAAACAGAAAAGCTTTGTTCATGAATCATATGTGTAAATACCAAGATATAAATTAAACGGATAAATTAGGGCTTTATTACTTTCAAATATTTTCCATTAGTAGTTTGGAAACCATCAGCAGCAAATCCCCAATCATCAGAATCAATGTTCTGAGTCATAAACAATCTACTTATTTTCCGATTCTCACATTCCGTATCTCTTGCTAAAATATCGCTCAAATCAGTATTTTCACAATAGGTTCCAATAATTTCAATTTCATAAATATCATTACTATATTCAGCTCGATAATCAGTATTTTTAATTGTAAAAAATTTAAAATCCGGTTTATCAAAATCGTCCATTTTTTCATCAAAATTGTTATTTACATTATTCTTACAATCTAAGACATCTGAATTATTGTAAAATTTTCCATCTTCATACATGGCTCTTTCACAACCAGAGACATATGTTTCTATTTCATATGCGCTTGTAAATAAGCGTAAGATTTCATAATCGGGACTATTGTAAGTTTCAGATTCTTCTACTGTAATTAGAGTGCTGTTAAACATCCCTCCAGATAGAATTAGAATGATAGCTATAGATAACAGATTTCTTTTTATTAACATTTTATCTAAACCACATACCAGTTTCCTTTTTGTGTTCGTCAATTATGAAATCTGCAATATATTCTCCTATTACAGAATGCCCATCATCAGATGGATGAACTAAATCATCGGAATATAATTCGGGAGTTTCTTCCGGACTCATTACATCCTTCAAGCTTATGAAATAAACACCCTCGGTTGCTTTAGCAAACTCATTGTATCTGTCATTTACAATTTCAACTTCTAAAATCACAGGTTCGTATTCAGAACCTTTAGGTACAGAATAATATCCAATAAGTATTACGTTACTCCCATCATTTTGAGCTCTTTCAACTAAATCAGGAATCAGCCCTTCTCCTGAATCTGTAATTATTTCATCAAGTACTTCATCACAATCATTCTCAGTACAATAAGGCATGATGTCATTCCCTCCTCCATCGATTACAGTCCAATTCCAATCACCTGAAACATATTGTTCAGGAATACTCTCATCGCCTGTAACTGTAGCACCAGGTACAGAGTTGTCCTCAACTTCAAGCCATAATCTTAGACTCATAAATGTTGAAACACTCGCACAACCGTCCGCATCAGCTCCAAATAGCGAATCTCCAACCACTTGAACACTGAACTCAGTTATTGGATCGCTTCCATTCATATTGTCGATTTCGGTGCAATAATCTGGCATCAAGAAAAGAACAAAATAAGCTGCACTTCCTATAATCAGGATTCCAGGGATTAGAAACCGCGCCCACTTCAATCCGACAACTTTTCCTTCTGCCATTACAAAGAATTCACGGCGTTTACGGCACTTAAAGTTTCCTTAACATCGTGTACTCTCAAAATATCTACACCACTAGTCACACCCATAATTGCAGCAGATAAGCTTCCAGTTAATCTGTCACCTTTTTCGTTTCCACTCATCATTGCAATGAATGATTTCCTACTTGCACCTAATAAAACACCACCAGACATTCCTTTGAATTCATCTAACCTACCTAAAATCTCAAGATTGTGCTTTAAATTTTTACCAAAACCAATTCCAGGGTCAACAATAATATCAGAACGTTTGATTCCAGCCATTTCAGCAGCCTTTATTCGTTCCTGCAGCCATTCCTTGATATCTTCTACTACATCACCATATTGCGGATTCTTTTGCATGTTTTCTGGAGTCCCTTGCATGTGCATTATAATCACAGGAACATTCATCTCAGCAACTACCGAGATCATGTCATCATTTCGTAATCCGCCGACATCATTTACAACACAAGCTCCAGCCTCTACGGCTTTTCTTGCAACTTCTGCTTTTTGAGTATCTATCGAAACCGGAATTTCATAATTCTTAGAAATATATTGAATTGCAGGAATTACTCTATCTAGCTCCTCGTCAACAGTTACAGGTTTAGATCCAGGTCTTGTAGATTCTCCACCAATATCAATAATCTCGACACCTTCTTTGACCATAGCATCGACTCTTTTTTGAGTATCAGCTAAATCAAAATGTTTACCGCCATCATAGAAACTATCTGGAGTTACATTTAGAATTCCCATTACATGGCATTTGCCATCTAATACTAAATTACCTAAAGTTAAACTCATTCACGTATAACAAATTGAGATTGACACATAGGACATCCAACTTGTATTGGTCTTTGTGTAGTTGTGATAGAAATTAATCCTCCACAAGATGGACATTGTAATTCTAAAGGACCTGGAACGACAGTTTCTTCTTCAAACATTTCCTCAAATTCATCTCCGCCGCCTCTCATTGAGCTTAAAGCTCTTGCTCCTCCGAATAATGCAAGTACTCCGAGAGCAGCCCCTCCAATCAAAGTATTAGTTGGAATTCCACTTTCTTCAACACTATCGCCATAACCCTCTCCTGCAGTTACAATAACTACAGCTTGCCACGTACTTATTCCTCCACGAATATCAGTTACAGTTAGTATTGCAGTGTAGGTACCAGGTTCGTTGTAAGTCCTTTTGAAGGATTTCATAGACTTATCACCTAATAGATTAAGTTCAGATCCTCTTGAATCTAAAATTCGCCAATTATATGTTAGAGTATTATCATCACCATCTGGATCGCTAGATTCAGCTGCAGAATATGTCACTTCATCTCCTGTTTTTGCATAATCTACACGATCACTAAAGATACCTTGTCCTTCTATGAAAATACCTGCCTGAGCCATTGCAATAGGCAATATATTTTCAGGTTTGTAAACTCTTATTTGTACTGGTTCAGACCAAGTACTAGCCAAAATATCAGCATCACCAGTATCAGAAATCTCACGAGACATTAATTGTGCATAGTAAACTTTTTCTTCAGTATTTTCAGGCAAGGAGTAATTGTAACCTTTACCTGTATTTTGACTATCAACAATTTCGTATAATTCTGAATTGATTAACCTAAATACTCTAATAATGTCAAATTTATTTCTTAGTACTTCTTCACCACTATCAAGTTGTAATTCACCACCATTTGTTCCTGTAAAGAATGCGTTATAGTACAAGCGAACTGTTTGCCCCTCTTTTACCCAATCCGAATAAACATTATCTCCAAAACTAAATCTATATTCCAAATCAGCTTTTTCATCAGGATCAAATGATTGAGAAACATCAAATGTTACAAATCCACCTTCAGGAAGTTCAGCAGGTGAAGAGAGGTTTGTTAATAGAATGGAAGTAGGTTGTGTGTTTGCTTTTACTTCGACCATTATGCTGTATTCATCAGCTTCTTTGCTTCTTTCATCTCTAGCAGCAACTAAAATTTCTTTGTCACCAGGACTAGAGAAACTAATATCCCAAGTATAATCTGATACCCAAGAAGTCCAACCATTTTCTGTATAATATCTGTAAGTTAAATCTGCATCTCCATCACTATTATCAGGTTCACCATCAGTGGTTTCAGTATCATATGTTTCACCAGCATCAACTCTTACAGGTTCATCAATCCATAGAATGTTTGTATCTACAGAAGCAACAATAACAGGTTTATCATTAGGAATCTCTTCTATTTCAATAGTTGTAAAATCTTTATTATTACTAAATCTGGTTTCTTGTCTTGGTTGTGAAGTATCTTCAGCTACAGCATAAATCTCGTGATAGCCTGGAGTGGTTGAAACACCATACCATGTTCTTTGAATAGTAAAATTTCCACCGTCTGATGCAATAATGTCATCTTCTTCTGAACTATATTCAGTAATTTTTTTACCTCCTGCATCAGGATCTCCATCGTATAGTTTTATTCTCCAATCTTCTGCATTTACTCCGCCATAATTGTGAATAATTACATCAATCGTGATATCTTCATCTTCGTTTGGATTTTCAGGAGAATATGTAATATCAATTCCTTCGATTGCTAAATCAGGTTTGTCAGTTTGCCCTTCAGTAGTAAACAACCACATATAGATTTCACTACCCACTAGCATTTCTTTTGGACCTTCATTATCAATATTTCCTATTGCAATTCCACCGTAATGTCCAGCTTTTCCCGATAATGCACTGGTTTTAGCTTCGAAATCTTCAGTTTCTCCATCATAAAGGAATATTTCACCGCCAGAGGTACCATAGATTAATTCGCCAAATCCATCACTATCAAAATCATCAGCAGCTACACCCCAGACAGAACTAGTATCTACAGTTTTTGAATATTCAATAGAGCGTGACGATCCTTCGTATACTGTAATCGTAGGTTTTGCATCTCCAAAATCACCAGTTCCTACAGCGATTTCAGTTTCTCCATCATTATCGACATCTGCAACAGCAAGACCATATGCCCTATATCTTTCAGAATCAATTGCAGCTCCATCTGTTGTATATGTACCTCCGCTTCTTTTATAGACGATAACTTCTCCAGATACTTCGTTATTATTTCTACTATCTCCACTAGTTCCAACAACTAAATAATCGTTACTTCCTCCTAAATCACCACTAGCGATTCCTCCGACAATTTCACCTAAATCATTTGAGTTCCATTCAGAGCTATAAGAAGAACCTCCGTAACCATAAATCCTAACATTTCCATGTAATTCTGAAGTTCCTGCAGTAGGATCAATTACTTCTACATAACCGGTAGCAAGCCCAATTTCAGGGTACGTACTACCATCTAATTCAGCAATAGTAATCCCTAAGGCAGCATTAATGTTAGAACTCTGGTAAGCTTCAGAAAAGGAATTCCCATTCCCTTCAAAGATGTAAAGATATCCTTCACCCCCTTCTCCTTCAACTTCAGGTTCTCCAGGATTTCCTGTACAAATGGCAATGTCATTATCTCCATCATTGTTCAAATCGCCAATTGCAATTCCCATTGCATTCTTTTCTAAAACAGGACTAACCCAATCTGTTTCGTAAGTTATTCCGTCATAGGCATATACTCTACCAGAAGCACTCCCAACGAGCATCTCAAGAGCATCGTCATCGTCAATGTTCCCCATTGCTACACCATATGCACCGCCACCTTCAATGGAATAAATAGAATTTTCATTAGTTGCGGAATTTGTTGACCAAATTTCGTTGTGTTGGGTTTGCGAAGTTATTTCCCATGCTACAATCATTCCAGAATCGCTGCCGTGTATTAACCAAGGATTAGAGTGACCGTTAGTAGATACTGTAATTCCAGCACCAGTGTTCATAGGATATCCTGTGTTCCATTGTTGGTAGGTGTTTAGATTAGATCCAACTAATCCCATAATTTTAATTTTACCATTACCATCAGCCACAATCAATTCTTCATTTGAATCTCCAAACAAATCACTGTTAGAAAGACCATATCCACTTTTGATACTAGTGTCTTCTACAAAATTGTCTTCTTCACCATCAATGAAAACAGTTAATTTGCTTTGCTGAGGAACAATTAATTCATCAATACCATTCCCATCTAAATCTGCAGTAATTAGACTGTAGCATAAGCTATCGGTACCATCATTGTTATCCATATCTTTTTTCCATTGCATTTCTTCAGTTTCCCCATCAAAGATAGCAACCCATCCTTCCTTAGTTCCAACAGCGACTTCCATGGCTTCATCATCATCAAATTGTCCAAAAGTTACGCCCCATGCGTCTGAAACTCCTTTTTCTACTTTGGCACTAATATCCATATACCATTCAGCTTCATCTGGAGTAATATCTCTTCCAACATATATTTCAGGCGTTTTGGTTTCAACTACCCATAAGAATCCACGGTCATCTCCCATTGCAATTTCGGCTTCTTCGTCTCCATCTAAATCACCCATTGCAAGCCCATATGGCCATCCAGCAGTCCATTGTCCGTGTGACCAAGAAACACCTGAAGACCAATTTGTTTCTGCAAGTAGGGTTTCACCATCTATTATTTTCACTTTACCTACATCAGAAACCCAATTGTATCCTATAGCAATTTCTAATTGCGGATCATCATCAATCTGAGCTATCTCCATTCCTTTAACAGCTCCACCCATGTCGATAGTATGGAAGTTTTCTTTCCAACCTTCAGAATCAGCATCCCAATCTAAAATGTGCACAAACCCTTGTGAATTTCCAAATACTAATTCATCTTCACCATCATTATCAATATCTGCACTTTTTATAGAATTTAGAGCTCCAATACCGGTACCTAGTCCAGCTCTCCATTTTTCACTAATATATCCCTTGTCTGTATCTCTACGTTCTTCATTTGCAGCTTCTACTGTTATTAGAGGAAGTGCACCAGATAACAAAAAGAGCATCGCCAAAGCTAGGACTTTTGCTGACTTCATACACTCTCATTTCTGTAACTAACTATATCAAACTTTTTCCCTAGTACTAATTTTATTCTAGTTCATTCATTTGACAATTTATCTAACATGGCTGTTTTAATCTCAGCAATATCCATTCCAGCAGTATCAATACCTAGTCTTTCAGCAGAAGCTCGGACTTTTTCTTTCTCCTCTATTTCAGTATTCTCAGAGACAATTCCTGTTCCATATCCTCTAAATTCTCTGTAGGCTTTTCCTAATATTCGAGCCCCTTCCATTACTTTTTTTGGTCCAAGTAAAATCCAAAAAAGAAAAATAATAACAAATAATTCAATTAATCCAGGACTATTCATGAGCTTGACAATGCCTTCTCTAAGTATTCTTTCATCTCAGATTGGTTTTCAGCTTCAATTCCGAAATATTCTAAAAATGCAGAAGTGACACTTAATTCAAAAGATCGCCCTTTACGTTCTCTTTGAATCATTCCTAATTCAACTAGTTCGCTAACGTGTTCGTAGACCTTATCTCCTAATTTGTACTTTAATTCTTTTTGCATCATTGGTTGTTCATGAGCAATTAATGCCAGAGTTCGTAACAAGTAAGATGGTATTTCTTGTGGGGCCAATCTTCTTCCGTATTCAATGGCTTCAGATTTTAACTGAAGTGCATACTTAGTTCCTAATTTTATTACTTCTAAAGCACCTTCTCTGGATTTGTATATTTCAACTAAGGCATCTAAAGCTCCAAGAGCTTTGTTTCTAGATAAACCTGTAGCTTCAGCAGTTTCAGTAGGGTCTAAGGGCCTACCTGCAGAAAATAGAGCAGCCTCAACGGCGATTAACTCTTTCATCCAGCATTCTCCAAATTTTTGACATAGATATTGTGACTGTCAAGTTCTTTCTGAATTATATCTATTCTTCCTTCTCTTGCTAAGAATAAAGATCCAACAAAAGTGCGAACTACACTAGCTTTTTCAGGTCGATCTAGTAAATCTCCAATAGGAATAGGTTTTCCATTAAATTCATTAATCTTCTGCCATACTTTTTCTTTGTATTGGGTAGGATCATCCAAGTGTAATTTATCGCTTAATTTTTCAGCAACCTCAGAAAGTACAGATTCACGGGCTTCTTTCAATTGCCTTCTTCTTTCCAATCTAGCTTTTCTTTCATTTTCAACATTACGAGCATCTTCAAGAGCTCCAACTAATTCCATAAGAGTTACACGCCTTTCTCCTCTGAACAACACACTTTCTTCGATAGGAGGCTCAATACTATCTTCTAGTTGTTCTGCATAAGTAGGTTCCCATCCAAAATCAAAATCTACCCAATCAGGTTGAGGTTCAGGTATTGGTTCGGTTGCATCAATTGCTCCACTTGCCCTCATCTTAAGCACATCCCAAGCCCATCCCAGTACTGAACCTGCTAATGGCAAATCTAAGTCATCGTCTTTTAGAGCATATTTTTGATATTCCATTATCAAATGTTTCATATCAAGCGACCATGGATCCAATCCGTGTTCCTTGACAAGCATGAAAAGTAAAGTTACACTTCTGGTGAATGGATCTTCTATTGTAGAAACCTCAGCAGCTGAACTAGCTCCATTTGCAATTTCAATATATTGATCTACACGATCCACATCAATCCCAACCATAGCTTTGTGGAATAATAAGTGATTTACGACCTGACTCATGCTTTTGCCTCCGTTTCAGTTGGCAATGAAGATATGAAAGTATCAACATCTTGAATTTGGTGTAATCTGGAAACGCCATCGTCTCCCATGAATACTCCAATAACATTTTCAGCTTCACGAAGTGCTGCATGATGCAAACTTACAACTAAGAATTGAGCAAAACTGGATTGCATAGCAATTGCTCTACCTATGTGTTCAGTATTAACTCCATCCAAGTTTTGGTCAGGTTCATCTAGAAGATAGAATGGACTTGGATCATAACCTTGTATTGCAAAAATAAAAGCCATAGAGACTAGTGATTTTTCACCACCAGAGAGAGCTTCTACAGGATATAATTTCTTCTTTGGCATGCGAGCCTTGATGGTAACTCCACCTTCAAATGGTGAATCTTTATTCTCAAGAACTAACCAAGCTTCTCCACCTCCAGTAATTTCCTTAAAAGAAGTCTTGAAACTTTCACCGATATGGTTGTATACTCCCATAAATTTATTTTCTTTTTTACTTGAAATCTTATTTTCTAAGGATTCTAATCTCTTTACTTCTTCTTTTAGTTGTTTTCGATGTTTCTTTATTTCACCAAACCGTTCTGATTCTAGTCTGTAATGATCTAAAGAGAGCATGTTAACACTTCCTAGACGATTTCGTCTTCTTTCTAGGTTTTCTTTATTTGTTTCTAACTTTTCCCTACTTAGAACTGTTTGAGGTGTTTTTGTCTTATCAGGAATTCTATCTTTTGCTTCTACTAATCTAGGTTCCCGTGTTGCAATTTCTACCTTCAAATCATTCATAGCGTGCTTTCTGCTTATCTTCAATTCTTGATTTGTAGAATATTCACTTTTTAGTTCGGTTAAAATATCATGTAATTTATCTCTTGAATCTCTTAATCCTTTCAATTGTTTGAACTTAGTTTGCTCTTCATTTCTTAATTTCTTTAATTCTTTATCTAATTTAGCAGAATTTTGAGTTTCTTGTTTGAGAACCTTTTGTAATTCTTTTTGTTCTTTTTCATTTAAGTCTAAATCGCCTTTTAATCTTCCAACATCAGATTTAGTGGCTTCAGTTTTTGCAGATAGAGCAGCAAATTGGCTTTGTTTTCCAGATAAACCTTCTCTGAATTCATCCAATTCACTTTGCAATTTTGCAATATTCTTAGAGGATTTTCCTCCAGCTACAGTCTGTAGATCCTTGGTTGCATCAGATATTTCTCCAGTAATTGTTTGGATTTCTTGTTCTAAAGTTTCAATTGTTTCCTTTCTTTCAATAATTTCGCCTTGTAATGCCTCGACCATTCCTTCTCGAGATTTGAGTGCATCTTCAGCCTCTTGAACTCTCTTCTTTACTTCTTCAGCTCTTCCATCATAGTCTGTAACACGAGTTTGGAATGCGGCCTTTTCGCTTTCAAGTTCTTGTCTAGCGGTAGCTAATTTTCCTGCACTATCTATTAGTTCACCAAGAGCAGATGATTTCTGTAATTTTTCAGCATCTAAATTTCCAATTTCAGCACTTAAATTATCAATTTCAGTTCTATCTGCAGTTCCAAAACTAACGCCAGTGCGTGGTGCTGCACCTCCAACGAGAGCACCTCCACTTTCAAGCAATTCACCTTGCAAAGTCACCATTCTTCCTTTACCAAGATGCTGTCTAGCATTGGTTAATGAATCAATGATCACAGTATCTCCAAATACATTTCCAAATGCATCTTTGTATCTGGAATCAAATTTAACTAAATCTTGAGCAAAACCACTTGCACCAGGTTTCTTTGAAATCAAAATAGCAGCAGCACTTGGTTTGTATGAATGAATTTTGTTTAAAGGTAAAAATCGCACTCTTCCAATTTTGTTACGTTTTAGGAATTCGATAGCATCAGCTGCAGATCGGTCATCTTCAGTAACTATTGATTGAAGTCTTGCACCTGCAGCAACTTCTAATGCTGTTGCATATTTTTCATCTACTCTTCCTAATTCAGCAACAGTTCCTATTATTCCAGATAATTTACCTTCATCACGGCATTGTAATACAGCTTGAACGCCTTTAGCATAGCCGCCAAATTCTTCTCTTGCTCTTTGTGCAGCTTCTTTTGAAGCTAATTTCATTGATAAATTACGCAATTTACCTTCTAAATCAGACAATTCTTTTTGATATTTTTCAATCGCTTTTAAAACTTCTTTGTGTTTTTTCTTAATTTTTTCTAAATTTTGATTTGCAGATTTATTTCCAATCTCCATATCTTTTAATTGGAAATCAGCCTCTTTTGCATCAGTTATGATTGAGTCCAACCATTGTTTTGAACGGATAACTTGTTCTTTAGCATTAGTTAATTGATTTTCTAATTGCTCTTTTTCACCTTCGATTCTATGCCTTTGCATTTCAAGTTCACCGGCTTTCTTTCGAAGTTCTTCAAGTTGATCACGTTGTTTTTTGACAACTTCGGAATTATTTGCAGCAGCACCTTCTAATTCGCTTAGACGTGCAACTTTAGCAGAGACTTTACTTTCTAATTTTTTAATTTCTTTGTTTAAAGAATCTAATTCTTTTGTAAGCGCTTTAAGCTCTTTAGACGCAACTTTGTGTTCACTAGTTATTCTTTTTCTTTCAATTTCTAAGTCTCTTAATTCATTTTGTGCACTTTCAGCATTTCTTCCTGCCAAGGCATGTGCTACTCTAGCCTTATCCAATTTTTCTTGTAATTCACGAGCTTTATTTCCTCCTGAAATTCCAATTTCATTTTCAATTTCTTTAAATTTTAATTGATTTGCTTCAATGTCTTCTTTTCTCTTTAGCTGTTTTTTGTCAATATTTTCTAATTCTTTAGTATATTTTTCAACAATTTCTCTTCTTGAGTTAATTTCAGCTTCCAAATCAAAAATGGTTCTAAATTTTAGAGAAATTTCGTTTTCATTAATTTCCTCAATAATCTTTTCTAGTTTTTCAGCATCTTCTTTTTCTCTTTCAAGCTGCTTTAGAGTTCTTTTGGATTCTTTTGCTCTTTCATTTAAAAGTACTAAATCAGCTTCTACTGATTTTCTAGCACTTCGTGTTCTTTTTAGCCTATTATCGTATGCAGTAATACCTGCAACGTCCTCTATTTTTCTTCTTCTTTCAATTCCAGACATTAAGGAAGTTTGAATAACGTCTCCTTGCTGAATTATATTATATCCTGTTGCATACAATCCAGCTCTTGAGAACAATGCTTCAAATTCTCTTGCAGAAGATTTCTTTTTGTCGATTTGATAGTATGTAGTCGTATCCTTACCCTTTAATTTTATTCCTTTAGTGAATGTTACTAGATCTTTTTCTATAGCCAAAAATCTATCACTATTGTCAAATGACATTGAAACTTTACATGATTTAGGTCCACTTTTCTTTTTGCTTCCTTCTTGGAAACCATGTATTAGCTGTTTTAATTTTCTAGCTCTCAAAAGTTTAGTAGAGCGAGATCCTAAGATGAAAAGTATTGCATCAGTTATGTTAGATTTGCCTGAACCATTAGGTCCAGTAATACAAGTAAATCCCGGTCCGAGAGGGACGGTAACGTGGCCTTTGAAAGATTTAAAATTCTCGAACTTAAGTTCGAGAAGCCTCACTCAGAAGGCCTCCAATTGAGATTGTCGAGGTTCGAGTCGCATCGCTTCTCGACCTCCATCAACAGTAGGTTGATGTTGATTCTTGTAAGATTTCCAAAAGTTTGAAATTAGATTTGTTCGATCTCCTCTATCGCCGGCTACCAATCCAGACAGATAGGCATTTCGATCATCTTTACTCCACTTTGTAGCAGATAACCCTGCTCTAATCAGCATTCCATCCATAATTAATCTTCCGATTAGTCCGTTTCCAGATTCGAATGGGCGTACTTGCTGAAATCTATGATGGAACAATATAGCTCTTTCGAAAGGGTGTAAAGGAGAAGGGTCATGCCACCATTGTAGCAAACCTTCAAGTTCATCTTCGACTAATATTGCAGGAGGAGGCATGAATGCTGAGCCAGGCAAGTTAGCTGAATTTTCTCTAAGAATTCCACCTTTTCCAGTTCCTTCAAATAAATCTTGATGTAATTTTAAAATACTTCTTTTTCCTAATCTAACAATTCTTTCGCTAATTTCTCCATGTAATCTTCTTAATGATAAAACTTCTAATACTTTTGATAAAGGAATTCCAGATGGTGCCCTATCTTGATCAAATATTGATTCAATATTTTCAAATGTTAAGGGGTTTGAGGACAACGCCATATTTCCATAAATAGTAGCTATGCGGTTTCTAGCATGTTCTTTAACTTTTTCATCAGTAGTTTGTAGCCTATGTATTGCTCTGTTAAGGAACTTCATCCTTTCTAAACCAAGAAGAGCTTCTTTGTCTAGATATGGCGTCCTATATGTTTCAGAAGACATGTGTGCCATTCTTTCAATGGCAGCTAGTTCCAATTCATTAGTATATTGTTGTTTTAATCGCTCTAGTTCAAACTCATCAGGTTCTTCAGAACCTAGGTATCGTTGTACCTTTTCTACGCGACCATCATACTTGAAAGATTTGACGAGGTAAAAGTAGTGCTGACCTCGTGTGGTCTTCCTTGTTAAGTACACCATGAGTTCATTCTCATTGGTTCCACCTTTTAAAGTTTATCTATGGGCGTGTTGAGTCTGAAATAGAGGCTTTGAACCACCAAAATAATTACTTTTAAGCAAGGTGGAACACAAAATAAATATAATAATGAATTGAATATTTTATAGACGATTACAATCCATATTTATGGTAACAGTATTGTTTATCTGTACAGGCAATGCAGCTAGGTCACAAATGGCAGAGGGATTATTGAAAAATATGAATTCTTCTTTAACAGTTTTAAGTGCAGGTACTAAACCCGAAGGTTTGAGTCCAAAAGCCACTCTTGCGATGGAAAAGATAGGTATCGATATTTCTAATCAGCAATCAAAAAATATATCTAATCTTGATTGGGAAAAAGCAAATTATGCAATTACTCTTTGCGGCTCAGCAAATGAAACGTGCGTTTCAATGCCTTGGCCAGATGCTTGTAAAAAACTGCATTGGCCGATTGAAGATCCAGTTTCTCAAAAAGATTACGAATTAGCAAGAGATGAGATAAGTAGTAGACTTTTAGAATTCTTGCAAAAAGAAATTTCGTCAAAAAGCAAATA
>CESD01096121.1_pt1 | contig 13755 bp, 8 predicted proteins | sample 531191 | NCBI WGS metagenome assembly CESD01 (sample SAMEA2622021, study PRJEB7988) | marine metagenome | biome: marine biome (ENVO:00000447); feature: deep chlorophyll maximum layer (ENVO:xxxxxxxx); material: "saline water (ENVO:00002010), including plankton (ENVO:xxxxxxxx)" | depth 188 m
TAGAATTAATTTCACCTTCAATTGCCTTTTGAATTATATCACTTTTATTCGTCCCCCACGCAAGTAATATAATTCGCTTTGCAGACAGGATGGTTTTAATTCCAACTGTAATCGCTTTCCGGGGAACATTATCAAGTCCGTTAAACGCTTGAGTTGCATCAAATCTTGTAAGGTGATCTAAAGTAACTAATCTAGTTTGAGAATTAATGTTTGATCCAGGTTCATTAAAGCCTATATGACCAGTTCTTCCAATTCCCAATATTTGTAAATCAATCCCCCCTGCCTTTAATATTTTTTGCTCATAATCTTTACAATAGTTTATTACCTGATCTGATTGTAATTTACCTCTGGGTATATGAATATTTTTTGGAAGAATATCAATGTGATTAAATAGATTATCATGCATGAATTGATAATAACTATTTATGTCTATTTTTTCTAATCCAAAATACTCGTCAAGATTAAATGTTATTACATTTCTAAAACTTAATTTTTTCTTATTGTGAGACTCAATGAGTTTTTTATAAACGCTAATCGGTGAGGAACCAGTTGCCAAACCTAATACGCACATTTCATTCTTTTTTTGTTTGGATCTGATTAACTCACAGATTTCATCAGCCACAGCTATTGATCCAACTTCGGGTGATTCAAAAGAAATATTATGTAATTTTTCAAACCGGTTTTCTTCAAATGTGCCAGGGGCAACAAATGAGATTATACTTTTTTTCATTAACCTTTAAGTTTGTTTGACTTCTTTGCAATAAATTTAATTAAAATGAGCATATCATATAGTCAAAAACTAATAGATTTGAAATTGAGAATATGAATTACTATAATTATAATTCAAATAAATTAATTTTTTTAACATGTAAATTTTTAGTAATTATTACTAAATGTAAAGTATTAGTAATTCTAGCCACCCTTGTACTGATATCATGCAGTAAAGATTCGGCAGACGAAAATATTATTCATAATAAGGAGATTGATGACATTACGATTGGTCTTAAAACTTACGCCATTGAAAAAGGAAAATTCATTGGTAATCTAATGCGAGATGGAATGTTTGATAATTTGCAGGTCAATAATGGTCTTACTGACAATTTATTAAAAACAGAGTACAATGCACTGGTATTAGGTAACAAAATGAAAATGTCAAACCTACTAAGAACTCGTCCTCAGGATCCATTTAATATTAAAATTGAGGATATAAACACTGCCAATATAGATAAGTTTATAGCATATGCTGATAAACATGGTATGAGAAAAAGGGGACATGTAATGATCTGGTATAATCAAATTCCGTCTTGGTTAAAAATTGAAGCACCTGAGTGGAGTGCTCAACAAATCTATGATTTTTCAAAATCTTATATCCTTGCACTCTCCAATTATTGTAAGGGCAAAATTGATGAATGGGATGTTATAAACGAAGCTATAGTCAACAATGGATTTAGGGAGGATACTTGGTATAAAATTGTCAATACTCAAGCTAACTCAAATGGTGAAATAGGTTACCATAATTATTTTGCATACTTGTTTAAATGGGCTAGACTGGGTGACCCAGACGTTGAACTATTTTATAATGATTACAATATTGAGGCGTTTGGAACCTCAAAAAATAATTTTATGCGGACTTTTGTGAAGAAATTAAAATCAGACTATTCTGCTCCAATTGATGGAGTAGGGCTTCAATCTCATTTTAAGATTAATCTCACAACTAATGAATTTATTAGTAGAGTAGGAAAGACAATTGATGATTTAGGAGAATCAAGTTTTATTGCCAATATAACAGAGCTTGACATTAGAATTTGCAATGGTGATACTCAAACTTTAGAGGATCAAAAAAAAGCATATAAAAATATTGTATCAACAGCATTTTCCAGAGATAATTGTAAAACAATTTTAATTTGGGGTCCATCTGATAATGATAGTTGGATTAACTCTCATTTTGAAGGGTGTGGTCAAGCCACACCACATGATGAAGAATTTAATAGAAAACCTGCTTACTTCGGGATTAAAGAGGCTTTATTAGCATTATAAATTAATTCTATTAATAGTGTAAAATACTAATTTAACCGTCGGAATGCGGTACCTGATTTTTTACTTTTAAAGAAAAAATAAAATCCCAAAATAATCATTGGTATACTCAATATTTGTCCCATATTTAGATAAAGTGAGTTTTCAAATATAACTTGATTCTCCTTAATGAATTCAACTAAAAAGCGGAATAAAAAAACAAGTATTAAAAAAAGACCTAATAAACTTCCCGGTCTTAGGTCAATTAAATGCTTTTTCCATAAAATGAATAATAAAACGCTAATTAAAAAATAGGCAAATGATTCAAATAGTTGAGTAGGGTATCTATTAACTCCTACTAAATTAGTTTGAAGTACAAAATTAGTTTTTGATCTATTTAAGGTATATTTCAATTCTGAACCCAAAGGATTAATTATATGGTTAAATTCATTTTCAGTTTTTGGGAATATGAAAGCTAGCCTCTTTTTAATACTTTGCCGTATTCTACTTTCCTTGAATTTTTCGTTATGAAAAATAATTTTTGTTTCTATGTTTGGTTTACCAGGCCCGAAGAAACTAGAAGTTTTATTAAAAATAACCTTTTCTACAAAAGGGAGTTGTTTTTTTATACTTTCCTCAACAGGTTTAACTAATACTACTCCAAATTTATTTCCAGTGGTTTTACCTATAATTTCTGAATTTATAAAATTACCTAATCTTACTAATGATGCTCCAATCGCTATTCCAATAACTATTCTATCCAGTATTTGGTAATAACTGTAGCCATTTCTATTTCGATCTTTGATTTGAATCCAGTATTTCTTCCATTTAATTTTAAATGAGTAAATAGCTAAACAAAAAAGAATTCCGATTGCAGCTCCATGACTTGATAATCCCCCCTCCCAGAAAAAGAAAATTTGAAAAAAATTTTTTTTTAAAATTTCAGGATTATAAAATAATATATGACCAATTCTGGATCCAAATAAAGTTCCAACAACTACGTAAATAATTTGTATTTCAGCCGAAAGGCGATATCTTTTTTCTATCTGATATGATTTTCTTACAAAATAACGACCTAAAACAACTCCAATTGCAAACAATAAGCCGTACCATTTTATTGAAAAAAAGTCACTCTCGAAAACATAAATATTAGGGTGCCATATTTGATGCCATAATTTATAATGTTGAGCTACCATATAATTAATTAACGGACCTTAAAATATACTAATTAATATTATCAAAAGTTCCTATTGGACGACCCTCAGAGTTTAGTTCAAGTTGGAATTCAGCAAGTTTCTCTTTCAATTCACCAGCTTTTTTGGGAAAATCTTCAAGACGATTATCAAATTCTCTTAAATCAGAATCTAAGTTATAAAGTGATTCTTCATGTTCCACCGCCCATATTCCTTTTCCACTTTTAGCGTCTTCTCCAGGGGTTTCAATGTAGTTGAAAGTAGAAGGAGCCAAATATTTCCATTTCCCTTGTCTTACTCCATATAATGTGTTGTTTTTGTGATAGTAAAAAAATCGGTCTTCTAATTCAGGCTGTGGTTTGTTTCTGAGAAGTTCAAGGACATTAACCCCATCAATTTTATTTTTAGGAAGATTTGCCCCGGTAGCTGCACATATTGTAGGCAATATATCGATTGCGGATACCAACTGGTCCACCCTAGTTTTTGCTGGGATAACGTCAGGCCAAGATATTACACATGGAACTCGATAGCCCCCTTCAAATACATCAAACTTACCACCTCGAAGTGGTCCAGAGGATCCCGCATGATTTCCATAAATCAGCCAAGGACCATTATCAGAAGTATAAATAATGATTGTATTATCATAAATATTTTTTTCTTTTAGCACTGATACTAGCCGACCTACATTGTAATCAATCTCTTCTATTACGTCCCCATAAACGCTCCCCATTGAAGTTCCCTTGAAATTATCTGAAGCAAAAATAGGAACATGAGGCATACTGTGAGCTAGGTAAACGAAAAAGGGCTCATCATCGTTTTTACTGTTAATAAAATCAATAGCGAAATCAGTATATCGCTTTGTTAATAATGATTGATCAGGTTTAATTTCAATAACTTTTTCGTCTAGCATAATTGGTAGTTTTTCACGATTCATATCATTGGAATAAGGAATCCCAAAATAGGTATCAAACCCCTGATAAGTAGGTAAAAAAGGTGCTTTACTTCCTAAATGCCATTTCCCAGCCATGGCTGTAGCATATCCCTTTTCTTTCAGTACCTCAGCTGTAGTAATTTCATTTGGATGAAGTCCAACTTTTCCGCCATTTTTTCCACCAAATCCATGACCCTCAGGCCACAGCACCCCAACTACTCCAGTTCTCATTGGATAAGAACCGGTTAATAATGCTGCTCTTGAAGGAGAACAAGTAGAGGAGGCAACTAAAAAGTCTGTCAGGGTTACTCCATCATTTCCCAAAGCATCGATATTAGGGGTTTTAATATCCATTGATCCAAAGGATCCCAGATCACCATACCCTTGATCATCAGTAAATATTATGACTACATTGGGTGGTTGAGTAGTTTTTTTGGTGTCTGAATCACATGAAAATATTATGGCACAGACAATTAAGTATTCAATTATTTTCATACTATACTTTTAATTCATAAGGTTTACGATAGGCTTTTCCACGCCTAAAGTTAGCTTCAATATCATCGATAAATTCTTCTTTAACGGGATCCCAGTTTAATGGTCTTCTAAATTCATATGCTAAGTTTGCAATTTGACACATGGTAGCAGTTCTATGTCCAATTTCAACATCACAAATTGGTTTAGATCCATTTTTAATAGAATCTAACCAGTCTACATAATGATTTTCTGAAAAATATAATTTTGTATCTGTTGATTTTAGATCTATATCTTTAATTTCTAATGGATCAGTTTCACAGCTACCCCTATTAATAACTAAACTCCCTTCTGATCCGAAAAATTTAATTGAGTATGGTTTAAAATATTTATGCTCAATCTCTATTCCATTAGAGTAGAACATTTTTAGACCTCTAGATGCGGTTGGTTCAATAGGTGGATCATACTTTATAGGTCCAGAGTTGTCCATTCCTAATGCCCATTGGATAATATCAAAATGATGAGCACCCCAATCAGATAAAATTCCTCCTCCAAACTCTCTATACCACCTCCACATTGGAAACCAATTAGCTTCTACAAGGATTTTATGATATGATCTCAAAGGGGCAGGACCTAACCACTTATCCCAATCAAGATAGTCAGGGGTAGGCTGATAAGGAAGATTGCAGGCTGCCGAAGGATTTCCAACGTCAACCCATACTTTTTCAATTTCACCTAAATAACCATTTCTTATGATTTCACAAGCCTTCCTCCAATTAGCCTTACTTCCACCATTAGATCTTTGCATGCTTCCCGTTTGAAATGTTTTATTGTATTTTCTTGCTGTATCGACCATTAGTCTTCCCTCTTCAATACTATGTGACATTGGTTTTTCGCAGTAAACATGTTTACCTGATTTCATCGACTCTACTGATTGAATTGCATGCCAATGATCGGGGGTAGATATTATTACTCCATCAATATCTTTTCGTTCTATTAAATCTTTATAATTTGAATAAGTTGTTAATTCTAATTTATTATTTGAATCTAATTCTTTAATAGTTTTTCTAAACTGATTTAGTTTAAGTTTATGTACATCGCATGCCGCAATTATTCTAGATTCTTTCATTTTAGTGAACCTCTTACCTAATCCTCTAGCTTGGGCTCCAGTTCCAATTATTCCAAGGTTAAATATATCACTTGGTGCTTTGAATCCATTTCCAAGAACGTATCGAGGAACAATTGATATTCCGGTAAAACCCATTGCGGCTTTTTTTATAAAATCCCTTCTATTATTTTTCATATTTTTCATCCAAGTTTTTAAAATTCGTTTATAGTACTGAAAGAAGATGCAGGTAATCCTTCTTTGTTAAAAAAATTTGGTTCGAAATAACTTTTCCACCCATACCTTACAAATTTAGGGTTACTTATTTTTTTTGACCAAACAATCACTTTATTATTTTTTATCACTGCGTTGGCATCATAAAATTTTTTGTCTTGATCGGCAATTTCAAAATATTTTAAAAATTTGTCTTTTGAATGTAAACCTTCTCCGACATGATTAAAACTCAGATAAGCTCTTGAATTATTAAAACTTATAGATTTGTATAGGGGTCCACTGTAGGTCAAATCATTTAATCCATAGTCTTTAGCTAATGCCCAAAGGGCAAGTCTTTCTCCTACAGGTTTTTTCTTTGGAGCATGAATCAATCTTGGGTGACCAATATCTGATGTAATCGCCATTCCTAAATTTGATTTAGCAAGAGCCTTCCGTTGAACGTCTCTAAATTCAGCATGGATTGAGTCCTGCCTTGGATTTTCATTTGATCCGACTGGAGCTAATTGAACATAATAGAAGGGTAGCGTTTTATTTTTCCACTCTTGCCTCCAACTATCAATAAGTGATGGAAATAATTCTTTATAAACCTCAAACTTTCCTCTGTTTGATTCTCCCTGATACCATATAAAACCTTTCAAAGTATATGGAACAATTGGAGCAATCATCCCATTAAAAAGAGTTGATGGAGAAAAGCTACTTTTTTTCATGGCAACTGGTTTGACTATTTCATTTATACCATTCTTCAAAATATGGAAACTTTGATTAACTAAATAACTTGTAGTTTTAAATTTCCATAGGTCTGAAAATTCTATTATTTTTTTACTTTGATTATATATACCAAAATCTTTTATTTTCTCAAAATTTCCAGTTGAACCCCAATTATCAATAAGTCTAATTGCAATAATGTTTTTACCTTTTTTTAAAATATTTTCAGGCAAATTTATTTTATTTGGATTTTGCTTTCCCCAGGATTCATTTCGATAAACCATTTTGCCATTAATAAAAATTGTAAAAAGCTTTGTGTTTATTTTTCCAAGTTTTAAATTAAATTCTTTGATAGCATCATCCTTAATTTCAAAATTATTTCTAAGCCAACCTGATCCATTAAAATAATTTCTTTGAAAAATCTCTCTTATTTCCTCCAATTCAAAATTTTTCCAACTCTCATCATTATAATCGATTTCGGTGATTCGTTTTCTATCAAGATTTAACCATTTAATATCCTTTGATTTTAAAATACTATCAAAATGAACTTTTTCTAATCCATTGACCCATTTATTATATTTTGAATTAGGGTCTCTGGCTATTTCTAATTTTTTAGAAGTTTCTTTAAAATGAAATCCAAAAATATCGTGACCATCAACCTTTTCAATGAAATCACTTTTAGTCCATGTTTCAGCAGGAGAGCCGCTCCAACTCGAGTGAATGATTCCAATAGGGACATTTAATTCAAGGTGTAATTTTTTACTAAAAAAATAACCAACTGCAGAGAAGTCTCCAACTGTTTCTGGGGAACATGCCTTCCATTTCCCAGACACTTTTTTTTCAGAGGCAAATGCTATTTTTCTTCCTACAGTGAACATTCTTATTTCTGGAAATTTTGCATTAGGAATTTCCTCTTCTGCACTATCAACGGGCCCTTCTGATTTAAATCCTTTTACAGGCATTTCCATATTGGATTGCCCTGATGCCAGCCATACTTCCCCAATAAGAATGTCTTTGATAATAAGGCTATCCCTTTCAGATTTAACTGTCATTTTGTGAAGCTGGTGATCGACTTTAGGGGTACGTATTTTAAGATACCAACTGCCTGTCGAATCAGATAAAACGCCAGCTTGTTCACCCCAGCTTGTTTTTAAGTTTATTTTGGTATTTGCAGTTGACCAACCCCATACGTTAATAAGGGTGTCTTGTTGCGCAACCATTTGGTCTTGAAATAAACTTGCTAAAGACAATTTCCCGGGCTTATTGGACTCACATGATATGATTAGAACCGTTAATAGTATGGTTGGGAATTTGAAGTGTTTATTCATCTTATAAGTGATTGATAGAATTGAAGGAAGAGGCAGGTAAACCCTCTTTATTAAAAAAATTAGGAGTTAAAAAGTTTTTCCATCCATATCTAACATATAGGGGTGTAGATACTTTTTTGGACCATACAATTACTTTATCTCCTTTGATTTGCGCATTAGCAGTTTGAAAAATTTTATCTTTTCCAGCAATTTCAAAATATTTTAATTTTTTATTTGTGCAGTGAAGACCACTTCCAATATGATCAAAGGAAATAATAGCTTTACCTTTTTGAAAGTTTACTTCTTTAAAAAGAGGGCCAGAATGGGTTAGGTTCTTGTATCCATAATCTTTCGCCAACGCCCAAAGTGCAAGTCTTTTTCCTACTGGTTTTTTGATTTTGGGATGAATATCCAGGCTGTCTCCTATATCCATCGTGACTGCCATTCCTACATTTTCTTCTGAAAGAGTTAGCCGCTGCTGCTCTCTTAAATTTGCTGCGAACTCACCGCTAGTCTGATTTCTCCTATTAGCATATTCATGAGGAGCTATTTGAACATAATAAAATGGGAGTTTTTCATTTCCCCATTTTTTCCTGTAAGTTTTAATAACCGATAAAAAGGTCGACCGATAATTTTCATAACGTGTTACGTTATTTTCTCCCTGATACCATATAAAGCCTTTAAGCGAGTAAGGTGAGATTGGAGAAATCAATGAATTATATAGCATGGTTGGCTTACTTCCTTCTCTTGGCATCCTTAGCTTTGATGGAAAAACAATCTCATCAAATCCTTCTTTGAGATTATATAAACGATTATTAGTTTTCCAGGAAGAAAACCTTACTTTCCAAGTATCAAAAAATGAATAAATCTTTTTATTATTATAATATATTCCTCTTTCTTCATCCTCCAATAACCCACCATCTCCATACATATCAGCTATTCTTATTGCTATTGTATTAATACCCTGATTGAGAATATTATCAGGAATTAAAAATCGACTTTCAAATTTCCCATAACCCTTACGTCGATTAACGAATTTACCATTAATAAATATGTCAAAAAATTCATTTACCCCTCCAATCTCAAATTCTAAATCAACAACTTGATTTTTTTGATAATCAAATGTTTGTCTTAACCAAACTACTCCATCAAATTCATTTTCTATACTAAATTTTTCATTTATCTCTTTTAAACTTAAAATTTCCCAATTAGCATCATTGTATTTTTTTTCAATAAATTTTTTGTTTTCATCACTCAAATAAGTTGTGTTATTGTCATCATTAATTAATTCATTTAGCTCTACATAACTGTGACTACTCAACCACATATTATAAGGTGTGTTTGGGTCTAATGAAATTTTTATTCTTTCATTAATTTTTTCAAACCCTTTAACTTTTTCAAGTAATTCTGGCATTGCATAAGCTTCTGCAGGATGACCCATTCGCCAAGTACCATGGATAATTCCAATAGGAACTTGCAAATTATTAAACAATTCTTTTGCATAATAATATGCAACTGCAGAAAATTCTGATACCGTTTTAGGAGAACAAACTCTCCAACTACCGTTTACATTTTTATTTGGAGTAAAAGAATCACTTCCTGTTGCTCTAAAGTATCTTATTTGTTTAAAGTCAGCTGCTTTAATTTCATCTTTAGCACCTTGAACTTCAGTGATTTTATTCCCCATTTGCCATCCCATATTTGACTGACCTGAGGCAAACCAAACTTCCCCAAAAAGAATATCTTTTATGATGATTTTATTGGCTGAGCTTTCAATTGATAATTCGTGTGGCTTTAAGTCAGCCTTTAATGTTTTAATTTTCGTACTCCATTCCGAATTATCATTAGCGAAAATTACTTTTCTTTCTCCCCAATCAGTTTCTAAGGTAATCTGACTTCCAGGTTTAGCTTGTCCCCAAACAGATACATATTCATCCTGTTGAAGCACCATGTGATCTTGAAATAAACTGCCAAATGAAAGCGTTTCATCATGGCTACATGATAAAAATAAATAAAGAAAAATTAGAATTGTTTTTTTCATTGTACGTTAAACCTTGAGTTGTAATGATTAATTTTTTCTGAAAACTCTTTTATAATATTTTTGGAAGATTTTTCTTCGAAAATGTTAATTTCTTCGAAACCATTTTTGAGTTCATAAAGCTCTTGTTGGACTATTTTTTTAATTTTTGGATCCCACCATTCTATATATGTATGATTTGTTGAATGAACTGCATAGGCTTTTAGGTCTTTAATTGAAATATCTTTTTGAAAGCTTTGATACATGCTAAATGCAGCAGAGTAGTTTAAGGCTTTTGGATTTTTAATAAGAGGAACTAAACTTTTACCATCTACCTTTTTAGGTTTATTTAAACCTACTAATTCACTAAGCGTAGGATATAGATCTAGTAATTCGACAAAACCTTCTCTAGTTTTTTTATTAGTCCTTAGATTGGGGTCATATAGAATTAGTGGCACATGGGTACTTAATTTATAATTGCTATGTTTTCCCCAAATTTGCTGCTCTCCGAGATGAAATCCGTGATCACTTGTAAAGACCACTATTGTTTTTTTATCTATATCCAAAGCAGCAAGTTTCTTCAATAAGAGTCCAACCAAAAAATCGATATAAGAGACACACGCGTGGTATCCGTGAATTAATTCGCTGCTCTGGTATTCAGTTACTTTATTTTGACGATAGTTTTCTGTTTTGTACAAATTTGTGTAGGGCGTGTAACTTGATAGTTCGGACCACTGATATACAATACTGTCTCCCTTAAAGGGCGCTTTATTGTATTTTGAGGGCTCGAATTGATCCCTTAGGTACATATCCCAAAATTGTTTGGGTGCCGCAAAAGGAAGGTGAGGTTTACGAAAACCAACCGCCATAAAAAAAGGACCCTCTTTTAACTTTTCCATCATTTCCATTGTTTCCAAAGAAATCATATAGTCGTTGTATTGTGACAAAGGTTCTTCTTCCATTTCTACAGCGGGTCTTTTTCCATTATTTTTGGAAATTTGTTGGTTTTTAATACTTCCATATGATTCCCAGGCATGAAAACCTTTTTCAAAAGGAATATCATGAAAATGGTGCCAGGCCTTATGATCAACTTTTGACCCGTGATAAACTTTACCTAACGAAGCTGTTTGGTATCCATTTTGCTTAAAGTGGTTAGGCATACTTACTTGTGGATTATCCTTTAAATACTGATTCAAATTTCCTCCTCTACCACCTCTTACTGGGCTTAGACCAGAGAATATACTTTGCCTAGAGGGTGAACAATTTGCATATTGTGAATACGCGTTAGTGAATCGTATCCCTTTTTGAGCCAGGAGATCAATATTAGGGGTAATAGCACTATCTAGGGGTCGAAGGTCATCAACAATTACAAATAAAACGTTAGGCTTTTGTTCCGAGCAAGAAAAAACCACAAAGATCAGGAAAAAACAAAATCCTTTTTTTATCACCGCTTTTTTTGATCAATTGTCATGTCTGTTGGATGGATAGAATGTTTTTCCTTGTTCACCATTAAATACAGATGTAATTGCGTATTTGAAGCCCAATCTGTGAGTTATAATTTCTATTGTATCACCTGCTCTTTCCAGGACTGGTCCAGTATAGTGCTTCCAACCTAAATAAGGTGCTTTTTCAGACGTGTAACGATAACCAATTCGCGATCCTGGAGTCTCACAACTCACACTAACTTTTCCATCATTTATTTCAATACTTGGTTTATCAGTCAATTGAGCCTTTCCGTTTGGATAAAACTCCGTAATCAAATCTACTTCACGAATAAAGCCTTTGTCATCGATTTGATTCATCCAACTCTCACATTCTACTCTGAGCTCGGCAAGAATATCAGCATAAGCTGGATCCTTGGCGATATTATTGAGTTCGTGGGGATCTTTTTCAGTATCAAATAGCTCTTCAATCTCTTTTGATTGTCTAAACCAAAGGGATTGATTTTCATCTAATTCCCCTTGATCGCGCATGCGTAATAGTTCCTGCATAACCTCCATGTTTTCTCTATAGGCAAGAGGAAGGTAATAGGGCCTTTCAGGATTAAAGTTTTTTAAGTATTTGAATCGCTTATTACGAACTGCGCGAATCATATCTACACTCTCATCGAAACGATCAGCGTGCCCATGGATAAACTCTCTTGGTGCCTCTGCTTTAAAACTTCCTTCAAAAGCCTGTCCTTGCATATAATTCGGTGGCTCAATACCAACCATTGATAAAAGTGTTGGGGGGAAGTCCACAAAGCTGGTTAGCCGGTCATCTCTTTCCCCAGCCCTAACCTTATTGGGATACCTAATTATAAGTGGAACTCTTAGTCCAGAATCATAAAGCAATCTTTTTTGTCGGGGTAGTGGACCACCATGATCTGAATACCATACTATAATAGTTTTCTCTAAAAGACCATCCTCTTCTAATTGATTAAGAATTCTACCAACACCTTTATCCATTCTCACAACGTTGGTATACATTCTTTTCATAGCATTTTTTCCAATTTCATTTTGTGGTAGATACGGAGGTACTTGAACATCTAAATCCTCAGGAACTAAAAGAGGGACTTGTGAATTGGAATATTTCTCCCACCATTTTTTTATGCTCCTATCGGGGGGGAACTCATCTCCAGTATCAAAAAAGTTTGCTCTAGTATTCCACATTCCAGATTCATGGCAAACACCAAAATTAAAAATGCTAAAAAATGGAATATTTACATCGGGTCTATTTCTCCAATGAGCAAAAACACTAGATTCATCCCAGGCTAGTTCAGATTTAAAAAACTGATAATCTTCTTTCGCATTATTTGTAGTGTAGTATCCATTTTCACGCATTATTTCACTTACCATTTTCACCTCTTTAGGAGGAACTGCTTGGTAATCTATTATACCAGCCTCCCTGGCTGCAGGCTGCTGGCTCAGAGTCCGCATGTTTTGTGCACCAAATGAATTTGGATACAAACCTGTTGAGAGTGTAGCCCGACTTGGAGAGCAAACACCAGATACGGAGAAATTATTCGTGTATACTACGCCCTCTCGCGCTAAACGGTCTAAGTTTGGTGTTGCCGCTCTTGGATCCCCATATGCGTTAAGATAAAATGGACTTAGATCTTCTGCCACAAGCCAAAGAATATTTAAAGGTTCTTTTTTGTCACTATTAAACTCGCAACCCAGTATTATTGATATTGCAATCAGTGTTAAAAGTTTATTTTTAATTTTCATATTTTGATTTTAAAGTAGTTGAAAAAAAATTTACCATTTTTGAGGTGTGATGAGGCATAAGATTATTACCACAATGATCTCCATATTTGTCGATAATTAGTTCGCTATTTATCCCTTTTTTTAGAAGTGCCTCATGTAAAATTTTACTTTGACAGATAGGAACAGTAAGGTCATTTTCACCATGAAATATAAGAAATGGTGGAGAATTCTCCTTAATATATGTTATTGGGTTTGCTCTCTGAACTTCTTTTGGAACTTGATCGACGAAATTATCAAATAAAGGTATTTTCCTTGGACTTTTAAATTCTTTACCCATCATTTTAAGGCAATCATCAAATACTGACATGTCAGTTGGGCCATAAAAGTCAACTACAGCATCAATATGACTACTGAAATTTAAGAATTTACCAACGTTTCCCTCGACTGACTGATCATAGGACGATGTTCCAGCCAAAGCCGCTAAATGACCCCCAGAAGAATAGCCTGTTATACCAATAAATGAGGTATCTAAGTTTAAGTCTTTAGCCTTTGCTCTTAAATATCTAACGGCTGCTTTAACATCGTGAATTT
>CESD01003959.1_pt1 | contig 13744 bp, 14 predicted proteins | sample 531191 | NCBI WGS metagenome assembly CESD01 (sample SAMEA2622021, study PRJEB7988) | marine metagenome | biome: marine biome (ENVO:00000447); feature: deep chlorophyll maximum layer (ENVO:xxxxxxxx); material: "saline water (ENVO:00002010), including plankton (ENVO:xxxxxxxx)" | depth 188 m
ATTATCCGAAACAGGAGATCCTTTAACTTTTTCTATAGCAATCATGACTAATTGTCCCCCATCTAGGACAGGAATGGGAAATAAATTTATCAGACCTAAGTTAATGCTTAATATTGCTATCATAGATAAAAATGGTACCAAGCCTTCCTTTGCTGCTGATCCTGCTATTACTGAGATTTGAATAGGGCCTCCAATATTATCCGCTGAAACTGAACCCGTGAATAATTTTCCAATCGATGAAAGGATAAACTTGGTAAACTTATAGGTTTCTGTAAACCCAGCAATTAAGGCTTGAAACAGATTACCCCTTTTCTCAATGATTATTTCTTTAGGCCATTGGCTCAAGTTTTGAGAAGCAAAAATACCGATCTTCCCTCTTTCAATACCGTTCTGATAATAACTCTCAGTTTTTAAAGTATAAGAGAATAAATCATTCTCTCTGATTACAGTAACTGAAATATCTTCATTGGGTTTGTTGCTAAGTAATTTAGATAACTCTAACCAAGAACTAATAGGCTGACTGTTTACTGATTGAATGGTATCTCCTGGCTGCAAACCTGCTTTACTTGCTGGTCCTCCTTCTAACAATCCTCCAATTACTGGAGGTATAAGAGGTTCTAAACCAAATGATTGAGCAGGTCTGCTTTGATCAGAATCTTCTAGCCAATTATTTATATTTACAGAAGAGTAAGAAGTAAAGTTTGATCCTTCTTTTACAAAACCAATATCTATTGAACCTGTATCTCCTATTCTATCTGCTAAAAGTATACGAATGTCATTAAAAGTATCTAATTCTGTTTTATCTATACTTACTATTCTGTCTCCATATGCCAAATTGGCATCTTCAGCCAAGCTACCAGACTTAACTCCTCCTATAAAAGACCCTAGTTCATAAGTACCGATTAAAGTTATAAAAAAATAAAGAACTATAGCTAAAAGAAAGTTAGCTATCGGTCCTGCTGCTGTTACAGCAGCTCTTTCATTCAAGGTTGCATCAAGATAAGATTTTTTATTAACCAAGATTGAATCTTGCTGACCTTCAGGTATTAAGTTTTCGCCAAGCATTTGAACGTATCCACCCAAAGGCAGTATGCCAATAGAATATTTACACTCATTCTTGCCTTGAAAAGAATATAGCTCTTTGCCAAAGCCAATCTTAAATTTCAACACATGGATATTGAAATATCTAGCAACTGAAAAATGACCCAATTCATGAATTCCAACTATTAAGCTTATCAAGGCTATAAAGGAAAATATGGTTATTATTACATCCATTTTTTAATTATTAATAATAGAAACAGTCTCCAAACGAGATTCTTTGTCTGAATCAAATATATCCTCTAATGATTGGACAGCTTTTATTTCTATTCTATCCAAGACTTTAGAGATTATTTCATAAATTTGCTTATAGCTTATCCGACCTTCTAAGAAAGCATCTACACATTCTTCATTTGAAGCATTAAGAATAGAAAAACTATTTCCACCAATTGGTAAAAGATCCATAGCTAATTTCAAACAAGGGAACTTTTCTAAATCAGGCTCCATAAAATTCAAAGATTTTATTTCTTTTAAATTCAATTGTTTGGAACCGGAATTAATCCTATCAGGATAACCTAAACCATATGCTATAGGTATTTTCATATCAGGGTTTGATAGTTGGGCCAGAACAGAATTATCTTTGAATTCCACTAAAGAATGGATAATTCCTTCTGGATGAATCAATACCTCTATATTCTCGCAATTGAAAAGCCATCTAGCTTCTATAATTTCTAAACCTTTATTCATTAATGTAGATGAATCAACTGATATCTTTCTTCCCATGTTCCAGACAGGATGATTAATAGCATCTTCAGGAGTAATGTAGTCAAAGTCATTTATATCTTTATTCAAAAAAGGACCTCCAGAGCCGGTTAAAATAATTCTAGAAACTCCAGAAGTATTTACTTCATTATGTAAACACTGATGTATAGCACTATGCTCACTATCTATAGGAAAGATTGTTGCTCCTGTTTCTTTGCATAAACTATTTAAGTATTCTCCTGCAACAACATAAGATTCCTTATTTGCTAACAGAACTTTTTTACCTTTCTGAATTGCATAGTGAACAGGTTGCAATCCTGCTATTCCTACCATGCCAGCAACTACTACTTCTGTTTCATCAGAACCAATGACATCTTCAAGTTCATTTAATGACTGAATTACACAGGTTGACATTTTTTTCATTAAAATATTTGTTTCAAAAATTTCTCTTGATTGCTCGTCTTCTAAATAAACAAATTTAGGTTTAAATTCTGTACATTGTTCTAGGAGTAATTTGTAATTTGTCTTTGCTGTAAGCAAGTTTATTGAAAAATCGTTTTTATTCTGGCGTATTACCTCCAAGGTTGAATTCCCAATGGAACCTGTAGATCCTAAAATTGATACATTCATGATTAGCTTAATATGATTGAAGTGAATATGAAGATAGGAATAGTAGCTAAGTGGCTATCAATCCTATCCAACAAACCTCCATGGCCTGGAATAAGTTTTGAAGTGTCTTTAACCTCCGCTACTCTTTTGAATAGACTAATAACAGCATCCCCGATAACCGAAACAAAGCAAGAAACTATTATCAAGATCAAAAACTGATAGAAATTCTTTTCTACAAAGCTGGACATAATTAGCAAGATGATAAGAGGAGTGAAAGTCATTGCAATTAAAAAACCTTCTACTGTCTTGTTTGGACTTACACTTACTAAGAGTTTTGTGTTGCCAAATTTTTTACCACCAAAGAAAGCCAGAGAATCCATCAGCACACTAATTAATACTATAATTAAAAGTATAGTTTTATTGGTAAGGTCTATACCAAAATGTACAAGAATAGATGCATTTTGATTGATTAAAAAAAACAATGAAGCAAAAAAACCTAGGTGGATTGAAATACCAGACATCAACCAAACAAGATTCCTTTGTAATAAGGGCTTACTAACTGGAAAACTTATTATCAGAAAAAATAATACAAAATAAGTGATTGCGCTAAGGCCAATGAAAGCTTTATTCAAATTTGGCAGGGAAGATAAATATAATAAGACTAGACTGAAAAAAACAAACAAAATTGTTGATAGATTAGAAAATCTTAATCTCAGGAATTCTACTAACGAAATACATGTTAAAAAAAGAACGAAATAAATTAAAAAGTCATTAGGTAATAGAAAGATTAAGGACACAATGCCTATAGAAAGTATTAGCGCACTTATTAGTCTCTGTTTAAGCATTATTACAAAGAGAAGTTTGATTTATCTCCAAATCTCCTAGTTCTAGTTGAATATTCCGTAATAGCCTTTTCAAATTCATCATCATTAAAATCAGGCCACAAAAGGTCAGGAAAATAAAGTTCAGTATAGGCCAGTTGCCATAATAAAAAATTGCTTATTCTTTGTTCTTTGCCAGTTCGAATACATAGATCAGGATCTTTAAATCTTGAAGTAGACAATAAGGAATTAAGATCAGCTTCAGATACATCATCTACACTTGATTTCTTAAGTTGGTTAATGGCATTAAGAATATCCCATCTTCCCCCATAACTTGCAGCGACAACTAGATCTAATTTCTTTTCTTTATCAGCACAAATAGTTAGTTCTTCTGATTTTTTCATTTGATTTACTAGATCATTGTCAAACTGAGATAGATCTCCAATAAAGCTTAATTGGACAGAATTCTCTATCAAATTTGGAACTTGCTCTTTTAAAGCAGTGTTAAGGAGTTTCATTAAAAGATTCACTTCTTCATTTGATCTGCCCCAATTTTCACTACTAAAAGCAAAGATAGTTAAAGTCGATATACCTTTCTCAACAGCAAATTCTACTGCTTCTCTTGCCCTTTGAACGCCTTTTTGATGTCCAGCTACACCTGGGAGACTTCTTTGAGAAGCCCATCTATTATTACCGTCCATAATAATAGCTACGTGATCAGGAATGTTTTCGGAGCTTTTGCCTTCCATAAGAAAAGTTTTAGAAATCTAGCAAATCTTTTTCTTTTGCTTCCAATGCTGCATCTACCTTTTCTACAAAAAGGTTTGTTAACTTCTGTATTTCTTCTTCTCCCTGTCTTTCCTCATCTTCTGAGATTTCTTTTTCTTTTAAAAATTCTTTAAGTTGCGAATTTCCTTCTCTGCGTACATTCCTAATTGAAACCTTTGCATTCTCAGCTTCAGCTTTAGCTTTTTTTATAAAGTCTCTTCGAGTTTCTTCCGTTAAATCAGGAAGAATAACCCTAATAGTATCCCCTGAAGTAGCTGGATTAAGACCTAATTCAGATTCAGAAATTGCTTTCTCTATCTCTTGTACCATTCCTTTTTCCCAAGTAGCAATAGCCAAGGTCTTGGCATCTTCTATTGAAATACTAGCAACCTGAGATAAAGGAGTAAGTTTTTCGTAGTAATTCACCTTTATACTGTCAAGAAGAGAAGGCGTTGCTCTACCAGTCCTAATCTTTTTAAACGCTACATCAAGAGCACCGAGGCTCCTTTCCATGCCTTTTTCAGTATCTTCTATAATCTCTTTTAACATCTAACCCTCAATCTGAGACATTACCTCACTTGCAAAGTCTACTTTTTCTACCTCTATGCCTTCTCCGACCTCAAATCTAGTACAACCTACAATAGTAGCATTGTGCTCTTTAAGTAAATCATTAATTTTTACACTTGGATCCTTAACAAATTCTTGTTCAGTTAGACTTACTTCTGACAAAAACTTCTTGATTTTGCCTTCAATCATTTTTTCAATTATCTCAGCAGGCTTTCCACTCTCTTCTGATTGCGCTTTATAGATCTCCCTTTCCTTTTCAATGATATCTTTTGGAATTTCTGCAGGAGAAAGAGCCATAGGGTCAGTTGCAGCAGCGTGCATTGCAATATCTTTTGCAAGCTGTTCAGTGCCTCCTTTAAGAGAAACTATTGAACCGATCTTATTATTACTATGTAAATAATTTCCAGAACAATCTGCACCATTTTCCGTAGTTGCTATCCTGCGTACAACAATATTTTCCCCTAACTTTTGAACTAGTTTTTCTCTTTTATCTTCAATTCCATCGGCTAAAAGTTCTTCAAGAGGCTTGCCTACGTTGGTAGATACGGTTTCTAAAACTTCTTGCATAAATAGATTGAATGAATCATCTCTTGCAACAAAATCTGTTTCACAATTTATTTCAACCATAAATGACATACTCTCAGAGCTCTTAATGCCTATGAGTCCATCAGCAGCTGATCTGCTAGCTTTCTTACTTGCCTTTAATCCACTAGTCTTTCTTAATGCTTCAATAGCAGATTCTAAATCTCCATTAGACTCCTCAAGGGCTTTTTTGCAATCCATTAAGCCCAAACCGGTTTTCTCTCTTAGCTCCTTTACCTGTGATGCAGAAATGTTACTCATGTCTTAATCCTCTGTTTTGGTTACTTCAGATTTATCTTCTTTTTCCTCTGACTTGTTATCCTCTTGTGATTTTTCTAATTCGGCAATTTCAACTTCAACAGTATTTTCTGACGATGTCTCTTCAGTAACACTTTCATCGATTGCAAGCTCCTCTTGTGGTTCAGCTTCAACTTTTCTAACAATGGCGGGGCCAGATTGAGGTATGTCTTGTTTTAATCCTGTAGCAGATTTTGAACCAATTATGCAAGCATCAGCGACCGCTTCAGTGAACAGAGCTATTGACCTTATAGAATCGTCATTTCCAGGTATTACATAGTCAATACCTTCTGGGTTACTATTACTATCAACTATTCCTACTATAGGTATACCCATTTTACTGGCTTCTGATACCGCTATAGATTCTCTATTCACATCAATAATGAATAATGCATCAGGTAATCCCCCCATTTCTGTCACTCCTCCTATTGACTTCTGGAGTCTATCAATATCTCTTTGTATCTTAAGTCCTTCTTTTTTAGTAATTTTACTAAAAGTGCCATCTTCTTTCTGCCTGAGAAGGTTTTCAAGTCTTGAGATAGAAGATCTGATAGTTTTATAATTAGTTAACATACCTCCAAGCCACCTTTCATTTACATAAGGCATAGAGCATCTTTCAGCTTCATTTTTAATTATATTAGTAGCTGTTCTTTTAGTACCTACAAATAATATTTTGTTATTTTTTGCAGCCACTCCTTCAATAAACTTCAATGCCGGCTTTATCATTTCAACCGTATGTTCTAAGTTGATGATATGAATCTTATCTCTTGTTCCAAAGAGATATTGATCCATTTTTGGGTTCCAATATTTGGTCTGGTGTCCGAAATGTACACCTGCTTGTAGCATTTGTTCTAGCGTGATATCTGCCATCAGCTCTCCTTATAATATTAAGCAACATTACATTGCTCTGGTTATACTTCCACGTTTATCAAACCTCACTAAAGACGAGCGATCTCTAGCACCTTAGATTTAAAGTTACGACGTGTGATTCGTTATTTAAATATCATTAATATCTAAAATGGAGCGCATTTATACCATAAAATTGGAAAATCAAGAATAAATATCTTTCATGCTATATGACCCAGGTTGTTTATTCTTGAGCCATTTACCAGCAAGTATTGCTCCTTTAGCAAAAATTGATCTATTAAAAACTTTATGGGATATCTCTATAGTTTCATCTTCAAAAGATAACTTCAATGAATGTTCGCCAGGAGAGTCACCTTCTCTAACACTAACAATCTGTATATCTTCAGAAGATAGAATATCTGTGAGCTGTGCTTTTATATTAATTGCAGTGCCTGAAGGAGAATCTTTTTTCCCTTTATGATGTTTTTCATTTATTTCGAGAGAAGATGCGACCTTTAGTACATCCTTTGAATTGTCTAAGAGTTTCTTAAATATTGCTATTCCCATACTTGTATTTGGGGCAATTAACAAAGGTATTTCTTTTGATATCTTCTCAATCTCAGTAAGTTCATTTAGATTGAATCCGGTAGTTCCCAGAACTACTGGTATATCTTCTTTACATGCAAACCGCAATATTTCAATTGAATTTTGAGGTGTTGAAAAATCTATAATCAAGTCAATTTGGTATTCATTTGAAATGCTATCTACAATATTAATATTTATGGCTTTTTTACCAATTAAAATGCCTAAATCCTTTCCTAATTCCTTACTTTCCTTTGAAGCACTGCCCCCTATCAGATTAAGATCTGAGTCTTCTAAAATTTTTTCAACGAGGATTCTACCAACTTTTCCAGTTGCTCCAGAAATAAAAGTATTGCACATTTTTTATTTATTTACTTTCAAAAAAAGACTTAACTTTATCAAACCATTCATCTTTTATGGGGTTATGTTTCGCATTATTATCTATTGAGATCTGAAAATCTTGCAAAATTTTCTTTTGGTCTTTTGTAAGATTCTGAGGCGTCTCTATAACGGCTCTGCAAAGTAAATCGCCAGTTGACCCTCCACGTATAGGACTTATGCCCTTTCCTCTTAACCTAAAGAGTTTACCAGTTTGAGTTCCTTCAGGTATCTTAATTTTTACCTTTCCATCTAAGGTAGGTATCTGTATTTCTCCTCCTAAAGTAGCATCAATAAAAGTTATAGGTGCTTCACAATATAGATGCCTGCCGTCTCTTTCAAAAACATCATGAGGTAGTACTTCGATTTGAACAAACAAATCTCCGGAAGGTCCTCCATTAAATCCCGCTTCTCCTTCTCCAGATAGTCTAATTCTGTCACCTGTATCGACCCCAGCTGGAATTTTTACTGATAAAGTTTTTCTATTTTCAATTCTTCCTTGACCTCTGCACGTATTACATGGATCTTCAATCACTTGACCTGATCCGGAACAAGGCCTACAAGTTTGTGCTACAGAAAAGAATCCCTGTTGCGTTCTGACCTGTCCAGCACCTCCACAGGAAGTGCAAGTAACTGGACTAGAGCCTGCTTTTGCACCAGTTCCTCCACAAGAAGAGCATGATTCTAAGGCAGGAATGGCTATCTTCTCAGTTACCCCCTTTACAGCATCTTCTAGACTTATGGTCATTGAGTATTGTAAATCTGAGCCTTTATTGGACCTTTGTCTTCTGCCAAATGGGTCTCCGCCTCCAAAAATGTCACCAAAAATGTCACCAAAAATATCATTAAAACCTTCTCCTGTAGAGCCCGTAAATCCTGAAGCATCTACTCCTTGATGACCAAACTGATCATATGCATTCCTTTTGGATGGATCTGATAAAACCTCATAGGCTTCAGAAGCTTCTTTAAATTTTTCAGGAGCTGAGGGGTCATCCGAATTTCTATCAGGATGATATTTCATAGCTAACTTTCTGTAAGACTTCTTTAGATCATCAGAAGAAGCACTTTTTTGTACTCCTAGAATTTCATAGTAATCCCTCTTAGACATTTCTACATTTAAACAGTCTAATTAGGATTCCTTGAATTTAGGAATTCTGTTGTTCCTTCTCTTCCTTTACTTCTTCAAAATCAGCATCTACTACATCAGATTCGTCGTTAGGGCCACTCTCTTCATTATCTGAAGCTTGTTTTTTAGATTCCTCTTCATATAGCTTTTGGGCTAATGGAGCTGAAGCTTCAGAAAGAGATTTTACTTTTTCATCGATTAAATCTTTATCATCAGACTTTAAAGCTTCTTCCAATTCTTCAATACCTTTTTCAATTGATTCCTTCTCGGCTTCTTCTACTTTATCCTTAGCTTCTTCGAGGGTCTTTTTACAACTATGAACAAGATTTTCACCTAGATTCCTAGCTTGAACTAATTCTTCAAACTTCTTATCATCTTCAGCATGTGCCTCTGCATCCTTTACCATTTGTTCAATTTCATCATCAGATAATCCACTAGAAGCTTTTATTTCAATGGATTGTTCCTTTCCTGTTGCTTTATCTTTAGCTGAAACATTTAGAATTCCATTTGCATCTAAATCAAAAGAGACTTCTATTTGTGGCATGCCTCTCGGTGAGGCAGGAATATCAGTTAAATTGAATTGACCTAAAGTTTTATTTTCTGCTGCTTGCTTTCTTTCGCCTTGAAGAACATGGACTGTTACAGCAGTCTGATTATCTTCAGCTGTTGAGAATACCTGTGACTTATTTGTTGGAATGGTTGTGTTTTTATCAATTAAAGGTGTCATCACTCCACCCATTGTCTCTATACCTAAAGTTAGAGGAGTGACATCAAGGAGAAGCACATCCGTAACATCGCCAGCCAGAACTGCTCCTTGGATAGCTGCTCCAACAGATACTGCTTCATCAGGGTTAACATCTTTCCTGGCTTCTTTTCCAAAAAACTCTTTAACTTTTTCCTGAACCAATGGCATCCTAGTTTGACCTCCGACTAATATAACTTCATCAACATCAGATGCCTTTAAACCAGCATCCTTTAGAGCAATCTTAGTTGGTTCAATAGTCCTAGCAACTAAGTCTTCGACTAAAGACTCTAATTTTGCCCTAGTTAGCTTATGAACAAAGTGTTTAGCTCCTGAAGTATCAGCAGTTATGTAGGGTAGATTGATTTCAGACTGCTGATTGCTAGATAATTCTATTTTAGCCTTTTCTGCTGCTTCTTTTAGACGTTGCAATGCAGCAGAGTCATTATGCAAATCTAGACCAGATTCTTTTTTGAACTCATCAGCTAAATATTCTATTAATGCAATATCAAAGTCTTCTCCTCCAAGAAAAGTATCACCATTAGTTGAAAGAACTTCAAATTGATGTTCTCCTTCAACTTCAGCGATTTCTATTATAGATACATCAAATGTACCTCCACCCAGATCATAAACTGCTATCTTTTGATCTCCCTTTCCTTTATCTAATCCATAGGCTAAAGCAGCAGCGGTAGGTTCGTTAATTATTCTTTTTACATCTAATCCAGCTATCTTTCCTGCATCTTTTGTTGCCTGTCTTTGTGAATCATTAAAATAAGCAGGTACAGTAATTACAGCCTCCTTTACTTCTTGTCCTAGATAGTCTTCAGCGGTTTTCTTCATTTTCTTAAGAATCTCAGCAGAAACTTGCTGAGGGGCTAGTTTCTTTCCTTCAGCTTCAACCCAAGCATCTCCATTTTCTGCTGGTATGATCTTATAGGCGACCATATCTGAATCTTTCTTAACAACGTCGTCTGAATGTTTTCTTCCTATCAATCTTTTTATAGCATAGAGTGTGTTTTCAGCATTTGTAACAGCTTGGTTCTTCGCTGAATCTCCTACTTTAATTTCTTCGCCATATGCAACGACTGAAGGTGTTGTTCTCTTGCCTTCAGAGTTTTCAATTACCTTTGCCTGATCCCCTTCCATTACAGATACACATGAATTAGTTGTCCCTAAGTCAATTCCTATTACTTTTGCCATTTCTTTAACTCCACATTAATTCTCATAAACCTTAAATGGGGTTTAAGTTCTTCTTTTCAAGGGGGTTTTTTACTTTTCTTCAGATTGCTTAGAAACAATCACTTTAGAAGGTCGTAGCGTTCGATCTAAGATTGAATAACCCTTTTGAATAACTTCAATTATAGAATTAGGTTCTAGACTATCGTCTTCAATCATAGAAAGAGCTTCATGTTTATCTGGGTCAAAGGATTGACCATCGCATTCAATAAGCTCTATACCAGAGCCCTTTAAAGAGCTTTCGTAAGCTTTCATAGTCAGTTCAAGCCCCTCTCTTATATTAGCTATCTCTTCTCCGGCTTCACAAGAGGCAATTGCTCTTTCAATATTGTCACCAACTGAGAGGAATTCTTTAGCCAAAGACTCTACTCCGTATAATCTTGCCTTTGTTACTTCTTGAGCAGCAATTCTCCTTACATTCTGCACTTCAGCCTTGGCTCTTAGCAATTGATCTTCTAGTTCATTTATAAATTCTTCTGAACTCTTCTCAGCTTGTTTATCCGCAGCGTCAACTAGCTCTTCTTCAAGGCTATCATCTATTTCTGAATCTCGCTCTTCAGAGACTTCACCATTACTTTGCTTCTCTGCTTTTTTGTCTTCTTTAGTCAAATTAATGCTCCTTAATAGCCAGATATGGGGCTTTAAGAATTCTATTCAAGGTTTATTTGATTTATTTTTTCAAAGGTTTAACGTAAAGCACCATGCTATGGTCAACTATTTCATATCCTTTTTCTTGAACAAGCTTCTTTTGTTGTTCTTCTATAATATCATCTGTGAACTCTATTACATCTCCAGTCTCTAAACACACCATGTGATCATGGTGATCAGAAGGAGTAAGTTCGTAGACAGCATGGCCTTCTTCAAAATTATGTCTAATACATATACCAGCCTGTTCAAACTGTGTTAAGACTCTATAAACAGTAGCCAAACCAACTTCTTCGCCAGCATCAAGGAGTCTCCTGTATATTTCTTCTGCGCTTAGATGGGTTTTATCATCGTGTTCTAATAACTCTAAGATTCTTAATCTAGGAAGAGTTACCTTTAGGCCAGCCTTTTTCAATTCAGCATCATCGCTCACAGTTTATTTCCTCTCTTTAAATCAATATATTTATTAATAATAATACCTATAATAGCTGATTATTTCTAAAATTATCTTAAATGAAAATTATTGTTAAAAATATTTTGCTACTAATCATCGGGATATTTATTTCCAGTTGCAGTATACCTAAGACTTATGAAGTTGTTATAAGCCAAGGCAATCTAGTAGATCAAGAGATGATAGATAAGCTAGAAGTAGGTATGACAGAATCTCAAGTGAAATTTGTCATGGGGACACCTTTGATTGCAGACACCTTTTATCCTGAAAGATGGGATTATTTCACTTCTGTTACTCAAGGCTCAAAAACTTATACTGAACAAAAAATAATTCTTTATTTTGAAGATAATAAATTAGCTAGCTGGGAAGGAGAGTTAATATCGGAAAATTAATTTGTGCTGTTTTTAAAAATCAATAAAGAAATTAAGAAAAACTAATCCTACTAAAACTGGTGCAATGTAGCGTACTGAAAAATACCATGCCTTAAAAATAATATCTTCTTTGAACCCCAATCCTTCCAAAACATGCTCTTTTTTCATTATCCAGCCTACAAATATTGCTATAAAAATTCCTCCCAGAGGTAACATTATTTGGCTTGTCAAGAAGTCTGTTGCGTCAAAAAAGTTTCTACCGAATATAGTAAATTCAGAAATTAAGTTGAAAGAAAGTGCACTAAAAAGACCAATAAACCATGCTGTAAAACCTAATAGAATTGTGGCGGTTTTTCTCTTAATCCTTAAAGACTCGATTAACCAAGCAACTCCAGGTTCAATTAAAGAAATTGATGAACTTAAGGCGGCAATGCTTAACAAAACAAAAAATAAAGTTCCAAAAAGAATTCCAAAAGGCATTGCACTAAAAGCAATAGGTAAAGTAACAAAAACTAGACCAGGCCCTTCAGAGGGGGCCAAACCATTAGCAAAAACTATAGGGAAAATTGCTATACCGGCTAATAATGCAACACCGGTATCTAATGCAGCAACAGAGATAGCTGTTTTTCCAATATTCTGATTAGGTGGCATATATGCTCCGTAAGCCATAATTGCCCCCATCCCAAGACTTAAAGTAAAAAATGCTTGACCCAAAGCTTCCAGCATTACCTGAGGATTAATCTTTGAAAAATCAGGCATAAACAAATAACGTAGCCCTTCAAGAAATGCTCCTGTTTGCATAGCGTACACACACAGAAGTAATATGATAAGAAATAATATAGGCATAAGAGTGTTTATCCACTTCTCTAAGCCTTTCAAAATACCTCTTGCAACGATTAAAACAGTTATTGAGATAAATAAAGTATGCCAGAAAATTAAACTTGAAGGGCTAGATAGTAAATTATTAAAACTTGCACTAGAAGACTCAGCAGTTATATTTTGAAAGCCATTAAATACATAAGACATTGCCCATCCTGCAGCTACACTGTAAAAAGACAAAATTAACAAACCTGCCAAGGCACCGGTGGCGCCTAATAATGTCCATGCGCTTGAAGTATTGGCTTCCTTAGCTAGACTTCTCATCGAGTTTGCTGGACTGCTTCTTCCTCTCCTCCCTATCATGATTTCTCCCAACATGATTGGAAGTCCTATCACACAAATACAGGCCAGATAAACTAAAACAAAAGCTCCACCGCCATTATCTCCTGCCATATATGGAAATTTCCATATATTACCTAATCCTACTGCTGAGCCAGTCGCGGCAAGAATAAAGGTCCATCTACTAGACCAAGTTCCATGAATAGATTTTTTATCTTCCGACATCTGAATACTAAATATATGCTTCTATAGGATTAGAGTAAGGGTTTAGCCAATAAGTTAAGATTAACATAAGACAAATACATAGGATAATGCTAATTCTATTGAATAAATCAATATAAGTATGAGAAATAGTTTGAAAAATTAAGAAGTAAAATCTTATAAATCTAAACAAATAAAAACCAACCATTAAAAATGCTATTCCCCAAGCTGGATTCATATATAGAGTAAGAATAATTCCTATCATTGCTAGTAGTGCTGGTATTATCGCTATTTTTTTTAGCTCACTCCTTAATGGTTGTTCAAAATTAGATCTTAAAGACCAGATTTTTCCGAAAAGGTAGAAAAGTAATAAAGAAAAATATATTTGAAATATATTGGCTATGACTATTCCAGATGAATCGGATGTGAACCAAACAGCCGCGGACAATAAAATACAAGGAGCTATGGATAGGTAAGAAGAACCTCTTATAGACCTCAATAATATCTCTTCATTATTCATGTTCAGTAGAATTTTGTGATTGTAGGTTTATACTCTAAACGTGG
>CESD01099267.1_pt1 | contig 13666 bp, 12 predicted proteins | sample 531191 | NCBI WGS metagenome assembly CESD01 (sample SAMEA2622021, study PRJEB7988) | marine metagenome | biome: marine biome (ENVO:00000447); feature: deep chlorophyll maximum layer (ENVO:xxxxxxxx); material: "saline water (ENVO:00002010), including plankton (ENVO:xxxxxxxx)" | depth 188 m
ATAAATAGGAAGTGGTATTGCGTAGAAGATACACTGTCATATGAACTTTCAGACAGTACGACTGGTCGTTCTTACAAAAATATAAATAATACTGCACTTGGCGATTGGCTAGTTAATTCTTACCCAAATTCTAAAGTTGTTTCAATCTCCGGGAAGGATAGAGGAGCTGTATTTTTAGGAGGCAAGAGACCTGAAATAGCATTGTGGGATGATAGAATGGGAGGATACACGACTTCAAGCTATTATTCCCCTTTTTTGCCAGAATGGGTTACTAGATTTAATCAAAATATGAATGTTGATACATATTTAGATTCAACATGGTATCGAATTTTGCCAGAAGAGATTTATAAAAATAATACAAGAGTTGATAATTTTAAAGGTGAAAATAGTTGGTCTAGAACTGATCCAGTATTGCCATTAAAATTTGATGAATTTAAATTAAATTTTTTGAATAGTTCATTCTATACAACACCTTATGGTGACAGATCATTATTAAATCTTGGATTAGAGGCAGTTAAATTTTATAAAATGGGCTTAGATAATGAACCTGATATACTTTTTTTAGGACCTTCTGCAATTGATGGAATTGGTCATTCATTTGGACCATATTCACATGAGCAGTTGGATAATTATCTTCGTTTAGATAAATCTTTGGGTGATTTTATTAATTATATTGAAAGTATGGTTGGAGAAAATAATACTCTTTATTTATTAACAAGCGACCATGGGGTTTCAGAGTTGCCAGAATATTTAATATCAAAAGGTCTAGACGCAGGGAGGATTCCAAGAGTACAAAGAGACTCCCTCTTTGCCCTAGCTATGAATGAAATTGATCTGCAAATAGGTGGAGGCAAAGTAAAACGATATAGTAACAACTTTTACTTTAATAAAAACTTAAGTACTAGTGAAAGAAAGATTGCTAGAGATTTATTAAAATCTTATTTAATTAAAATTCCCGGCGTAAAAGCTGTTATGTCAAAAGAAGAGATAATTAATGGTGATAATTCTAAAATTTCAACACGATTAAAGAATATGATTCATAATACTAAAAGTCCTGATATTTTTTTAATTCAAAAAAAATATTGGATTACTAGTACTACAGGAACTACTCATGGATCTCCTTATGATTACGATGCTCATATTCCACTTATTTTGTCAAATGGTAAAACTGAAAGTAAAATACGCAAGGATTATCTAAGATCAGTTGACATTGCTCCAACACTAGCAAAAATTTTAGATATTAAGTATCCAAAAAACCTTGATGGTAAGACAATTAAAATTGAATAGTTAAAAAAAAATGATGATTTATTATTTTCATATTTTTCGAAACAAATAAATCAAGTTACTTTCCATTACACTTTAACCTTGAAAAAAGGAGATTATGTGTCAAAAAATGTTAAAGAGTTTACCTCAGTAGATTTTGAAGCTGAGGTATTAAAGTCTGATTCACCAGTTCTCGTAGATTTTTGGGCTGAATGGTGTGGCCCTTGTCGAGCTATAGCACCAGTAGTGGCGGAAGTAGCTGATGATTATTCAGGCAAAGTTAAAGTAGGTAAGCTAAATGTGGATAATGAGAATCAAATTGCTAGTCAGTTTGGCGTAAGAAGTATTCCCACACTTTTAGTTTTTAAAAATGGGGCAGTTATCAATCAAATTGTTGGTTCTGTCCCAAAGAATAGAATAACTGACATCCTTGATTCAGTTATTTAAATATTTTTTAATAATTATCGAATGAATCGAAAAGTTATAATTATTGGTTCGGGCCCAGCGGGTTTAACCGCAGCTTTATATACAGGGCGTGCTAATCTTAAACCATTGGTATTTGAAGGTAATCAGCCAGGTGGACAACTGACAATTACTACAGATGTTGAAAATTATCCTGGTTTTCCTGATGGTATAATGGGACCAGATCTAATGGACAGTTTCAGAAAGCAGGCAGTTCGATTTGGAGCTGAATGTCACTTTAAGAATGTAACTAAAGTTGATTTAAGTGAAAAACCATATAAGGTTTGGGTAGGTGATGAAACTTATCTAACTCAGTCTATAATAATTGCAACTGGAGCATCTGCAAAAATGCTTGGCCTTGATAGTGAAAAAGCACTAATGGGTTATGGTGTTTCTGCTTGTGCTACATGTGATGGTTTTTTCTTTAAAGATAAAAAGGTGTTTGTTGTTGGAGGTGGTGATTCTGCAATGGAAGAAGCAACTTATCTTACAAAATTTGCATCTAAGGTAGTTATCGTTCATAGGAGAGATAAGTTTCGTGCATCTAAAATCATGATTGACCGAACAATGAATAATCCAAAGATTTCAGTTTTGTGGAATAAAACTGTAGATGAAATATTGGGAAGTCAAGAAAAAGGTGTTCATGCCATAGTACTTAAAGATACTATCTCAAGTGAATTAAAAGAGGAAAAATGTGATGGCGTATTCATGGCAATAGGCCATAAACCTAATACTGATCTTTTTAATGGGATTCTCGAGACTGATAATTTTGGTTATTTACAAACAAAAGATGGAAGCACTGCAACAAGCTTAGAAGGTGTTTTTGCCTGTGGCGATGTTCAAGATAATGTTTACCGTCAGGCTGTCACTGCAGCTGGAACTGGTTGCATGTCTGCTATTGATGTTGAACGCTATCTTGAACATGTTAATAATTAAATAGTTTAACGATTTATTCTCCTTTTATGCGGAGGAAAAATGAGTCAAGTATCAAGTCTTATATATGAAATAAATAATTTAAAAAAAATATATAATGACCATGAGGTTATTAATATAAGACAATTAAAATTTCATCGTGGTACTATATACGGAATTGTTGGTCCTGTAGGATCTGGTAAATCAACTTTGCTTAAAATTATGGCTGGTTCCTTAAATCAAACCAGTGGTGAAGTAAAGTATGAAAACAATTATTTCGAAACCAATTTATTTGGTAAAGTAAAGCAGAATTCAGAAATTAAAATTGTTCAATTAAATGATAAAATAGATCAGTCTAAACTTCCTAAATTATTAAATTATGAGTTTTCAGATAGAATAATTCCTCGTTATCTTAAAAAAAACAATTTAATTAATAGAAAAAATGTTGATAATTGTTCTAAAGGTGAAAGAATGTTATTGAATTTAGCCATCGCATTTCAACAAGACCCACGTGTGCTTATAATTGATGATTTTGGAATTGCTTTTGATAGTGAAACAGAAAAAGACCTTTGTAATAAAATTAAATTTATAAATAAGGAGTATGGTACTACTATTATTTTATCAACTCCTTATGATAAAAAAATAAAAAACTTTGCATCAGTCTTGCTTTATTTAAACAATGGTCACCTATCGAAAATCAGATCAAAACAGTCAAGAGAAAAAAGGGCTAGTGCACCCGTCAGAAGAAATAGGCCTCGCCGAAGTTATAAAAAAACAAAACGATAACTTTTAGAAATATTAGATAACAAATATGAATTTAGATCGATACGGTAAAATAACTTCAAATTTTCATAGTAAAAGAATCATGGTTATTGGTGATTTAATGTTAGATAAATATTATTGGGGCTATACTGAAAGAATTTCACCAGAAGCTCCGGTTCCAATTGTCGATGTAGATAGAGTAGATTACAGACCTGGAGGTGCTGCCAACGTTGCACTAAATCTTTCATCTTTAGGATGTGAAGTTGTATTATTTGGTTTTATTGGTTCTGATAATGATGGAATAAAGTTAATTGATGTTTTGAAAAAACAGAATGTTAACTGTGAAGATATTATTGTTAGTGAGAATCGTCATACAACTGTAAAAACAAGAGTCATGTCTCATGATAATCAAGTTATTAGAGTTGATTTTGAATCAAAAAAAAATCTAAGCAATAAATCTATTGAAAAACTTTTAGCTGTTATAGAAAAAAATATTTTAGATGTTGATGGTGTAATTTTACAAGATTACAATAAAGGAGTTTTGAATAAAAATAATATTTCATCAATATTAGATATAGCAAATAAATCAGAGAAAAAAATCTATGTTGATCCTAAAAAAAGTAATTTTAAATCGTACAAGAATGTTAGACTATTTAAACCAAACTTAATTGAATTTGAAAACTCTTATGCTTCAAAAAACGAATCTATTGAGAGAATAGGATTTGAACTCAAGAATGAAATTAATGCTGAAATATTATTAATTACTCAAGGTCCAAAAGGTGTTTCACTATATAGCGGAAAGGATTATCACCATATAATAACAAAAGCTCGTAAAGTACATGATGTTTCAGGAGCTGGTGATACAGTTATTTCAACTTTTTCATTATCTGATATTTGTGAAGCAACTCCTAGAGAGTCAGCTATTTTAGCCAACTTTGCTGCAGGACGAGTTTGCGAAGAAGTTGGAGTTATGCCAATCAATATTAAAATGTTAGATGAAATTCTTGGATATGATCGAAATTAGTTCATCTATTTTGTTAAAATGCAAAATAGATGAATAATAATTTTATAATATTTTTATTTTTTCTTTTATCATTTCTCTATTCTCAACCTGATAGTCAGTTTAATCCTTTTGATTGGGTTCAATATAGAAAAACTGGCAGTATAAACTCAATTTCATCTAGTAGTAGTTATATTTACTTAGGGAGTGAAAATGGTGGAATACTTCGTTTTAATATATTTTCAGAACGACTTGATGAGCCAATTACAAAAGCACAGGGATTGAGAAGTAATTCAATCAAAGCACTACATTATGATTATAATGGATATCTATGGGTTGCCACACCATTTGGCGTTGAATATAGCATTACAGCAGAAGGTAGTTGGAGATTTTTAAGTAATAATGAATTGGGAATTCCTTTTAATTCATTCGTCCATCAAATAGGTGAATCTGAAGATGGAATTTGGATTAATGCTGGCAACTTATATTATCGACTTGATAGAATCACGGGGGTCATTTTGGAGTCTATGGCTGTGCCAAACAAAAATGTCGTTTGGAGTTCAAGTACCAATAGTTATGGTAATGAATTTTCATCATTAATTATAGATTATTCATTATTAGACGGTTGGATTTCAGACCTTGAAAGTTTAATAAACCCGAATGGTAAAAAAATAAGTATAACCACCTATTATTTTAATAAAATGAATGAGTTATGGATAGGAACTGAAGAAGGTTATTTTTTTAAAGGTGATAATACAATGAAGACTTTGAAGCCTTTTTATTCAGGTTTAGCAGGTGATCATATTTATGATATTGAAGGGAAAAAGTATTTTTGGTTAGGTGGGAAATTAGAGGGTAGATCTGATGGGATATCTTATTTTGACCCACTAACAAAATCTTTTGATTTATACTTATTTGATGAAACAATTAATATGGATAGAACATCAATCTTTTCAATTATTGAAATGAAAAATAAAGTTTGGTTCAGTGGTGATGGTGTAATTTTATCTTATAACAAAAAAAATGACTTTTGGAAAACTATTAGACTTAGTATGGGGAATCCTCGTGACCAAATTTCTTCATTTATATATATTGATGATCACGTATGGTTTGGTAGTTATAATGGATTGCAAACATTAGATATAAATGGCAGTATTATTAAAAATGATATTTTACAATTTTTTAAGAATATTAATATTTATGATTTGGCTGTAAAAAATAATTTTTTGTTTATAGCATCAGGTATAGGGCTTTATATCTATGATATAAAAAATAATAAGATTTTTGATTATAAAAATTTTGGGTACAGACCGAATGACTTTTTACCTTTAACTAGAAATACTGCATATACTGATTTAGCATATAATAGCAGAAATATTTATGCAGCAAATCAATCAGGTATAATATCGTTTAACTTTAGAAATAGAAAATGGTCTAATGCTGTAGATCCAAGTATTTTTGGCGGATTAAAGGTTAAATCTATGGCGATAGAAAAGGATATAATTTTTTTATCAACAATCAATGGCGTTATAAAATTTGATATGAGAAAAAATTTTATGAATATTTATAATTATTCCTTCATTGGTGAAGTTAACGACATGTATATTAAAGGTAGGAAACTTTGGTTGGGAACATCTGAAGGGTTGATTTCGTTTCAGTATAAATAATGAAAATAAAAAATACTTTAATTTTATTTATATTTTTCTTTGCCTTTTTGAGTGCTCAGAGGCAAGCGAATTCTCGTAAGCAAGATATTTTAAATCAGTACCAATTTTCTATTTTTACAATTGCTGACCAAAGTTCTGATTCCATTAAAGTTCTATCTTATTTATCGGTACCCAATAATGTTTTAAAATTCGTTAAAGAAGACGTTAATTTTATTTCATCATACGAAGCTACAGTTTCATTAAAAGAAAAAAAGGGGTCTCTAGTAGGGAGAAAAAATTGGTCAAATACATTAAAAACAGATAGTTATTTAGAATCTACATCCCGTGAAATTTTCACAATACATTTCCATGAATTTAAAATTGTTCCTGGAGATTATATAATCTCAGCTGAAGTATTAGATAGAGATTCAAATAATGGTGGTATAGTTAGTAAAAATTTAAAATTAAAAAATTATTCTGGTCCTCTAGCTCTTTACAAACCATTTTTTTTGGATTTCATTGAAGGTAATTGGGGTTTAGATAAAAATGAGATTCCACTTTTTCGTAGTTATCCAGGAGAAAAAATCAACCAAGCTTCTATATTTATTTCTGGCAAAGTTTTACCAGGCCCTTTTACATTAGAATTGATTATAAATAATTCTAAAAGAAAAAAAATATGGAATAAAAGTTTTCAATTAGTATCCGAAAAAGAATCTTTTCACCAAAGAATTATTATTCCAGATGAAGTTTCAAAGGAAGGATTAAGAAAAAAAGTTGATATTATTTTGACTCAGAATGGAAAGAGTAAAAAAGAATCTGCGATTTTATCAATTTTACGACCTGGTATAAGTAATTCAATAGGTGATATTTCTCAAGCAATTCAAAATATGAGATATATTCTTCGTGATGATGAGTGGAAAAAATTAAAAAAGGCGAAATCTGATGAAAGGGAATCATTATTTTTAGAATACTGGTCTGGAAAAGACCCAACTCCAGAAACAGAAGAAAATGAAATTATGGATGAGTATTTTTCTAGAATAAATTATTCAAATGCAAATTTTAAAAGTTATACAGATGGATGGAAGACGGATATGGGAATGATATATATATTATTTGGTCCTCCCGATGATCTAGAAACTTATAATGACCCTCTTAGTCGATTATATTCTCAACGTTGGCATTATTATGGTATTAATAAATATTTTGATTTTGTGGATGAAAATGGATTTGGTGACTATAGATTGACTACGCCATTTTTTCGAACTCGAAGTTGGTAAAATATAAATAGTAAATATTATTCCTTTTCTTTTTCAATTATAGATTCGGATGATAAGTAATCTTTAACTTTTATAATTATAATTAATATGATTGAAAGATTTTCATATAGTAGTCTAGAAACTTATAAAAAATGCCCTGCCCAATTTCAATTTAGATATATCGATAAGGTGATTAAAAAAGAAGAAGGCGTAGAGGCATTTATGGGTAAAAGAGTTCATGAGGCACTTGAGTACCTCTATAATGAAAAATTATCTTTTAAATTACCTTTTTTCGATCAAGTAATTGAAAAATATTATGATTTATGGGAAGAAAATTGGCATGATAAAATAGCAATAGTTCGTAGAGAAAATTCTAAAAAATTTTATTTTGATTTGGGAGAAAAATGTATTGCCGCGTTTTATAGGAATTATACACCCTTTGATCAACATGTAATCGGCACTGAAGTTGAATTTGTTTTTTCACTCGATAGTTCAGATAATTATATCCTAAAAGGAATTGCTGATCGTATAGATTGTGATGAAAATGGAAATTATGAGATTCATGATTATAAGAGTGGTAAAAGAATTATGTCTCAAAAGGATGCTGATAATAATGATCAGTTAGCAATGTATCAAATTGCTCTTGAAAAAGAGTATAAAAATATTAAATCAATAAAATTGATATGGCATTTTCTTCAGTTTAATCAAGAAGTTTCTTCAATCAGAACTCCTAGTCAGATTGAAGAATTGGTTCAAACGATAAAAACTAAAATCAATGAAATTAGAAATCATATTTTTGATAAAAAGCCTTTTAGGGCAAATGAAAGTATTTTATGCAATTGGTGCTATTATTGGGAAGAATGTCCAGCAAAATCAACACCAAATCCATATATATAATATCTATGAAGTTAAATAAACAAGAAAAAGCAGCTCTAAAAAAACTTTTAAAAGATAATCAGTATTCTGACAATTCATCTTTAGGTCAATTATATAAAAAACTATCAAAAAGTTCAGATATAACTCTTTATATAGATGGAGCTTCTGATCTTCATTCAAAAACCGCAGGAATTGGTGGTGTAATTTATAATTCAGATGAGGAAGTTTATTCTTTTTCTGAGTATCTTGACGATGCTACAAATAATGAAGCTGAGTACAGAGCATTAATTAAAGGATTGCAATATCTACTTGAGTTTAATTTTTTAAATCCAGAAATATTTTCAGACAGCGAATTAGTTGTTAAGCAAGTTAATGGTGAATATCAGGTAAAAAATAGTAGAATGAAAATTTTATACTTAGAAGTAATTGATTTACTTAAAAAATTTGAAAGCTGGCAGTTAACTCATATCTTAAGAGATAAAAATAAGGTAGCTGATAAATTAGCAAATAGTGGCAGAAAAAAATCAACTTTTAATTAAGTATATAAATTAATGAATCCCTATTATTTTTTATTCTAAACTCTCTACTGATAATCTGGTTATAATTTTTAAATAAATACAAAATTTTATGTCAATTAAAAACTATTTTACAAATCCATTAAATTGGGTTTCAGGCGATATCGCTATAGATCTTGGTACTGCAAATACACTAGTATATATAAAGGGTAAGGGGGTTTTGATTAATGAACCCTCTATAGTAGCTAAATCCGTTCATGATGATAAGATAATTGCTGTCGGATACGAGGCTAAATCAATGGTTGGCAGGACTCATCGTGAAATAGAAACTGTTCGCCCTCTTAGGGATGGAGTTATTGCAGATTTCAATATGACTGATGGTTTGTTACAAGGTTTTATCCAAAAAATAAATATGAATCGCTTGGCAAGACCTAGAATGGTTATATGTGTTCCTTCAGGCGTAACTGAAGTTGAACGGCGCGCTGTAAGAGATTCAGGAGAACGCGCTAATGCTAGAGAGGTTTATTTAATTGAAGAGCCGGTTGCTGCGGCTATTGGTATTGGCCTTGACATATCAAGAGCTGTTGGAAATATTATAATTGATATTGGTGGCGGTACTACAGAAATTGCGGTAATTGCTTTAAATGGTGTAGTAACTAAAGAGGCAATACGTGTTGCTGGAGATGAAATGGATCAAGCCGTTATACAATGGTTTAGGAATGAACATAAATTAGAAGTTGGCCAAACTACTGCTGAATCAATAAAGAAATCTGTTGGGTCAGCTATGAGAATTAAAAGTGAAATGATTGCAGTCAAAGGTAGAGACTTGGTTTCTGGTATTCCAAAAACAATTGAAGTTTCTTCAGATGAAATTAGGCAAGCACTCAAAGATCCAATTAATGCTATTGTAGAAGCTGTAAAAAGAGCGCTGGAAAGAACACCACCTGAATTATCAGCGGATATTCTTGATCAAGGTATAATAATGACAGGTGGAGGAAGTATGCTAAGAGGAATAGATCAATTAATTAGAGAGCGTACTAATGTTCCTGTTAATATAGCAGAGGATCCTCTTTTATCTGTAGTAAAAGGCACTGGAAAAGTACTTGAAAATGTTAAAAAATATGAATCTGTTTTAATATAATTCTTTGAATGCGTTCACTTTATTTAGCACTTCTAAAATATAAAGATCATGTAATATTTATATTAGCAATTGCTTTATCACTTGGGATTTTACTTAAAAATGATTCCCCAAATATTTTTCTTGTTAGAGGAAAGTTTAGTGACACATTTTCATTTATATTTACTCCTTCTGCGTGGATAAAAAACATGGCTCGACTCCAAGAGGAGACTCAGCTGTTAAGACAAAAAAATGTACAGTTAAGTCTTCAATTGGAATCCATACTTGTCGATCACGAAGAAAATAAATCCCTAAAAAAACTTTTAAATTTTAAAAATGAAAGTAACATAGGGTTATTGGCAGCAAAAGTTTTGAATATGGGTATTTCTTCGAATATTTCCTCAATAACCTTGAATGTTGGTTCAGATGATGGTGTTAAAGATAATCAGCCTGTGTTAGTTCCAGATGGAGTTATTGGAAAAACATTAATCGTAGGTAAATCAACGACGATTGTACAAAGTATTTATGACCCTAATTACCGTCTTTCAGTTAGAATTTATCCTTCTGGTTCAACGGGAATTTTACGTTATTTAAATTCAAATATATGTGAAATAAGAGAAATTCAAAAGAATGCTGAAATATCGATTGGCGATAATGTTGTCACATCAGGTTTTAGTCAAATTTATCCTGATGATTTACCTGTTGGTAAAGTAATTCAGTTAATTGAAGAAAGAGGGAGTTTTCAAAAAGTTGCAAAAATAAAAATATCTCCAAATCTAGGCTCAGTATTAAATGCTTTCATTATAATTGATGAAGGAATTAATGAACAAAATTAATATTATTTTAGTTTCTCTAGTTGTATTCCTATTTCAGCTTGTTTTTATTGACTTCCTTACAATAAATAATATTCGTCCTGATTTCTTAATTATTTACATCCTTTACATTGCTCTTATTTACGGTCGATTAGTTAGTATTATTTTAGCATTTATTATTGGTTTAATTTCTGATTTATTAGGTGTTAGTTCTTATTTAGGATTAACACCACTAACTCTATCTATAACGGCATATTTATCTGGCTTTCTTTATGGTAAATATGAGCGATTATTACCATATGTTTTCCATTCTTATTGGTTAGCAACATTATTTCTACATTTTTTTATATTAAATTATTTTCTTTTCCAGTCTTTATTTATTTCCGACAAAATTGATTTTTTTATTATTTGGTTTTTATCATCTTCATATACATTAATATTTATTTTTATTTTACAGTTTTTTTATCCTCTAAAGGAAGCTTCTCGTGCTAAAATCATCTAACTCTATTTCAAAATATCAATATTGGTTTACTATTTTTATAATATTGATTTTTCATATGCTTCTGATTTACAGATTTTTTCAACTGCAAATTTTAAATCATGATTTATATACTAAGCAGGCAGACAGCAATCGTATTCGCGCTATATCTCTTCCATCTCCAAGGGGTCTTATTTTAGATAGAAATGGCGCGATAATTGTTGATAATTTTCCAACATATATAATCTATGGTATTGATGCTGAAATTATTAATAAAGAAAAAAACTATGACATAATAAATAAAACTACTGGTATAGATATTTCTATATTAGAAAAAAATTATAAGAATAATTTTAGAAATAGATTCCTTCCTATACGTCTTGCAAAAGATTTAACAATTTTACAATTGAGTAGATTAGAAGAGAAAAAACATGATTTAAGTGGTATTATTTATAAGCAATTCCCTGAAAGAATATTTAATGATAAAATTCGTGCTTCTCATGTTTTAGGTTATTTAAAAGAATTTGACTCTGAAATGTTAATTAATACTAATAATAATGATTATCAATTAGGTGATTTGGTGGGGTGGACAGGAATTGAAAAACAATATGAGTCTACGCTTAAAGGGAACAAAGGTGTTTCTTATTATCAGGTTGACGCTTTTGGTAGAGAGACTGAAAAAATTGAATTGAACAATAGCATTTTACCAGTTCCTGGAAAAAATATTTTGACTACTTTAGATATATCTTTACAATCATTTGTTGAACGTGAATTCAAAGGTAAAAAAGGTGTAGTTATTGTTTCAAATCCTAAAACTGGTGAGATTTTATCTTTACTCAGTTCCCCAGACTACAAACCAGACCTTTTCACAGGTTTAGTTTCAAATGATGATTGGAAAGAGATTATTAATGATCCTGATAAGCCCTTATTAAATAGAGCATCAAACGGTCTCTATCCTCCTGGATCAATATTTAAGATGATAGTTACATTAGAGTTATTACAAAAGAAGATCGTATCTCCAGATTGGAGTGTTATCTGCACTGGTGAATATGAATATTTTGATAGAGTGCATCGTTGTTGGGATGAAAATGGTCACGGAAAAATAAATATGGAGCAGGCTATTGTTCAATCATGTGATATTTATTTTTATGAAGCTATTCAAAAAGTTAAGTTAGACGACCTATATTTACGTGCTCAGCAATTTGGGTATGGTAAAAGATCTAATCTTGACTTACCAAGTGAAATGATAGGCAGGATGCCAAACAGAGACTTTATGAATAAACTTTACGGCAAATGGGGTTGGTCAAAAGGAGCATTATTAAATATTGCTATTGGCCAAGGCGAGATATTATCTACTCCGATCCAAATGTCAAATTATATTAATCTGATTGCAACTAATGGTGATACTTATCCTGTTCATTTGGTAAAAAGTAATATAAATAAACTCTATCAACCAGAAGCTGATTTAAAAAGTTGGGAAATTATTCAAAATGCTATGAGGGAGGTAGTAATAGGCTCAAAAGGAACTGGAAAGTTATCTGATCCAAAAATACCCGGTTTAATAATTTATGGCAAAACTGGTACAGCTGAAAATCCCCATGGGGATCCTCACGCTTGGTATATTACTTATGGTGAAAAAAATGGTGAAATGATTTCAATTGTAGTTCTAATTGAGAATGGTGGAAGTGGGGGGACATATGCAACACCAATTAGCAAAAATATATACAATTTTTATTTCAATTCTAATAAATCAAATTTTGCAAAGAACTGATGTTTTTAAATTATTGGAATAAAATTAAAGCTTCACCTTATATAATACTTATTAATGTATTCATCTTATTAATTATAGGACTTTTTAGTCTTTTTAGCATTAGTGTTGTACAGGAGGAAAATTCTTCAAAAGCATTTTATAAACAATTATTTTTTCTTGGTCCAGCTATTCTATTAATGCTAATTACTGCACTTTTGTCTAAAAGGTTCATACATAAATACATCTATTTATTTTATTTATTTACATTATTTTTTGTGTTTTTACCATTTCTTGGTTCAAAAATGGCAGGAACATATAGATGGATTGATTTAGGATTACCATTTGTTTTGCAACCTTCAGAAATTGCTAAGTGGGTAATAGTTATTACACTTGCACGATATCTATCTGATAATAATCTTCAGGTAAGGAATTTTATGTCTAATATTATTCCTTTTATAATTGCTTTAATGCCTACCCTTATTGTACTTAATCAACCAGACTTAGGCACAGCATTTATAATGATGATTCCTGTTATCCCAATGCTATTCTGGGTGGGTGCCAACCCTTTTCATTTGTTTCTAATTATTGCTCCTTTATTGAGTATTTTAACAGCATTTAATTTTCTAGTATTCTCAATATGGATAATTATTTTTGGCATAAGTATTTATTTTTTCAATAAAAAGCTCTGGAATGGAATACTTATATTTTTTTCAAATGTATTTTTAGGTTTAATCTTTCCATTACTTTGGAATTTACTTAGACCATATCAAAAAAATAGAATTCTAAGCTCAATTAATCCTGAGCTAGATCCACTGGG
>CESD01099296.1_pt1 | contig 13633 bp, 11 predicted proteins | sample 531191 | NCBI WGS metagenome assembly CESD01 (sample SAMEA2622021, study PRJEB7988) | marine metagenome | biome: marine biome (ENVO:00000447); feature: deep chlorophyll maximum layer (ENVO:xxxxxxxx); material: "saline water (ENVO:00002010), including plankton (ENVO:xxxxxxxx)" | depth 188 m
TTAATGGAAGAAATCTTCTACCTCTGGAAGTTGATTTTTCAAAGTAAATACTAAGACATGATCTCCAGATTCCAAAACTGATTCTTCATCCGGAAACAACGCCTCTCCACCTCTGTTAATCATAGCAATTAACGCATTATCTGGAATTCCTAAATCCTTTAACTTTCTACCTACCATACCATTTTTATCCTTGATTAAGAACTCTCTAACTGAAGCATCCCCTCCTTCTAACTCCTCTAATCCTTCAATCTCATCAGTTGAAGTTGCACGATTGACAATTGCGTTCACTGTCACTCTTTTTGGATTTATCAAAGTGTCAATTCCAGTATCTTGAACGACGTACTCTAATTCTGTTTGGTAAACCAAAGCTACGGTACGCTTAGCACCCTCCTTCTTTGCTAAGAGACAACTCAAAACATTAAGGTCTTCTCTATCAGTTGCTGCAACAAACAAGTCTTCGTGCCTTATACCTTCTTCACGCAAAAAATGGCGATCTGTAGAAGAACCTACCAGGACTTTTACGCCTTCTGGCAAATAGGAACTAGCAGCTTCAGCCATATCTTTGTCTGGCTCTAAAATATAAATTTCAACATCATCATATCTTTTGTTTACCTGCTCAGCAAGTCTCAAAGCAATCTGACTTGTACCTGCAATCATTATACGTCTTATATTTCCTTCATCCGTTATTTCTTTAGGAATTCCCAAAGCATCTGAAAGACTATCAAGCTCACTATCCTCGCTCAAAAGAATCATAATGCGATCTCTGGGCATCAAAGTGTCATTAACTGTAGGAATAAGCACGCCTTCCTCACGAGCAATTAAGACAATTCTACAATGAGGGGGCAAAGAAATAGTACCAAGCGGTCTACCTACTGAAGGTGAACTATCACTTAAACGGACCTCCAGAATCCTCAATTTACCAACTGAAAAGTGGTCAAGCCTAGTTAAAGCCGGTCTGGAGAGAATCTGCCAGATTCTATGCATAGCTAGCTCATCTGGACTAACAAAAGCATCTACACCAAAAAGTTCTTGATGATCGTAATCAAGAGGTAAGTCTATCATTTCTGGTTTGTTTAAACGTGCAATTGTATCATTACCAAACTTCTTTGCAAGAGAGCAACCTACTAGATTAACTGCATCATTCCCTGTGACTCCAATAAACAAATCTACTTTCTTTATGGATGCAGTTTCTAACAAAAACTTCGCTGATGATGCATTACCCTGGAAAACTTGTGCATCCAGTGTCTGTGCACGTTTTACTGCACTAGAGTTTGAATCCATGAGTGTAACTTCGTGTCCTCGATAAACTAGGTCACGGGCCACTCTAAACCCAACTTCTCCAGCACCCGCAATGAGTACTCGCATTGTTTGACTTGAAAAAAGGGGTTTTTTAAAAGCTCTTGTTTAACTAAGACTCTACTTTTGATTCAAGGTTTTTTATAAACTGAGAACAAAAAGCTCCTAGGATTACAAACAGTAAAGTCAAGAGTATTGACAAGAATTGGTAATTATCAAATACATGATTCAAACCTAAATTTGGTGATAGGCCTTCTGTCTCATAATTCTCCTTCCAAGGCCACAAAGTTATCAGGGAACCAAACATAAAACCTGCAAGCAAAGACATTGTACGGGCAAGATAGTGCTTCATTGCATAATTCATTAGTGGAACGAAAGAAACAAGGCCAACTAGTCCCCCAATTATGAAATATCCTAAAGGAATAAAATCTAAATCATGGAAAGTACTAGCTATTCGTGTATACTGCCCCAATGTCAAAAGTACTAAAGAACCGCTTATTCCTGGTAAAAGCATGGCTGTAAGCGCAAATGCACCACAAATTATAAGAAAATTATTGCTTTCGGAACCAGCAAAGTTGGAACTGGTGTACAACATTATAACTAAGATTCCAAAAACAAAAAGTAAGTAATTTTCAAATTTAGGTGAAGTAACTAGATTCCAAGGTTCCCTTACACTGAATAAAACTAAACCAAAAAAGAAGGCGTAAACAAAAGGTGCTGTTGTTTTTCTCTCCAATAAACCTAAAGTGTCATCTGAATTAACTAATAATTTAGTGACAAAATAATAAGAAAATAACATCCCTATAGCTAATGTTGACAGAAAAGTGAAAGAAGAAATAAACATATCTTTTGATTGTGTTGGAAATTTATTCTTTACAAAATACAAACAATTAGATATTGATTCAATAAATTTAGAATATATTCCTAATATTAATGCAATGGTACCTCCACTTACTCCTGGAACTGCATCTGCAGCGCCCATCATTATCCCGTGGAAAAATGTGATCAAATTAAATTCTGATTTAGAATTTTTGTTCATTTTTTTTCACCATAATAATCAATCTTAGAAGCTATCGAAACCTTAGATGCTAATTTGCGGGACATTTTACCCTTTCCTTTTTTTGATGCTTTTCTGACAAGAGGGTGCTGATAAAGATAACCATGTTTCGGCGGTGGTGAACCATCGGACATGTGGCGGAACAGTGCTTTCTCCGCTCCGAGTAATTGTATTGTTGATGATGGCATACGTGCAAGTTTAGACAAGCTACCTGCTGCAGCTACTAATCTAACGGCTAGCTGGTTACCAACTACGTCTACTATTGAAGGAATGATTATGGGTGCATTTTGTTCTATATATTCTGATAGAAATTTAGCCGACTTAACAGAAAAATCATAATGCTCCTTAAGTATAACCAAATGCTCCGGAAGTGCATTATTTCCTAACAAATCATCAATGTCTTGGCGTGCGCTACCATTTATCTGAGAGTGCCAAGTTAGTAGCCTTTCCGACAATATATTTGTTACTCCATAATTCTCATCTAATGCTTCAATCGCTTGGATAAGATTTATGTCAGGAGTAAGGTTCTCAGCTATTTTCCCTTTAACCTGAATGATGCTAGCTTCTCTGAGCATTACAAGAGGAATACTTTTACTCAAACTAAAGTTAGAATTTTGAACGGGATATGAAGATAGGGCTTCTGCTAATTCTTCAGTATTTTTAGGAAACTTATGCGACTTACCTGAACTACTAACGGTTACAGGCATTTAGACCTAAGCTATACTCTTCGCCTTAAAAGTGAGATAATTGATACTATTACAATAACTGACACAAAACTCAAACTTGGTAATAGATTGTCTTCCTCTGGCTCCGGCTCAGAATCTGTAATAAGATCTGACTTAAGAACTGTAAGAGGTAATGTTATTTTTGTTGTCCTTGAAGGATCACTAACTAAAGTAGCATTAAGTATGCCTGAAGTTTCACCTGCGGCCTGAGCAATAGGTGGTTTAACATCAATTGTAATCTCTTCATAACTGCCTGGTTCAAGTTTAACTGAAGATTTTATCAGAGTAAACCATGAAGCTTTAGCACCTTCTAAAGACAAATTGACTGTTTCAAGAGTATTGCCTTTATTTGTAACAAGAACCCTAAATGTACCTGTTGTACCAGCTGTCACCTCATCTGGGGAAGAGGACAATTCAATTTCAACATTAGGTTCTTCCTTAAGATACACGGTGAAATTTAAAAACAAAACCTGTTCTGATTGATCTGAGACTACTTGAGTAGAAACTAGATTATCACCACCATAAACCTTTCCTTCCGGTACTTGAACATTCAGATATACTGTCTTTGTTTGTTTAGCCGCTAATTCAAAATTAGAAAGGTCATTCGAATAAGTAGCTACCCAACCACCACTAGGAACGTCAGGGATTGGGAGGCGAACATAATCTAGTGCATTCCCGTTATTAGTAACTGTAAACTGAAAAGGCACAATGCTTCCTTTGTTTCCATTCTTAGTAGTAACTTCAGTTACTACCGATAAATCGTAGACTGCTTTGGTAGATATCTTAAGGCTAACTTCTGAAAAAACTTTATCGTTTAAACTTGAAACTCCGGTTAGAACGAATACAAAACCTTCTGTATTAACCAAATCCCCATCATTAGTAGTCACTTTGATTTTAAAGGTCTTACTCTCTCCTTTATCAACCTTAATAGAATTGAAACAACTGTTTCCAAGACAATAACTCCAATCAGAAGCTTTGTTTCCTAAGTCAATTGACAGTGCAATATCATCTTCATGATTTGCGTTATTAACTATAACTGCCTCAAATTCATGAACCTTACCTGGTTTGCCCGAAAGATGATTGTTTGTTATTGCTATGCTAAAATCTGCATAATATTCAATTAGAACTGAAAGCTGTAGAGTACCAACTTTAAGACCAGTTGAATCCAAAATTAAATTTATTGAAAAATTGTAGTACCCTGGATTTGTATCCATTGGTATTTCAACAGGCAATACAAAGGTTTCAGAACCTCCATAAGAACCCAAATCAGATGTATAATGAGGAAGCTTGTTACCAAAATTCCAATTTGGTGCATTAGAATCTAATCTTACTGTGAAAGATTCTTGGCTATTACCCATGTTCTTTACAGTTACGTTAAAGGAGGTGTCTTCACCTGGATTTAGTAATCTGTAACTATCGTCTGTTGTAATTTCACTATTATAGACTGTCTTCACAGTAGTCATTGATTCAACATGAGCTGTCGCACTAGAATCATCCCTCGACACTGCAGTAACACCCATAAGTGCTGAATCAGTATCTAATGCTGAGGGCGGTACTTTCACATGCATCTGAAATTCTGCAGAATAATCCTTAGCTAAATCTTCAATCGAATAGGTGCTTAACTCTACAGTCCATGCATTACAACCCTGGCAAATCTCAGTGCTCAAGTCAAAATCATCTGGATCAGTACCTGTATTAGTCAATGTAATTGTATATTCAACAAATTCATCAGGACTTCCAGCTTTTGTACTTTCTGAGATTGTTAATGCAACATCTCTAACTGGAATCCTAACCGACGTATTGGTCTCAAGTGAGTCTGTAAACTGTTCTCTGTTCATTGAATTTACATTAATATTACAGAGAGACCAGTCATCCTCAACTGAGTCATCTGGACTAGTGACCGTCAGTTCCAAATTATAAACTTCATTGGGGTCTAAATTATAAACATTGTATTGACTTAGACTTGCGTTCCAATTATCTTCCATGTTATTTTCAATCTCCAGCTCGAAAGAATCTACTTCATCACCAGTATTTTTCACACTCAAAGTGTAAGAAATATCTCCTCCTGGTATAGCTTGCTTAGAATCGTCGGGAGTTGTAAGATCAACGCCGTAAGTGCGTCCATCATTAACTGAAGTATTGGTCATAGGATTAGTATATCCATAAATATAATCATAGTCTGCATTTTGAACTTGAGCGATAAATGGAATAACTGCATATTCATCTACTGCAGCACTATTTGGTATGTCAACAGTAAGAACTACATTCTGAAAGTCACCAGGATTAAGAGTAAGGGAACTAGGAGTTACATATCCATTCCAATCTTTAGGAGTATCGCCAATGTACAACAAAAACTCATCAGTATTTTTCCCTACATTTTTTACTTGGGCTGAATAATCTACTGTTGTAGATCTGTCTCCAGATTTAGAGGCTCCTTCTCTCAAGAAAATATCAACTGCATAGATTGTATCAATCTCAAGATTCTGGTCAATATCTGAGTCTACCGAAGAATCACTCTGTGAAGTGGCTGTTATTTCAAAGTCCATATCGTCACAAACATCGCTCTCATCACAGCCTACTCCTTGAATAGGTGAATGAAAAATAATTGTGATTTTCTCTTGTTCACCCGAACTAAGTGAAATGGTGGAGTTCTCAGGCTCAGCATGCCATCCGTAATCTGAAGCATCATCCCAAGAAACATCTAAATCATAGGTATCATCATTCTCACCATCATTCGTAATAATATAATCAACAGTTATCTCCTCATTGCGAGTAAGTGTATCTTCACCGGAATCTCCCATATCGTATTCAAGCATAACTGAATAGGGGGGATCATCTCTTGCTAAATCCAAACCTGTGTTTGAAAATAACTCTGATTCACTTTCAACAACACTGTAACTAATACCTATAGTTGGCGATAGTAAAACTAAGGCAACGAGCGATACTAAAAGAGGATATGCGCTTTTGTTCATGAATCATCACTAAAGTAGAAAGTTTATATAACTATTACTCGTCTTCTTTTTGCTCTTTTTCAAGGGCCTTTGTAATTATATTCACTTCTTTCTGTAAATTATGAATGTCATCTTTCATCTTAAGCATTGATACCTCAAAAGGTGTAAACCCTTGATTTGAAAGAGCTCGAGTTGCAATAAACATGCCAAACAAAATACCGCCTAAAACTGCTGCCAAAGACACTGTGAATACTGAAAAAGAATAGAAAATAAGTAAATCACTTGCATCGAACGAAATCCAACCCATTTGGAATAAAACAAGATAAAGTAGAAATGATAAAACTAAAGCAATTGTAACTTGATATGCAACTGGCGCCCTGTACAAATTCATGAACTATACTCCAATGCAACGTTATAAGGTAATTGTTCAGTTTTCAATACTTCATCATCAATATCATTGATTGTGAGTAGATCTACGTAAATTAAATCATCTTCCAAATTAGTAATTATTTTCATCTTACACGAAAGTTCCCAAAATACCTCACTAAGGTCTGCAGTAACTTTTAAATTCGAAAAACCGTCTGCATCTGTTTCAATATTATTATTAGAGAAATTCATCTGATGACTAAAAACTGACGTTAAGGTTTGGGCATCATCGTTTAATGAAATAGTAAAATTACCCATCTTTACTCTTGGTATAGTATACAAGTAAATCCAAATTTGTTCCGAATCTGAATCAATTTGCAAGGAAATAATGACTCTAGATGGTTCAGTATCCTGACAACCTGCAAAAGAAACGGTGACTAGTGCTAATGCAACCCATAAGGTACGGTACACTAATTAGTTCTAGAGAAAGGAGATAATAAGGATAATCTCAATAACTACCCTTCGTAGGACATTTATGCCTGCAAAGGGATTCCAAGTCATAGCCATTGAGGCAAAACGTCACAAAAAAGCGGCCCCACAAAAGCAAGTCCGAATTGACCATAATACAACCGTATTATCTGTTAGAAAGATGTCGGATACTGATTTGTCGGTAGAAATGAGGTATACTGTATCGTATGGATTACTGGGAATAGTCCAATTAGATTGTGAAATAATTTTCTTTGACAAACTGAAGAATAAAATTAGAGACATCGAAAGTAAATGGGAAAGAGAACACAAACTGCCTGATGATATTGCTGAAGTCATACACAATAGAGTATTAGCTCAAGGTTCATTTGAAGTTTTGAATATTGCTAAAAAATTAAACTTACCTCCTCCTTTCAAAATTGAAATACCTCAAATAAAGATTGGTAAACAAAAAAACGATAATAAAAAGAAAGATAATAGTCCAGAAATTGCCTAATAATGCCTTCAACAACGTACAATTGTCCTAACTGTAAAAATGAAAATAAACTAATTTTACTTGGGAATAATTATGGGAATTTTGAGCAAAAATGTAAAAAATGTTCATCTAAAATTGAGGTGGAAATAGATAAGAAACAAAATGTTTCTAAAGTTAGATTTAAGGGAAATACTACAACGCAATTTGAAGAAAAAGGTACTGTGCCCAAAGACTATGCAAAAATGAGTGGGGACGAACCAATACTGCAAAGGAAAGAAGTCAAAAATAAAAGAGAAAAAATGGTGTCAGTTGTTACCTTCTTAATTTTGAGTGCCTCTTTTATGGGTTTTATCACTGCAGGTGGACTTTACTACTCCCCTGATGAATTTCCAGATTATGATGAAATAAAAATTCAACTTATTATCAAAAATCAAACTTCTAGCATAGACAATGCTGAAATATACGTAAATGGCATCCTTAAAGAACAAAAATATCTTGGTAACGGAAGCTATGAAATATTCCTAAAGCCTGGAAGGCATGACTTCAGAGTTGTTACTACAAACCATGCAACTGCAAATATGGAAGTTTACATACCTCCACAAGACAACAATCTAAGTTTAGTAGATTATGACAAAGGCTTACAAGGTGTAAATCTTTTTGTTTTCAATTTAGAAGAAGGGAATGGTGAAAAACAACTTGACTCAAACACTTACAATCTAATGATTACTTGGTGCCCTGGATTAATGCTCATTTTCTCATTAATCGGGACTTGGGGGGCATGGACTACTTACACTTTACAGTCTTACAAAAATGCTCAAATTGGCGCATTTTTCTCAATTATTGCAATGGGATTCTTCATAATTGGGCCTATTTTAGGATGCATCGCATTGTTTTTATTGCCTAGAATAAAGAAATTCTTTAACCGTTCATTTTAAAAGTAGAAGCATGCAAGTAAGTTTGTGAGGCTAAAAGCTGGATTAGAGATACATCAGCAACTAGATTGTGGAAAACTGTTCTGTAAATGTGATTTATATGACTCAGAAGAAAATTTGTCATTTCAAAGAAAACTACATGCAACATCTAGTGAAATGGGAAATATTGATATTGCTGCTCAAGCTGAAGGTATAAGAGAATTTACATACTACAATAAAAGCTGTAAATGTCTCGTTTATACTGATGAAGAACCTCCAAGAGGGCCTAATTCTAAAGCAGTAGAGATTGCCTTGGAGTTCGCGAAACTTGCTGGTGCAGAAATACTTGAAGAGATACACTTTATGCGTAAAATTGTGGTAGATGGATCCAACACAAGTGGATTTCAACGAACTGGATTAATTGCAATGGGTGGACAAATCGAATATGAAGGAGGTGCCTTAGATATAGATCAAATCTGCCTTGAAGAAGATTCATGCAGGCGAGGAGAAAACAAAGACGAATATTTGATAGACAGGTTAGGGATTCCATTACTAGAAGTTACTACAAAGCCTCAGTTAAACGAACCAATACAGGTTAAACAAGCTGCAAGAGCTTTAGGTAGATTACTAAGAGCTTGTAGAGTTAAAAGGGGACTTGGGACAATACGGCAAGATGTTAACGTATCTATCAATGATGGGAATAGAGTTGAACTGAAAGGTTTCCAAGATTTATCTACTATGAATAAAGTTGTTGAAAAAGAAATTGAACGGCAAAGGAAACTTAACTCTCTGGTGAGAGGAAAAGCGTGTGAACCTACCAATGTGAGCCAAATTTTCAAGGGCAAACGGGGATTTGCTTTCGCCTGTAAAATTAAAGATTGGGGTGGTGTCCTAGGTAACAAGGACTCCGAAGAAGGCCATCTAAGAATGGGAAGAGAATTAGCGGATCATGCAAAAAAAGCTGGACTGAAAGGAATTATGCATAGCGACGAATTGCCTGCTTACGGAATTAGCAGTGCTGAGACAAAAGAAATTAATTCGAAACTAACATGTGAAATAGAGGATGCATTTATTTTAATGTTTGGAAAAGAACAAGACGTCAGAAATGCTATGGAAAAAATTATTAAAAGAATTGGAAATTCTGGAGTTCAAAAGGAAGTAAGAAGAGTGACTCCAGAAGGCCAAACAAGGTATCTTAGACCAATGCCTGGCGCCTCAAGAATGTACCCTGAAACAGATATCCCCCCTATGGATTTAACCAAAATTCAAATCAAAAAACCTAAGACTTTAGATCAAAGAGAAAAGGAATTACCTCTAAATGAGGAAGAATCTAAACAAATTGTATCAAGAAATCTAGACTATAAATTCAATAAACTTCTTGAAGAATGTAAAGAACCTAAAGTTTTGTCTAGAATAATTCTCCATATAATTCCTAACTTGGATTCTTCTAAGTTTCAAATAACTGATGAGGATATCAAACATGTAACAAAACTAGTCAAAGATGGAAAAATAGCAAAAGAGGGAATTGAGGAAGCTTTGATAAAAACAAGCAAAGGTGAAGAAATATCGGTAAACACTGAGGATATTGAAGCTGATGTAAAATCATTCATAAATTCATTAATAGAGCAAAGAAAAGATTTTATCAGGGAAAAGGGGATGGAAGCTGTAGGACCTCTAATGGGGCCAGTAATGGGTGAATTTAGAGGGAAAATGGATGGAAAGAAAATAAATAGCCTTTTAATGGAAAGTATTAAGGAGATATTATAATGATTAAAAAAGCTCTGATTTTAGCTGCCGGCAAGGGAAACCGAATGTGGCCACTCACTGAAAATAGGCCAAAGCCACTACTGCCTATAGTTGGAAAGAGCATAATCGAAAAACAAATAATCGAATTGAAAAAAGCTGGTGTCAAAGAAGTGAATGTTCTGATTGGATATAAAATGAACAAGATCTCTGATAAATTAGGGAATGGTGACTCATTTGGATTAAGAATAAACTACATAGTTCAAGAAGAACAAAAAGGAACTGGTCACGCAGTTAACCAAATGAAAGATAAAATATCTGAACCATTTTACTGTCTAAATGGAGATATATTAATTAATCAAAATAATATTCAAAGATTGTTAGATAAAAAAGAACATATAGTTATGATGACTACTGAAGTTAAGGATGGAACAAATTTTGGAGCTGTCGAATCAAAAAATGGTTATCTTATATCTATAAAAGAAAAAGGTGTATCTGGAAAAACTTCGATTAACGCTGGCATTTATCTGTTTAATTCAGAAATTTTTAAAGCACTTGCAAATATTAAAAAATCAATTAGAGGTGAATATGAACTAACTGATGCTCTTGAAAGTATTGCAAGTGATGTAAAAGTCGTTAAATATGAGGGTTTTTGGAAAGATATTGGATCTCCTTGGGATCTTTTAACTGCTAATGAAAAGGAAATATGTAATGTTAATGGAAAAAACGAAGGTATAATAGAAGAAAATGTAACACTTAATGGAACTGCCAGAATAGGTAAAGGAACTATATTAAAATCTGGAACATATATTGAAGGATCTGTCTGGATTGGGGATAATTGTGTCATTGGACCAAATGCTTATTTGAGAAATGGGACTGTACTTTGTGGTAATAATAAAGTAGGCGCTTCCAGTGAAGTAAAGAATTCAATATTAATGGAGGGTGCAAAAGCACCACACCATAATTATGTAGGTGACTCAATACTTGGTGAAAATTGTAATTTAGGATCAGGAACTAAAATCGCAAACTTGAGACTAGACAAAAATGAAATTGTTGTTGTACATAGAGGAAAGAAAGTAAACACAAAAAGAAGAAAACTAGGGGCTATCATTGGAGATAATACAAAAACTGGCATAAACACTTCAATCAATTCAGGTACAATACTAGGAAGTAATGTAAAAACCGGGCCTAATGCCATTGTTTCTGGTACCTATGAATCACAGAGTACTATCATCTAATGCATATTCTACAAGTTACTCCGTACTTTTATCCACACTTTGGTGGCGTAGAGTCACATGTCCTGGGATTATCTGAAAATCTGATTAAATTAGGGCATGAAGTAGAAGTTATAACATCAAGATACAGCCGAATGCCGGAAATAGAAAAAATAAATGGAATAAAGGTTACAAGATTGCCGCAATGGATTAACCTCTACAATACTCCAGTTGTAACTGCAATACAAAATTTTGTGAGAATGAGTCATGCAGATATTGTTCATGTCCATTCGCCACCTCCCTTTACTGAAAGATTTGCGGCAAAAGGTGCCAAAAATTCTAACAAACCAATAGTGGTTACGCACCATTGTGATTTGGAGCTAAAAGGTTTTTTCGGTAACATTGCTGTTAATTTATACCAAAGATTTTTAGGAAAATATCCTTTACAAATTGCAGATAGAGTGATATCTACTACAGAGAGTTACGCTACTACTTCACGAAGTTTATGGAATATTGATGTTGACGTTGTACCTAATGCTGTAGACATAGATAGATTTAAACCAGATAACAATGGAAAATTGATAAGAGATAAATATGTTAAGGATGATGAACCAATTATACTATTTGTAGGTCGGCTAGTGCCACACAAAGGTATTGGAATTCTTATCAGATCACTGAAATACACTGAAAGAGGTAAATTGCTAATTGTAGGAGATGGACCTTATCTAAATTGGTTAAAAGATCTAACGAAGAAATTGGGCTTAACCGAAAGAGTTGTGTTTGTAGGGCCAATTGCAGACTATTGGTTACCTGCCTACTATGCTGCAACTGATGTAGTCGTCCTCCCTTCTACATCAAGACTCGAAGCATTTGGTATTGTTGGACTAGAAGGTATGGCCTCTGGAAAACCACTGATACTTAGTGACATTCCTGGTGTCAGAGATGTCATTTCCGAGGAAGAAGGGTTCATTGTAGAACCATTGGATCCTGAAGCAATAGCAACTTCTTTGCAAAAAATTTGGAATTATCCTGAAAGAGCAAAACAAATGGGCATAAAGGGTAGGAAACGTGTTGAAAGGTTATTTTCTTGGGAAAAAGTTGCTAAGGATGTAGAAGTTATTTTTAATGAAATATTAGCTAAATAATCAATTCTTCATCAATATCTGTCAAAGCCATTTGATAGCGCGAATAATCTTGACCTAAACTTTTCAAGGTCAATGCCTTACCATATATTGCATCTGGACAATTAATATCGCAGCCTATTGCACAACTAAAATAGTGATTTGCAGCATCAAAATCTCCTAAGTCAAAAGAATTCCAACCAGCTATAAGCCAAGAATCCAAGTTTCCTGAATCATAATCAAGTGCTCCAAGGATTGTAGATAAGGAGGCTTCTGGGTCTCCTAAATTCCTTTGGCATTGAGCTCTCAAAAAAAGAACATCTTGATTATCGCCTCCCAATAATTCAAGAGCTTGAGAGGGTGAAGACTCAATAATTTTTGATGCAATCATTACTTGAAGTGTCTGTGATTTTATTGAATAAGTCGAAAGCTCTTCAATTCTATCTAGCAAATCATCTGAATCGAGTGATTGAACCAGTAATAAATGTCCGGTCAATGAATCAGGATCTAAGGCTAAACCTTCCTCTATTAATTTTAAGGCCTCATCAAACTTATCGTATTCTATCAATACCTCTGCTTTACGGAAATAAGGTCTACTAGTCTCAGGAGCAACATTAATGGCATTACTGTATTGCCTAAGCCCCTCATGTAAAACACCGGAGGTAGTGAGTATACGGCCTTTTTCAATCCAATCAAGATCTCTCATTCTATTTCTAGAAAGCATGTCTTGAGCTCTGACAGCCTCATCAAAGCATTGCAGCGCTTGTACTTCATCACCTAGTTCCAAATTAACATCGCCCAAAGCAACCCAACAAGGAACGTGCTGACCATCAAGAGCTAAACCTTTGTTTATTATTTGACGGCTCTTTGTAAGAAGGTTTAAACTGATATAACAACGCCCTAATGCTTCATAATAATCTGGATCTTGATTATCTAACTCAATAGAGGTTTCTATGTATTCTAACCCTTCGTCTGGCTTACCTAATTTAACAAGAGCTCTCCCTTTTGCCATCCAAGCATAATGAAAAGTTGAGTCTAACTCTATTGCTTGATCGTGGTAGGGTATAGCTTCTTCATACCTATGCAAGTGATCTAGAGCATTCCCAATATTGTTGACTGCAATAACATAATCTGGATCTAACTCTAAAGATTTCTTGTAAATTTCTATACTTCTTTCATACTGACCTTGATTATAGTGAACATTAGCAAGATTATTCCAAGCTATTTTATCACTTGGATCAAGATCAACTGCTTTCTGGTAATAATCCTTAGAATCATTCAAACGCCC
>CESD01099449.1_pt1 | contig 13503 bp, 12 predicted proteins | sample 531191 | NCBI WGS metagenome assembly CESD01 (sample SAMEA2622021, study PRJEB7988) | marine metagenome | biome: marine biome (ENVO:00000447); feature: deep chlorophyll maximum layer (ENVO:xxxxxxxx); material: "saline water (ENVO:00002010), including plankton (ENVO:xxxxxxxx)" | depth 188 m
CTTTCTTCCGATTGCTTCCATAGCACCTTTTCCGATAGATCCGATACCGATACCTACCCCAATTACAACTAAACCTCCGCCTACTATTGCTGGAATTTCCATATTAAACTATTTAATTAAATTATACATTCATTTAGTGATCATCGTGTTCTTCTACTGCAAAGCCAAAATACAAAGCGGATAAAACGGTAAAAATGTACGCTTGTAAAAGGGCTACTAGTATTTCAATTATAGAAATTGAAAAGGCCAAAGCAAATGAAAGGCTTGAACCTAACCAATTTCTAAAAATAAAAATCAACGAAATAAGACTCATAAGTACAATGTGTCCTGCTGATATATTAGCATAAAGACGAATCATCAAAGAAAAAGGCTTGATGAATACGCCCAAAAGCTCTATAGGGGCCAAGATTATTTTCATGGGAATAGGGACGCCAGGCATCCAAAAAATGTGTTTCCAATATGTTTTTTTACCACTGAAGTTGGTGATTACAAAAGTTATAAGGGCTAAAGAAAAGGTAATGGCAATGTTTCCCGTTACGTTAATTCCCAGTGGAGTAAGCCCCAAAAGATTAAGGAACCATATGAAAAAGAATAAGGTTAACAAATAACTCATAAAGCTTTTGTAGTGCTTTAAACCAATATTTGGTATGGCAATTTCATCTCGAACGTACAGGACTATGGGTTCAAAAAGTCGCCCTACTCCGTTAGCTATCAATCCATTTTTCTTATATGAATCTGCCAATCTTTTAAATAAAATAAGCATTATTAAAGCAGTGAACAAAATAGAAACTACGTTTTTGGTTATGGAAAAATCTAAGGGTTTTGTATTAACTGGATGATGATTTTCGTCGAATTCCATAATGCCTTCAGCATCGGTATTATATATTTTACCATGATAGAGTTTGTAAAAATTATCTCCCACTTGTGCAACGCTTTTTCCATGTTTGAGTTTGGAGGAAGAAAAAATTTTTAGCCCATTATCCCAAAGAATCACAGGTAAAGGCATGCCAATGTAGACTTTTTCACCGCTTATTTCATCAGTGTAAGACATCAAATTGAAATCATGTGAATCTTCAAGGTGATGATTTATATATGCCTTAATTTCGGATTTAAAATCAAGCCCTTTATTAACCGAAGTTTTAGATTCTTTAGCACTTAGGGAAATAAATCCAGTCAAGAAAAAAATCAGGATGTTCTTATATAATTTATTTGGGATTACTAACAAAAAGCTTATGGTTTAAATTTAGGAGCTAATGTAAGCCTTTTTTAATGAAAAAAATATAATTGAATTCGATTTAATCAAGCAGGATTTAAGATTTTTGAAAGCTGACGAATTTCAATTGTAAGGCAAATACTATAAGGTATAAAAAAGTTCAAAAGTTCAATTTTCTGGATTATACCATCCAAATTAAAAAATGGGTAAATAATCATAAAAAAAGCTAAAAATTTTAACCCACTAGTAATAAAAAATACCCATCCTAATGAACCGTCATTAAATATTGAGCTGATAAGTAAAAAAGAAAAAAAAATTATGGTTATTATGTAATTAAATATATAAGACGTAAATATGAAATTTTCGAACAAGGGTTTACCTATCAAATGAAGAACTAGTATGTGTACAAGAAAAAGTCCAGATATCCAGAGAATCAGTCGAATGGCAAAGAAAAAAATTGATTTTACCAACTAGTTAAAAGTTTCTGCCTTTTTTATTAATCAAAACTAAAATAACAACGATTCCAAAAAAGCATGTAATCAAAATTGGAAGTTTTGAATTAATCTCCCATTTCTTAATAATCCATTGACCCAATTCAGACATAATGTACATGATAGAACCAATTTGAATTGCTAGCCCAGAATAAATCAGCCAATTTTTAGGCTGTTTTTTCACGGCTCCCTTCAAGCTTTGAAACTAATTGTATGTCAGCTTTTTTGCCTTCTTTGTTCATGGAACAAGAAGCATTAAATGTCGCGCCAGATTCAACAATTAACTTTCCAATTATAACCTCTCCCTCAATATTACTTGTACTTCTAAGATTAAGCGACTCTGAGACGAATAGATTCCCTTTAATTTTTCCCTCTACATCTGCATTTCTACAACTCACACCGCCTTTAACAAAACCTTCTTTTCCAACAACAATTTTCCCATTGGTTTTAATGCTCCCTTGGAGCTTTCCATCAATTCTAAAATCTCCTTCAGAAATTATATCCCCTTTAATACTTGTGGAGTTTTCGATTCGGCTATACTGGCCATTGACATCATTATTTTTCATTAAATCGTAGTATTTTATCTTTAATCATTTTATTGTAATCGGACGACAAAACTACGAAATTATTTTTTTTATAGGTCTTTTGTTCTTTATCATTAACTTTCTTTTTCCATTCATTAAACCTTCTGATATTTCTAATTCCGTGAAGAACCAAAAAAGTTAGAGTCTCGTCAAAACGGTCTTCAGTTAAAAACCAACTAGTGATTTCATCATCATTAAGTGCATTCTGAAGCTGGTTTTTAGTACTCTTTATTTCGATAGAGTCTTGAATTCTGTACACAAAAATCCATTTATAGTTAATATAGGTCTTATTTTCTGTTTTAATTTTTTTGGTCATTTGAATTTGAGTAATTATTTCTTCAGCCAACTTTGAAACTGGAGTCTCAGGATATTTAGTTTTAATAATATTTAATTCCTTTTCCCATTGTTCCATTCCATTCAGCCTTCCTTTAGTATTAGCCACTAGCAATTCAAGTCTCGGCTCATACTCAGTCCCACTTAAAAAAACGGATAATGCGGATGCCTTTTCTCTAAGGATATCGAACTCTCCTAATTTGTATAGTTTAAGTAAACTTTTGTACATCAATTCAGGTGTATTTAGTGTTGTACGGTCAAAGTCATTTGGATTGTTAAGTACCTTACTAAAAGCTGAGTCAGGATATTCTGATATAATCCTGTCAAAATAATATTTAGCTCTCTGTGGTAAAGTTTTCTCATCAATTTTATAAAGGTGATAAAGTGCAGGCGCGGCAATATGAGGCGGTGGCTCGAGTTCAATTAAATGGGTGAGTCTATCTTTTGCTAATTTATTGTCTCTAAAACTTTCTTTGTATATCATTCCTAACTGAAGATATGCATTTTGATTGTTTCCAATTATACTGTCTATTACCTCAGGATTACTAGGTAAAGAATTGACATAGTTTTCAGGTTTTTCTACAAAAAAGTTTTCTTGTTCAATAGTTTCCTCTTGCCGTAAATTGGATTGGTCTTCCTCAATAACTGGCCTAATGGCAAAAGCTAGAGCCCAATTTTCAGTATTCGGACGGTTACCCCAAGTTGAGAGAAATTGCTGTTTTCCCTTAATAACAAGTTTGGGATTATAAAAATAAAATTGGTTAGATTTCTCCGCTTTTGTAAATAAGGAGAGTACCCCTTTTTCTTGTTTGACTAATTTAGCTAAGGCCTTGGATTCTTTTTCCTTTATAAAATTTTCGAAAAATTTTACCTGATCTTTTCTATCCATAGATAATAGTCTTAAGATGCTATCGGTCTTTTGAACAACTGTCTCATATTTAATTACTCCATCAAGATTGTCTCGTTCTCTTTGGGTTGTTTTTTTTGCAAGAGTTCCCTCAGGAATTAATGGTAACAAACTGTCCAAGTATCTCCCTGTTAGGACGTATTTTCCACTATCGAAGTTGAAATCAGCCATATCCCTGTAGTTTGCTGCTTTTGTTGGAAGGTCAATATTTTTAGATCTTAGAGATTTAGATAGATAATATGAGCCCAAACTGTCATTTTTAAGACTAAAAAAATGAAGTCCAAGAGCCCGATTTATCCAATGATCAAATATCTCATTTTCAAAATTTTTATTGAGTTTTTCTAGTGCTTCGACCGGGTCAATTTTGTATCGAGAACTTCTGATCTGGAGTTGTTTAATTTTTGCATTAATCCAATATTTTCTGGGTATTTTTCGATTCATTCCTACCACTTGCTCATAAGCCCACACTGCAGAATCGATCTGTTTAAGCTTTTCAAAAAGCTGCCCGGTCAAAAAATAGAAACGTCCTTTATCCTTGTATTTTTTTGATGAGAGCGCCGCCCGTTTGATAAAAACCTTTGCAGAGTCCAGCTGCTGAATATTTACAAATGCCTGGGCTAAGGTAGAATTGGCCATGCTATGGAAACGACTTTTAGGAGTTATATTAACGGCTAACGATCGAAGGTTTTTAATTGCAAGCTCATTGTTTTTTAAACGAATATTTGTTTTTTCTCTCCAGATTCTTCCCTCTACATACGTATTCTTGTCTGAATAATTTTCCAACAAAAAATTAAAAGATTCCAAGGCAGGAAAAAATCTGCGATCAAAATAACGGGCCTTTCCAAGTAAAAGATATGCCTCGTCAATTTTGGAATTACGTTGAATTCCCTTAATATTCATTGAATGCTTTTGAATCGCTTTAACAGCTTTTTCCTCAGCTCTTGAAAAACCAGGGACTAAAGTGGATTGTTCCATTTGTTCTCCATTTAAGGCGATGGGCTCCACCTCCAAAAACTGAAAAAAATTGTCATCGTGAGCTTGCTCTAAAATAGTTCTTCCTACTTCAAAAGCTTCTTTACCATTATAAAGAACATTATACTTAGTGCTCAAAGTATGATATCCTCTATTAATCATTTTATTTTTCTGAGTGGAGCATCCAGAGGTAATGATAAATACCATTATAGTTAGAATAAAAAAATGATTCCCTTTTTTCAACACTAAATTTTAATATTAATAACTCAAATTACCAGGATTTATTATGAAAACCATGCCAAATAGAGCTTTTGTCCAAATAAGATTTTACATTTTTAAGGTTTTTAAAATACCTTTGTGCATTAAAAAATAATATGTTAAAAATATACCCCCTTGTAATTTCAAGTGTCGAAAGAAACACTCGAAATGCTGTTTTAATTTCTTTTGAGGTTACTGAAGAAATTATAGATAAGTTTAAATTTGAAGCGGGACAATACTTGACATTAGAAACGAAAATTGGCGAGAATAAAGTGCGCCGTTCTTATTCAATATGCAGCCCACCTGGTGATGGGCTGCAGGTAGCTATCAAACAAATACAAAAAGGTGTTTTTTCAACCCATGCCAATAAAGTTTTAAAAGCTGGGGAGACAATTATGGTTGGAACACCCAAAGGAGAGTTTAAATATGTTAATTCACTAGAGGAGCAGAGACTGGTAGCATTTGCCGCGGGAAGTGGAATCACGCCGATTATGTCAATTATTAAGACTGCTCTAAATGATAATAAAAGCACAAGTGTTTATTTGGTATATGGCAATAAGACTCCAGAAGATACTATGTTCTATAAAGAGCTTAAAGCTTTAGAAAAGGAATTCTCCTCAAGGCTAAAAATTAAATGGGTTTATAGCAGGGCGAATATTCCTGGAAGCTTTTTCGGAAGAATTGAAGAGGCTATTGTTAAAGATACTTTAAATCAACTAGAGGGTGACACAGATAAGTTTTACCTGTGTGGGCCAGAGGCAATGATTAGTAGTGTGTCGAAAACACTGGAAGAAAAAGGAATAAGTTCCACTAAAATTCTTTTTGAGTTGTTCACCTCCTCAAATCAAGGTCTTGAGGAGGTATCTCATTCAACTTCAGCAACTATGGAAATTATTTATGATGATATCAATTTTAAACTAGATGCTCAAGAAGGTAAAAGTATTTTAGATACTGCTCTCGATAACAATCTGGATGTACCCTATTCCTGCCAAGGAGGTGTTTGCTCAAGTTGTATTGCAAGGATTAAATCAGGTAATGCTGAAATGCAAGGAAATCAAATTCTGACTAAAAGTGAGGTAGAGGAGGGTTTAATCTTAACTTGCCTAGCCTACCCGACTAGCTCTGATATAATTGTGGATTATGACGATGTTTAATATATTTTTTTAAGATTTCTAAAGCCTTTTCAATGACTTTTTTTGGTTTAAGAGACCTAAATGCATCTTCATAGCCAGAAGGAATGGCATTACCATAAACAGAAGTAGGTATTAAAGGATATTTTTTTCTGTCAAGTGTAAGAGAGTTTTCTAGGGGCTGATAAAAGGGAGCAAATCCACAAAAAGGGTGGGTTAGCCCCCAAATAGAAAGAACTGGAGTTCCAGCGTTAGCTGCCAAGTGACCATTAGCTGAATCCATCGATATCATAAGGTCTAAATAAGGCATGAGTTGGATTTGATCATCTAATGATGATTTACCTGCCGTGTTGAATACATTAGTGTAGGCCTTTTCCCAAATAATTAGCTTTTTAGCCTCATTTTGACCTGCTCCAAATAAAAATATTTGGTAATCTTTTTGTAAATAAGCAATTACTTGCTGCATCAAATCTAAAGGATAGGTTTTTCCAGAGTAGGAAGCAAACGGGGCTATACCAATCCATTTTCTCTCACTATTATTAAAAAGATTTAGAAAGTTAATAGGAATAGGATTTTTGTGAGGAAACTCATGGTCTTCAATATTAATTGAAAAACCGAGTTTCCTAAAAACATCTATATAGCGAAAAATATTTGGAGTAAGAGGTTGAAATTTTTTATTTTTTTTTCTTGTTAATAGGTGCTTTTCTATTCTACCCTTATTTATTTGTTTGACCTTAAAAAACTTTGTTTTAAATAGAAATGATAATAAATAGGATCTAAGGACTCCGTGTAGGTCAGCAACACCAGTGAAAGGGGTATTTTTAAGTTCTAAAAAAAGAGTCCAAATTCCTTTAACTCCATTGTGTCTACCTTCAATATCGAGCGGATAAAAATTAAAGTTTTCAAACTCCTTAAAAAGAGGCTCGAAATAAGGTCTACTTACAAAAGTAATCTTTAAGTCGGAGTGAGATTTATAAAGACAGCGAATGACAGGGACCGTCATTGCTACATCTCCTAGTGCAGAAAAACGCAACAGCAATAAATGCGGCTTTTTCATAGATGTATATTATTTATCCTTGTATAAAATGGGGTTGGTGTCCTCATCATTATACATTTTCATCTGCTTGTAAACCTTCATGTACTTATTTCCTGATTCAATATCCTCCAGTAATTGATCAATAGCTTTACTTAGATCAGTACGTTGATCAATTAAAATTTGAAGCTTTATATTACAGTTTTTTTTATGCAGTTCAGTTGCGTCAAATCTCTTGACTTCCTCGTCCATATGATATATCTTAAGCTCTAATATGGATAATCGATCTATAGCCCAGGCTGGGCTTTCAGAATTAACTGTGGCCGCATCTTTAATTGTAACATCTTTATATAGGTCAAAGAAATAATTGTCGATATATTCAACTGTATTAGTCCTATCTTGATTGGAAGCGTCGATTTTCCTTTTTAAATCCATTCCCTTAACTGGATTGATTTTAGGGTCTCTAATTAAATCTTCATAATGCCACTGAACAGTATCAATCCAGTTTTTTTTATATAAAAGATAATTGATAGAATTTACAGGATATGGGTTTTTAAATGGTTGATCTATTGAATTAATTAAATGGTATTTATCGATACTTTGTTTAAAAATTTTGATTGCATTAATGCTAAAAGAGTTTTGACTCATATTTATATCTAATTATATAATAATGCTAAGATACGATTTGAGGTTAAATAAAATTATTGCAAAATGATATGCTAAATTTTTAAAACCTCGAAGTGAAAAAGTTTAAAAAACACAATGAAAATTAATCCTAAAAAAATTAAAGTATTTTTTAATTTTTCAGATCTCATCTTTTCAATAAGATCGCCAAAAAAGAAAGCACTAGGAATAAAACTTAAAAGCCACCTTTCCTGGCCAAGATTTAATCCTAAAAGCCCTATAAAAATACTTAAGTATAACCAAATTTTCATAAATAGAAAAACTGTAGATTTCTCACTCTTTTTTGGATGCATAAAAATTGAAACGTAAATTGAAATAAGTAATATTACAAACCAAACCCAGTCTTCACTGGTTTGGTCTAAGTATCCTAAAGGCTGAATCCTTGGCATATGATTAACCAATCCAAATATATTAGTTGGAGCTAGAGTGGAAAGCCCATAAAAAGTAAAGGGTATAAGTAAAATAGGTAAAAACAGGGCAATTAAACTTTTATTACTAAATAATTTTTGACTGAAAACTACTAAAATGGGAAATACATAAAAAATTAAGAGTGCTTTGTTAAACAAAACGATGATTGAAATAAAAATAGACAAATCGAATAAATACTTATTCTTTGACTTAGAATAAATAGCTAAAAAAAACAGATATTCTGCATAAACTAAGATTAGTCCAATAATTATTTTTGGAATTACTAGGCCAGGTCCATTTGGGAAAAAAAGAAAAATGTATGGGAAGGTCAATAAATGAACCCCCGATAATTTATAAATTAATTTTTTTGATTGCAAAAATGTAACATAAAGAGTAAACAAAGCAAAAATTAGCCATAAAACAAAAATTTCAAGAATATTATTTAAAGCCCATTCTTTATGATATTTAGAATAGTTTATTAAAGAAATTACTACTAGAGAAAAAGCAAATGAAAGTGCATAAGCTCTAAGTCCAACTTTATAAAAAAACTTTAAAATCATCAAGAGTTTTATTATTTTTGCAATATAAATAATCAGCAACTAATGAAGAATTTTTTTGAGACAATAGCAAGTTTATTTGAAGAGTTACTTTTTTCTCCTTTCCAGCTGCTAACTCAGGTTGAGCTTTTTAGTTGGTGGGTATCCAATTGTGTTTCATTTATTTTTTTATTTGTTGGATTTATTGCATCAGCTTACTGGATTAGACAATTACAAAATTTTGATAAAAGCGGTGAGGAAAAAAGAGATTCGTCTGCCCATTCTTTTCTATAAGTCAAAACCTATATCTCTTCTAAAATACATTCCTTCAAAGTTGATTCTTTGAATCTCTCGGTAAGATTGTTTTAATGCGAATTTATGATTTTCCCCATAGGAAGTAACTGCTAAAACCCGTCCACCATTTGTAATTGTTTTTCCATTCCTTATAATGGTTCCCGCATGAAAGACATTGCTATCCTGAACTTTTTGCAGCCCATTTATTTCTTTGCCTTTTAGGTAATCTTCGGGATAACCCCCAGAGACAGCAACGACTGTTGTCGCAGAACGATCATCGATTTCAATTTCAATTTGAGATAAGCGTTTCTCTGCTGCAGCCAATAAAAGTTCTGCCAAATCGTTTTTTATCCTTGGTAAAACCACTTGTGTTTCAGGATCTCCCATTCTTACATTATATTCAATAACATAAGGTTCCTCCGCGACTTTAATCAGTCCAATAAAAACAAAGCCTACATAAGGAATATTATCTTTTTGTAATCCCTCAATTGTAGGTCTAACAATTCTATTGTGTATTTTTTTGTTAAATTTTTTGTCGGAAAATGGAACTGGTGATATCGCTCCCATTCCTCCAGTGTTGAGTCCTTTATCTCCCTCGCCAATTCTTTTATAGTCTTTTGCCAAAGGGAAAGTTAGATAATCTTTTCCATCAGTCAAAACAAAGCAGGAGAGTTCAATCCCTTTTAAAAACTCCTCAATAACAACCTTTGAGGAGGCAACTCCAAACTTTTTGTCAAGTAACATGTTAGCAAGCTCAAATTTTGCCTCATTTAAATCATCAATTATTAGTACACCTTTTCCAGCGGCCAAACCGTCAGCCTTAAGTACGTATGGAGATTTCATTCTATCCAAAAAAGCGTATCCTTCATTAATATTCTCGGCGGTAAAAGAACCATATCGTGCAGTTGGGATTTCATGTCTTAGCATGAAATCCTTCGCAAACTCCTTACTACCCTCAAGTCTGGCCCCCAACTTTTGGGGGCCAATAACTGGAACATACTTTAATGTTTCATCTGAAAGGAAAAAATCGTGAATGCCATTTACAAGTGGGTCTTCAGGGCCAACTAATACTAAATTGATTTGATTTTGTATAACCGCTTTTTTTATACCCTCGAAATTATTAACCCTAATATCTAGGTTTGTTGCAATGACAGAAGTTCCTGCATTTCCAGGAGCAATAAATAGTTTATTGGTGATTTTACTCTTTACCAATTTCCAACAAAAGGTATGCTCTCTTCCTCCGCTTCCCAAAACAAGTATATTGATTTTCTCCATTGAATGTAAAGATAAAATAAGTGTAAATTATTTTGGTTTTATCCGCCTTAAAATCATCCTCCACCGGTATTTTCTTATGAATTTTCCTTGTAATTGATCAACTGTAAATGGAGTCTTATTTTTTTTTGCAATTGAATAGCCCTTAAGGTAGCTCGAAAATACCCTAAAGCTTTGAACAACCATTCCTCGTTTTATAGCAATAATAAGGGTTAATAACCAACCTAACCTCATTCTATAAATTGCCTCACCTTGTAATAAGTTGGAACCTTTACTATAATTGAAACCTGTTGGCTTAAGGTGCTTTACTTTAAGAGAATCATCCACTAAAACTTCCCATTGATAATATTGGGCAAGTATTTCGTCTAAAGTGTCCCAACCAATGGCTCTTCTTAATTTTCCAACCTGAAAAAAGCATTCCTTTCTGTAAGCTTTCAATGCCCCTCTTATATGGTTATTTTGACTCAAGTTTTCAAGTACCCAATTATTTTCTTCTTTAATATAGCAAACCCCTCCCGCCATTCCCAATCTGGGGTTGTTCTCAAAATTTACTTTTAGGCTAGACAAATAATTTGGTTCAAAGATTAAGTCGCCATCAAACTTGCATAATACATCATAATCTTCGTCAAGAATTTCATACCCCGAATAAAAGGCATTGATGGTTTTGGTCCCAGGAAGGTGATCGTTAGAGGATTTGTTTTCTACCTTTTGAATCCAGTCAAAGCGTTTGACGAAATCATTAATGATTAATCCTGTATTATCTGAGGAATTGTCATTTACGACTACAAGTTTTTTAGGTTTTAAAATTTGATTTACAATAGATTGGAGCGTTTGAGATATATATTTTTCCTCGTTGTGAACCGGTATAATTATATAGAAATTCAATTTTTGGGATTGTTTTTTTTAGCAAATACAATGTAGTAGCGCGGAGTGAAGTATCTCAAAAATGTTCTGATTCCAAACCCACGGTTGGGATTGGTCCATTTCTCACTCGCAATTATTTTCCATCCTGTTTTTTCTAAAAGCCAATCAAGTTGCCAATCTTCAAACTCATGATAATGCCTGTCCCAAAGGTCCTTTTTACTCCTGTAAGCGGGAGAAAACCACAGACGCAATGGAACACTTACAACTATCTTTTCTGCTTTAATACTTTTTAATAGCTCATAAGAAGAAAGCAAGTGTTCTAATATTTCAAAAGCGGTTACTACTTCTGCTTTAGACTTAATTAATGCAGATTGATCTTCGTCTAGATCTTCTCCTGATGTGTTTTTAACTTTATAACCTTGTTGCTCCATAAGTTGTGACAATGGATTTTTCACACCTAAGTCGAGGATACTTGAACCCTTTGGTACATTCTTCTTTAAGAAACTAAGCGTTTTTCGATAGCGTTTATCATGGGAGGCGTTTTGATACATATTACCTAATTGGAAGTTGATTTGCTATTTTTCTGTCATTAGATAATCGAGGAACTTTATTTTGTCCACCAAGTTTTCCAATATTTTTCATATAAGTTTGAAAACCTGATTTAACAACTGGTGTAACGACTAAAGTACGCAATACTTTTCCTAAGATTAAATCTTGATAATAAATATTTTGGTTTTGCATGGTTTGATCTAATAGGGCCGCAAATTCATCAATTTTGACAGGAATTTTCTCAAACTCAACAAACCATTCATGATAAGGTAGTCCGACTTTGGGATTGATTTGCGGGGCAACGGTAAACTCCTTTATCTGAATAGCAAAATGCTTACAGGCCTCCTCCATTGCTGTTTCAACCTCCTTACTAATAACGTGTTCGCCAAACGCAGAAATATAGTGCTTAATTCTTCCTGTTACAATAAGTCGATAAGGTAACAAAGAAACAAACTTTACAGTATCCCCTATATTATAACCCCACAAACCTGCTGTAGTTGACAATATGAGAACATAATTGACATATAGTTCGACTTGACCTAAAGTATATCGTTTAGGATTGTTCTCCCAAAATTCTTCAGTTTTGATAAATTCATAAAAAATTCCATTATTGACTAAAAGCAGCAAGCCTCTTTCCATAGGCTGGTCTTGATATGCAAAAAAACCTTCAGAGGCAGGAAATAATTCAATTGAATCTACTTTTCTTCCAATTAATTTTTCAAACATGGGTCTGTAAGGTTCATAATTTACACCCCCATATACAAATAATGAGAAATTTTTAAACTTCTCTCCTACTGGGAGATTAGATTTTTCAATTAACTTTTCAAAGTACATTTGAACCCAAGATGGAATCCCAGCAATTAAAGTCATGTTTTCAGAAAAAGTTTCTTCCACAATAGCATCTACTTTGGTTTCCCAGTCATCAATACAATTATTTTCCCAAGAAGGCATTCTGCTTTTTTGGAGATATTTGGGAACATAATGAGCTACAATCCCAGATAGTCGTCCATAAGTAATTCCATCTTTGGTTTTTTCTAAAATTGGGCTTCCTTGAAGAAAAATATGTTTTCCGTTAACAAAGTTAGCTTTACCAGTTTTGTATATATAATTTAAAAGTGAATCTCGAGCCGCTTTTATGTGGGTTGTCATAGAATCTTTGCTAATAGGTATGTATTTGACTCCAGAGGTAGTTCCACTTGTTTTCGCGAAATAAAGTGGTTTTCCAGGCCACAATACAGATGCTCTCCCTGCTAACATTTTTTCGACGTAAGGTCGTAAACCTTCGTAATCTCTAATAGGTACTTCTGCTTGAAAATCACTATAATCCTTAATTTTATGAAAGTTATGGTCTTTCCCAAAATCAGTGTAAGTAGCTTTTTTTATTAGATTGTTGAATGTTTTTCTCTGAAATTCTAGTGGATTATTAATCCACTTTTTATTTTTTTGGTGGATTATCTTTGAAAACAGTTTTGCCATTATTGACTTAATCATAACCCTTGAGAAAAATCGATAAAATTTGTTGGATCTACGGGATACCCATCAATCCATAATTCAAAATGAAGATGATAGCCAGTGGAAAGCTCTCCTGAATTTCCAGCAAATGCAATAACTTCTCCAGCCTGAACAATATCTCCCTGTGACTTTTCAATTGTAGAGTTATGCTTGTAAACAGAGAGTAATCCATGGTCATGTTTGATAACCACTACATAACCCGTATCTGATGTCCATTCAGCAAGAACGACTGTTCCAACTGCTACTGATTTAATTGGAGTATCTTTGGCTAATGCAACATCAACAGCAAAATGTTTAATTTGGCTATTAAAAGGTTCAGAAATAAGTCCCGAAGCTGGTGAAAATAACATAAATTTGACATTATTTTTGGAGTTTGGAACCAAATTATACTTGTCTTCTTGAATAACCTCCAACCTTAAAAGGGAATCTGCCTTGATTCGGTTAAACTCTCGACTAAAAGACT
>CESD01026967.1_pt1 | contig 13366 bp, 12 predicted proteins | sample 531191 | NCBI WGS metagenome assembly CESD01 (sample SAMEA2622021, study PRJEB7988) | marine metagenome | biome: marine biome (ENVO:00000447); feature: deep chlorophyll maximum layer (ENVO:xxxxxxxx); material: "saline water (ENVO:00002010), including plankton (ENVO:xxxxxxxx)" | depth 188 m
TTAATAGGAACGCCTTCAATTTTAAAGACCCCATATTGAGCTTCTAAATATTCATTTGAATTGTGAAGGTACAGCCCAACTTTTGAGTTAGAGCCTAATCCATGTTCTTCTAGAATATTTGCTATTTTGGCTGCTTTGCTGTCATATTCTTTCCAGGTGACTACTTTTTTAGAGTTTATAAGTGCTGGATCGTCTGGAACAATATCTGAAACTTTTTCCCAAAGATTTGCAAATTGCATTTTCATAAAAAATTCTCCCCTTTTATGATTTAAAAACAGACAATAAACTATCATTGAATAATAAGAATTCCAAAATAAATTTGAAGAAAGTAATATCTATTTTAGGCCCTACAAATACCGGCAAGACCAATCTTGCAGTGGCGTTATCTCAAGAAATCGACTGTAAATTGATAAGTGTAGATTCTGTTCAGGCTTATAAATTTGCAGATATAGGGAGCAATAAACCTAAGCCAGAAGTCCTTAAAAAAAACAAACATTATTTGATTGATATATTAGAACCTAACAAAAATTTTTCTGTTAATTCTTTTTTAGGTAGGGTTGAAAAAGAGTTGAAAGTTAATAAAGACTCAATTCGCATCCCTCTTTTTGTTGGAGGCTCAATGATGTATTTTTATTCTTTGCTTAACGGTATTTCTAAGCTTCCTAGTAAAGACAATCAACTAAGGAAAAAGATTGAAGTGGAAGCTGAACAGATTGGTTGGAATAAAATGCATGAAAAACTTTTAAAACTTGACCCTGAAATAGGAAAAAAAATAAACAGCAATGATTCTCAAAGAATACAACGAGCTTTAGAGGTTAATCTTAGTTCTGGCAAATCTATGAGCGACTTACAAAAGGAATCTAAATTGAAACCCTTAGAGGACTATAAGAAATTTACATTTGCCATAGTTCCAAGAGATAAAAAAAAATTCAAAAACGATTTAAAGCAAAGATTTTTGAAAATGATTCAGGAAGGTCTCATAGATGAAGTATCAAGTATTCAATCAATGTATGAAGGTCAAGACATCCCTGTTTTAAAATCTATCGGTTATAAGCAAGTATGTCAGTACCTTGCTGGAGAACTCACAAAAGATGGGCTGATTGAGAGGGCTACCAATGCAACTTACCAGTATTCTAAAAGACAAATAACTTGGTTAAACAAAATAAAGGTTGATTGTAGGTTCTATTCTGATGAAGATGATAAGGTTATGAAGATTCTTTCTAAGTTAAAAAATTAAATTCCATTCTATAAGCTAACAACATAAAATAAACACATGTCATGGAACGATAACGGAAATAATAGAGATAGAGATCCTTGGGGCGGAAATAACAACCCCCCAGATATTGATGAGGTTTTAAAAAAATTTAAAGCTCAATTCAACTCCCTTTTTGGGGGTAGAAGTTCTGGAGGCTCACCTAAAGGTTTTAGGAGAATGTTACCTGCTGCTTTAATTATAATAGCGGTTATTTATTCTCTCTTTGGTCTTTATACGGTTGATGCCCAAGAGCAAGCTGTTGTTCTAAGGTTTGGAAAATACTCAACAACTAAAGGTCCTGGTATCCATTGGAACCCACCTATTGTTGATACCCGATTTATTGTAAATACAGAAAAACTGTTCACACACACAACTAATTCTTCAATCCTTACAAAGGATGAGAACATAGTTAATGTAGAAATCGCTGTTCAATATAAAAGGTCTAATCCTGAGTTCTTTCTTTTGGAGGCTGCGTCGCCTGAAGATAGTTTGGCACAAGCCTCTGAATCTTCTCTGAGGCATGTAGTAGGCAGCAATTCCATGGATAGTGTTTTGACAACAGGTAGAGAACAAATTGCCTTAGATGTTAAATCTAGACTGCAGGCAAGATTAGATACTTATAAAACAGGAATAGAAATAGTAGCGGCTACAATAAGAGAATCTCGCCCTCCGGAAGCAGTAAAAGAGGCTTTTGATGATGTTGTAAAAGCAAGAGAAGACGAGGTGAGACTTAGAAATCAAGCTGAAACGTATGCAAATGAAGTAGTACCAATCGCTCGTGGTGAAGCAAAAAGAGCATTGGAAGATGCACAAGGATACAAGCAAAAAGTTATTTCTGAGGCTGAAGGTGAAGCATCAAGATTTGACCAACTCTTAATAGAATATAAGAAGTCACCAGAGGTGACAAGAAAGAGACTTTACTTGGACGCTGTTCAATCTGTAATGAATAACAGCACTAAAGTCATGATAGATGTCAAAGAAGGAAATAATATTTTATATCTCCCTCTCGATCAGATTGCTGCGGCATCTTTAAGATCTCAGAATGATTTGAATCAATCTTCTGCAATATCTACAAGCCCAACAACGCTGGATTCAAGCATCCAAGATATTACTGATAGGGTGATTGAAGAAATAAGAAGAAGGCAGGATAGAAGGTAATTATGAAATCTCTTAACTTGAACATTGGAATTATTTCTGTTTTATTAATTCTTATCCTTTCAAATGCAATTTATATTGTAAATGACAGAGAAACAGCCATTCTCCTCAGGTTTGGTGAGATCGTTGAGCCAGAAATAAAACCCGGAATACATTTAAAAATTCCGATATATCATACCGTAAAGAAATTTGATGCAAGAGTTCTGACTCTAGATGCAGTTCCTCAGCCATATTTTACTGCCGAAAAGAAAAGGCTGATTGTAGATGCATTTGTTAAATGGAGAATTATAAACAATGAGCAGTTTTATATTACTTCTTCCGGAGGACAATTAAATTCAATGAGAACTCTTCTTACCCAAAGGGTTGATGAGGGTTTAAGGAACCAATTTGGTACCAGAACTGTCCAAGAAGTAGTTTCCGGTGAAAGAGATCAACTTATGGCAATACTTACAGCAGATTTAAACCAAGTGGCAGCAAGCGAGTTGGGCATAGAGGTTCTTGACGTGAGGGTCAAAAAAATAGAACTTCCTTCTGAGGTTAATGAATCTGTATACAATAGAATGAGAACTGAGAGAGAAAGATTAGCTCAAGAGTTAAGAGCAAAAGGAACAGAAATTGCAGAAGGTATCAGGGCTAATGCCGATAGAGAAAGAACAATAATTTTAGCTGAGGCTTATCGAGAAGCAGAGGAGCTAAGAGGTAATGGAGATGCCAAGGCAACAAATGTATATGCTCAGGCTTACAACAAAGATCCTGAATTTTATGAATTTACTAGAAGCTTAAAAGCTTATCAGTCAACTTTTGAAAATAAATCTGACGTCTTGTTAATAGATCCTGATAGTGACTTCTTTAAATATTTAGATAGTTCAAAAGGAGCTAGTTCAGAATAAACCCAAATAATTATGCCAATTTACAAAACTGGCCTTCCTGATGGTACGGAGGATTTCGTTGGTAAAGATGCCATAATTATTGAAAATCTAAGAGAAAAATTACTAAATAGATTTCATAAGAAAGGCTTCGGTCTCGTAATACCTTCTCTAATTGAGTTTTCTGAAAAACTTGGTGGCGGCTCTAACCAAGAATTAAAGGAAGCTGCCTTTAGTTTTTCAGACAACATTACCGGAAAGGAAATATCCGTTAGACCAGATATTTCTCAGCAAATCGCAAGAATAGATATTGCTCAAGGAGCAAAAGGAGAAAAACGATATTGCTATTTTGGAGAAACTTTAAGGAAAGCAGGAGATTCTCTGACGAAATCTAAGGTCAATTTTAAATCGGGAGTTGAATTTTTTGGAAAAATTAATTCAGCTGCAGAAAAAGAAATCTTAAGCCTTATGATCGAATCGCTTAAATTAACGGGCTTAAAAAAAATAACTATCTCTTTAGGAAGAACTGAGCCTATGAATGACCTAATAGATAAAATGAGTTTGGAGACAACCCAAGAGTCAACTTTAAAAAAAATAATGTCAACAAAGTCTGAAACTGACTTGATAGAATTTTGTAAAAAGTTATCTGTGAAAAAGAATAATTTAAACGATTTGCTTTTATTGGTATCAGCCTCAGGTTCTCAAGAAATTCTAAAAAAATTAAAATCACACAAAAATTCAATCTTTCAATCATCCTCTAAGAAAATAGAAAACCTAATTAAGGTTCTTCCCAAGGGTGTAAATTATCATGTCGATTTCTCAGATTTTCCTGGCTACGATTACCATGAGGGCTTAGTATTTTCAGGGCATGTAGAAAACTATGGATCCGCTATTTCTAATGGAGGCTCCTACAAAACTGTATATGGAAAGGGTTCTTCTAGAGAAGCTATAGGTTTTGATTTAAGTGTTTCTGCTGTTTTAAAAGCCTTGGAGAAAGAAAGTTGAGTGATTCAAATTTAGCAATTTTGGGTCTCCAGTGGGGGGATGAGGGCAAAGGAAAAATAGTAAATTTTCTTTCCTCAGATTTTGCCGCAGCTTGCAGATATCAGGGAGGTCATAATGCTGGACATACTTTAATTGTTAATGATAAGAAATTAGTTTTGCATTTATTACCTTCATCAATTTGCCATGAAGAATCTCTTTCTTTTATTGGTAAAGGAGTTGTGGTTTCTTGTGAGGATTTATTTTCTGAGATTGAAGAAGTCTCTCAGTTTACTAAGGGAATAGAAGATAGGTTAAAAATAAGCCCGGCTTGCGCTACCATTCAGCCTTATCACAAACTATTAGATGCACTTAAAGAAAAATCAAACTCAACAACAACAATTGGAACTACTTTAAGAGGTATAGGACCGGCATATGAGGACAAAGTAGCAAGAAGAGCAATTAGAATAGTTGATCTTCTTTCAGAAAAGAAGTTAAAACATTTACTAGAAGAAGCATTAGATTTTTATAATTTTCTTTTTGAAAAACAATACGGCGAAAAAGCATTAGATTTAAATAAAATATATGAAGAAAATTTAGCATATGGAGAAAGAATAAGGCCCATGTTAGATGACATATCTATGTTAATTAAAAATCTAAATCTGAAAGGTAAAAAGATACTCTTTGAGGGAGCCCAAGGCGCAATGCTAGATATTGACCAAGGAACCTATCCTTTTGTTACTTCTAGTAATTGTTCGCCAACAGGAATTGCAGCAGGCGCTGGATGCGGACCATTAGATGTAAATATAATTTTAGGTGTAGTAAAAGCATACGTTACTAGGGTAGGAGAGGGACCAATGCCAACCGAAATCACTGACGAACTTGGCGACTTAATAGCCAAGACAGGCGGAGAAGTAGGCGCAACTACAGGAAGGCCTAGAAGGTGTGGATGGTTTGATGCTGTTCTTGTAAAAAGAATAGTTGAAACGAATAATATTCAAGGCCTTTGTTTAACAAAAATTGATGTGTTAGATAACTTAAAGGAGATTAAAATTTGTACTGATTACAAACTTAGTACTACTTCAGAAAATTTTATGGAATGCATGGAACTCGAAGACGTTTCACCAGTTTATGAAAGTTTTGAAGGTTGGGATGTACCAACCAAAAATGTTAACGATGTCTCAAAACTCCCTTCGCAAGCCTTGAAATTTATATCTGCGATAGAAGATAGTGTGGGAGTGCCTGTTAAAATTATTTCTACCGGTCCAGATGATGACAGTACGTTAATCAAAGAAAAGATTTAATTCTTAATGTACTTATCCAGAATTGCGTTCACAAATTTGTGACTTGAGTTTTGACCAAACTTTTTCGCAAGTTTTATGGCTTCATTAATTATGATTGGTCTATCCAACGAAGTTTCATTTATTTCATATAAAGCTTGAATAAGAATGGAAAGCTCTATTCCTCCAATTCTTTCTAATGCAATGTTTGAGTGTTTTTCAATAATTAAAGTAAATTTTTCTTCAAAAGGTTTAATTTTTTTTAAAGTTTCTTCCATTGATTTAAGATCGTAATTTTTATTTTGTGACTTAAACTGTCTTATGATGTTGGTGTTAGAATCGCCTGTAATTTTTTTTTGGTAAAGAGCTTGAATAATTAGCTCTCTTTTCTTAGTAGGAGAAAGGCTATTTTTCACTAATCTCAGAGAGGTTTTCTAGCATATTGAGAGCCGATAAAGCATATTCAGCACCCTTATATTCTGCTCTTTCTCTTGCTTCTGCTGAAGTATTGGTTGTCAGCACACCAAAAATTATTGGGATATTTTTGGAAAGAGAGACATTTAAAACCGCATCACTAATGCTTTGTGAAATTATTTCAAAGTGAGGAGTTGCTCCTTTTATGATACATCCAAGCAGAATAATTAAATCGCACTTCTCAGATACTGCAGAAGCTAAAAAAGGCAGTTCATAAGCTCCTGGGACTTTTATACTAATTGGCTCTAATCCAGATTTAATAAGCTCATCAGAACAATCTTTAAGCATTGGTTCTATTATTTCTTCATTCCAATAAGTACTTACTACATATATTTTTTTATCAGAAAGATTTTTCTTCGCCTTTTTTATTTTTGCTTTTGAATTTTTCATTTTTTTACATATTTTACTACTTCAAGCCCAAAACCTGATATGGAAGGATACCTTGTTTGAGAACCCATTAATTGAATTTCTTTTACTCCTAAATCTCTTAAAATTTGAGAACCAACACCTATTCTTCTTGGATCATTTTGTGCGGTAAATTCTTTTCCTGAATTTTTTCTGTTCATTTCTTTGAATTCTTCTACTTTGCTATTATTGCTATCAATTAAAAGTATTACTCCAGACCCTTCTTTTTGTATTTTTTGCATTGCATCGTTTACTGACCATCTTGCTCCGTATTCGTCTACTCTCAACAAATCATGAAAATAATTAGTTTGCTGAACTCTAACAAGAGTAGGTTTAGATTTTGTAATTTTTCCTTTTTTAAGTGCAATATGTGTTTCATTGAAAATAGAATCCTTATAAACAATGAGCGTGAAATTTCCATATGCAGTTTTCACTGATTTTTGATGCACTTTTTCTACTGTTTTTTCATTTAAGATTCTGTAGTTAATCAAATCTGCAATGGTTCCAATTTTTAAGTCATGTTTTTTACTGAATCTTATTAAATCTGCTTTTCTTGCCATCGTCCCATCTTCATTCATAATTTCTACAATAACTGAATTTGGACTCAAATTAGCTAGTCTACAAAGGTCAGTGCTGCCTTCAGTATGGCCAGCTCGAGTTAAAACACCTCCCCTTACAGCTTGAACAGGAAAAACATGCCCAGGCTGGACAATGTCATCAGGCTTCGCGTTATGTTTTGCTGCAACGGAGATAGTTTTTGCTCGATCTGCAGCTGATATTCCTGTAGAAATTCCTTTTGCTGCTTCAATTGAAACTGTGAAAGCTGTTCCATGTCCGCTTTTGTTTTCCTTTACCATCATATCTAAGTTTAGCGACTTACTTTTTTCTTCTGTTATAGCCATGCATATCAAACCTCTTGCATGCTTTGCCATAAAATTAATTTTTTCAGCGTTTACTTTATCGGCAGATAATATTAAGTCTCCCTCATTTTCTCTGTCCTCATCGTCCATTAAAACAATCATGTTTCCTTTTTTTATTTCTGAAATTAATTCTTTTGTCGTATTGAGTTTCATATTTTATTTTCTTCTTGCTATGACTTTTAAGTCGTTTCCGATTTTTGCTTTACTTACTATTTCAAATAAATTTGAGTCAAAAAGAGAGTATTTTGCTTCACCCTTATAAAAGTGCAAACCCTTTTTGCCTAATTTTTCACTAGAGATATAGAAAACGTATTCATCAATAAGATTTAAATCTCCGAAGGCTCCAACCAAGGTTGGACCTGCTTCAAGTAAAAGGCTTCTAGAGCCAAATTCAAATGCTTTTTTAAGAACATCTTTTAAATCTATCTTTCCCTTATTTTCCTTACATTTTTTAATTTCTACATCCCTAAGAGCAGCGCTTTTTTTTATTGAGCTTTTAGAGTTTGTAAAAATAATTTTATCTCCAGATAAATTAAAAAAGGGGATGCTAGAATCAATTTCTACTGAGCTTGAAATAATACCTCGCGTGGGCTGTTTAAATTTTTTAAGATTGATAATCTTTTTGTCCCTAACATTCAATGAGGGCCTGTCTCTTTTAATAGTGCCCGAACCAGTTAAAACTAAATCAGATATCGCTCTAAATTTTTGCGCATCTTTTCTAGATGCTAGGCTTGTTATCCATTTTCTTTTGGAAGAAATAAAGGATGATTTCTCATCTTTAGACATTGCTACTTTTGCTCTCACAAATGGTCTTTTATTTTTTATACTAAAGAAAAAGTTTTCATTTAGGCATTCACAACTAACAGATTTTAATATTTTTAAATTCTTTCCAGCTTTTTTTAGATCTTCAATTCCTTTTTGAGTAGGGTCACGCGAGCCTACGATGATCTTTTCAAAATCATATTCTTTTAGTAATTTTGTGCATGCTTCAGTTTTTCCTTTCTTACTGCAGGGCTCAAGAGTTACATATAACGTACTCCCTTTTAAAATATCTCGATACTTTTTTCCAAACTTATTTTTTATAGAATTTATTGCATTTACTTCAGCATGAGGACCGCCAAAATATTCATAGTATCCTTCCCCAAGAATCTTGTTGTTTTTAGTAATGACACAACCAACCTTTACTCCAGGATTAACTAAATAAGTACCTTTTTTAGCTAAAGCAACAGCTTTTTCTATATAAAATTCGTCATTCATCAGTGAGTTTTTTTACCTCTTCACTAAACTCGAGCGGGTCTTGAAAACTCCTATACACCGATGCAAATCTTACAAAGGCTACTTCATCAAGCTCCCTGAGATGTCTCATTACAGACTCTCCCACAATTTTTGAAGATATCTCTCTTTCCCCTAGATCTCTAATTTCCTTTTTTACTGTTTCTATTAAAGTCTGGAATTGAGCATCGCTTACGGGTCTTTTTTCAAGAGACCTTGCTATTCCTTCTCTAATTTTGGTTTCATCAAAAGGCACTCTCGATTTATCTTGCTTTATGACTTTTGGCATAACTAACTCACCAACCTCATAGGTTGTCCATCTTTCTGCACATCTTAGACATTCTCTTCTTCTTCTGATCTCGTTACCTTCTGTCACGAGGCGAGAATCGATAACTTTGCTTTCTTCAAAGGAACAAAAAGGGCAACGCATAAACTATTGGGAGTAGACAGGAAATCTTGAGCAAAGGCTTTTTACATTTTCCTTAATATCAGAGATAAGCCCTTCATTTTCAATATCTTTAATGATTTCACTTATCCAATCTGCTACTTGGGATACTTCATCTTCTTCAAAACCTCTTCTCGTCACAGCCGGGGTACCAACACGAATTCCTGAAGTAACAAAAGGAGACTTGGGATCATCAGGCACAGCATTTTTATTCACTGTAATGTAGGCTTCTCCTAAGCTAGCTTCAAGTTGTTTTCCAGTTACTTCGTTTTTAATCAAATTTACAAGAAACATATGATTGGAAGTACCATTTGATACTATATCAATGTCGTTTTCTAAAAATCTTTTACTCATGATTTTTGCATTTTTTAAGATTTGTTTCTGATAACCTATAAAGTCATCTTCCATTGCCTCTTTGAAACAAACTGCTTTTGCTGCAATAACATGCATCAAAGGACCTCCTTGCGAACCTGGAAAAAGCGCAGAATTCAATTTCTTTTGAAGCTCCTCATTAGGCCCGGCAAGTATTAGACCACCTCTAGGCCCAACAAGGGTTTTGTGAGTTGTAGTAGTCACTACATCCGCATATGGAAGGGGATTTGGGTATAAACCGGCAGCAACTAAACCAGATACATGTGAGATATCAGCCATCATGTAGGCTCCTACAGAATCAGCTATTTCTCTAAAACGCTTCCAGTCCAAAATTCCTGAAAATGCAGAAAAACCACACACAATTAGTTTTGGTGAATGTTCTTTTGCTAAAGCTTCGACTTGTTCATAGTCGATGTCTCCAGTTTCAGGATTGATGCCATAGCTATATGATTCGTAAATCTTTCCTGAAAAATTTACCTTAGAGCCATGTGTTAAATGCCCTCCATGATCTAGACTCATGCCTAGTATTTTATCTCCTGCCTCTAATAAAGCTAAATAGACTGCTGCATTTGCACTTGCTCCAGAATGAGGTTGAACATTTGCAAAGTCTGCTTTGAAAAGTTCTTTTGCTCTGTCAATAGCAAGTTGCTCTGCAATGTCTACGAATTCACAACCTCCGTAGTATCTTTTACCCGGATAGCCCTCGGCATATTTATTGGTAAGAATAGAACCTTGTGCCTCCAATACTCTTGGAGAGGTATAGTTTTCTGAGGCAATTAATTCGATGTGCTCTTCCTGTCTTACGCGCTCTTTTTCAAGAGCATTCCAGAGATCATCATCGAAAGATTTTATAGATAGGTTGTTACCGTACATTGATCGTTTAATCCAAAAATTGATTATACCTCTTAGTAAGATCTTTTTAAGCTTTACGAGTTTTTATTTTTGTTTTTCTATTAGGATATAAGCTTTTACACATGTGACATATGGTTCCGTCGCAACCTTTGGCAGTGCAATACCCTCGACCATAAAAAATAAATTGTAAATGTAAATTTCTCCAATTCATTTCGTTAAAGAGTTTTTTTAAATCTTCCTCTGTTTTTTTAACAGACTTGCCTGAAGTTAGTCCCCATCTCTGTGCCAATCTATGAATATGGGTATCTACAGGAAATGCAGGTTTTTTAAAATACTCACTAACCACAACTGATGCTGTCTTATGTCCCACGCCTGGGAGTTCTTCTAAAGATTCCAAATCGTTGGGGACTTTACCATTATGTTTACTTATTAAGAGAGCTGAAGTTTTAATAATAGCTTCAGCTTTTTTTGGAGCGAGACCACAGGTCTTTATTAGTTCATATACGGCTTTTTCTCCAAGAGCTAGCATTTCTTTGGGCGATTTAGCTTTTTTGAAAAGATCTTTAGTGACAATATTGACTCTCTTGTCCGTTGTCTGTGCACTCAAGAGTACAGCTATTAATAATGTGAAGGCATTTGAGTGAATCAAAGGCGCCTTAGGATTGGGGTACAATTCGCCTAATTTTGCTTCAACAAAGACTGCTCTCTCTTTCTTATTCACGTTATTAAATTAATTTATTAAAAGTATTTTATCAAAACTGTTTGACGATGATATCTGTATGAAAACAACCTCTTTAAAAAGCAATACTAAAAAGGTTGCCTTAGCGATTAATTACGGTATTATCAATTGTTATAGGGGGAGAAACCTACATATTTTCTATAAGAATTTTAAGTTTCTTCGACAAAATTATTTTTTTAACTCATTGGGGAGGATTCTAAATGAGTAAATTGTTTAAAACAGGCTTGGCGGTTGTTGCCTCATTTTTTCTGGCTTCAACTTTATATGCCCAAGCAACTATTGAGGAAGTAATAGTTACCGCCCAAAGAACGGAGCAAAGTCTTCAAGACGTTCCAATTGCGGTGTCAGCTTTTACTGATGAAATGTTAACCGATCGTCAGATCGAATTTGCCAGTGATATTCAACTTCAGGTTCCAGGTGTGAGCTATTCAGCTACTGCTTTTGGTTCGGGTGGTTTTGCAATTCGTGGTATCTCTAACTTTGCGGTAGCGGCAAGTGCCGATGCAGGTGTGGAGCTACACGTAAATGGACTGCCTATGGGGAACACATCAACTAATGAGCAGGGCTTTTTAGATATGGCCAGAATTGAGGTCTTACGTGGTCCTCAGGGAACGCTATTTGGCAGAAACTCTACTGGTGGAGTAATCAACTTGATTACGGCAAGACCAGATTTAGATGAGTTCTATGGAAGTGCCATAGTTCGTGCCGGTAAGTACAATCAAAAAGAAGCTGAGGTAATGCTTAACATACCTGTTAGCGATACTTTAGGTCTTCGTCTAGCTTATAGCAATATTGAAAAAGACGGTGTTTTCAAAAACATGTACAGCCAATCAACTGGAGACTTTGATTCAAGAGATAGTTATCAATGGCGTGCCACTTTGATGTGGGAAGCAACTGACGAGACAACGTTTACCTTAATCCATAATGCGTTTGATGAAGAATCAAATCGTACCCAAGCAGACGGTGTATGGTGTGAGACTGGAGGAAACTTAGTACAAGGTTGTGTGATGGGAGGAACGCAACAGTTCCAAGCAATTCACCCAATGTCAAATGGTTCAACACTTCCGGGTCTTCTAGGTGGAACGCTAGGTTTTTATACACCTAACATAACAAATGGTGCAGTTGGAACAGGAACAACTTATAACGGAGTAGCAGGTACAACCGTTGAAGATGGTGTGGTACCAAATGATTACTTCACAGCGAATGTTTGGAGGTCTCCTACGCACGATGTGCAAGAATCCAATTCTCAATTCATTCTAGATCATGATTTCGATAATGGTGCACTTACGGTGTCTTACAACAATAAGAAAAGACAGTTCTACCGTGACACCTCTTCACTTTCTAGCGAAGCCAGTGCGATTAGATGGAGTGCTAATGTACAAGCATTACCTTTTTATAAAACCTCTTCAGATCCTAATGGCGCAGGATTACCTTTGGGTTACAGTAATGACCGTATATCACCTGAATGTGCAATCGCAGAGTTCAAAGCCGGTATCTTCTGTCCTAATTCTGCTGGTATTAGAGGAAATCACATCTTACCAGTGTCTGGAGATGCTTTTGCAGGTGACTATAAGTCAACTACCTACGAAGTTAAGTACGTATCTGACTTAGATGGCATGTTTAATTTCTTGGTTGGTGGAATAGATATCTCTAATGAAACTAACTCTTATTATGATGTCTACGCTTCTGGTATTACATTAAATGCTCTGCATTTACCATCAACTATTGCTGCTAGTACAAGAACTGCATATCACGGGGTAATCACTTGTGGAATCATAGGAGCAGCGGCTTGTGCGGCTGTGACTGGTGATGCTGCATCTGGTGCTGCTACTGCAGCCCTTGGAGCAGGTATCTTAACTGGTTTAGCTCCTGCGGTTGCGGCGTATGCTGCCAACGGAGTTACTGTCACAGCTGATGTACTAGCGCGTGACATGGTGTCAAGAATAGATGGTCTTTACACAGAATTCTTTCATAATGTGACAGATGCTTACAATCTAGATTCTAAAGCGATATTTGCTGAGTTCTATTTCGATGTAGCCGATGGTCATAAGTTAACTTTAGGTCTGCGTCAAAACGAAGATGTTAAAAAAGTTAGCGTGAACGCTACTTTTTATAAAGTGCCGTTACTTTCTAATTGGGCTACTGCTTCAGCAGCCGCTTGTGGAATACAAGCCAACGGAACAGCAGGATCTTTAACAGCAACACCTGCAGCTGGAAACGGCTTTGCAGTAGCTGAAACTGCTGCATGTTTTACTTCTAACGGAAATGCATTAGATGGATTACAGGCTAACACTCAAGGGCAACAAGTTGGTCAAACACCAACAGCTACTGGGTTAGGAAACACTAATGG
>CESD01007801.1_pt1 | contig 13357 bp, 12 predicted proteins | sample 531191 | NCBI WGS metagenome assembly CESD01 (sample SAMEA2622021, study PRJEB7988) | marine metagenome | biome: marine biome (ENVO:00000447); feature: deep chlorophyll maximum layer (ENVO:xxxxxxxx); material: "saline water (ENVO:00002010), including plankton (ENVO:xxxxxxxx)" | depth 188 m
GTTATTTTTTATTCTCCAGTCGTTTTTACTCCGCAAAGAGGCAAAGATATAACTAAATTGTATTTAGCTGCTGCCGGAGGTGTTTTTAGTTCTGATAGCGAAAAGAAAGAATCAAAACCAAAGGAATCAAAATTTAGATATATCAAAGAGATTATCCATGATAGACATGCTTGTTTAGAATTTGAAACTGAAATTAATGGTATATATGTTAATGGTATTGACCTTATAACTTGGAACGAAGATAACAAAATAACGGAATTTAAAGTCTTGGTTAGACCCTTGCAGGCCGTAAATACTCTTCATCAGATGATGGGAGAAATGTTAGATAAATTAAAGGTTAGTTAATTGCATTCTAAGGCCCTTGCTTACCTTGTCCATTTATTCACCGCGCTTGGTGTTGTTTTTGGATTTTTAGCCTTAATAGCAACAGTAAATGGAAATATTGTAGAGGCTTTTCTTTGGCTAGCTTTTGCTCTTTTCGTGGATGGTGTAGATGGTACTTTAGCTAGAGCAGTTAATGTACAGAAGAATACTCCTGAGATTGACGGAGCAATATTAGATAACATTATTGATTACTTAAATTATGTTGTCGTTCCAGTGTTTATTTTTTACACACTTAGAATGGTGCCGGATCAATACTTAATACTGTCTTCAGCTTTAATATTACTAGTGTCCTGTTTTACCTTTACAAACTCAAATATTAAGACCGATGATTATTATTTTAGTGGGTTTCCTGCAATTTGGAATATAGTTGTCTTATACTTTTATCTTCTAGGATCTTCTCAATGGAATAATTTATTTTTTGTTATTTTATTTTGTGTTTTGACTTTTATTCCTTTTAAGTACGTACATCCCTTTAGAGTAGTGCAATTCAGGAAAATAACTTTAACTATCATCTCCATTTGGATGGTTACTACAACAGTCTTACTATTTGATGTATCTTTTAATAATGCTCTTTTTAAAAATATAAATTATATGTTATGGCTTCTAACAAATATTTATTTTATGGCTTTAGTGATTTACAGATCAGTAAAATAGTTACGAAACCATTTTAGGCATGTAATGGCAAAAAATATTAGAGTAGTATTCTCCAGATAATGGCTTAGGCCTTCCATGCTTAAGGGTAGCACTTTCGTAAAAGATCATCTCCCCTGGCTCAAGGAGCACTTTATGTAAATTTTTTTTATGATCTTCAATCTCTAAATACCAGTCGCGATTAACCTTTTGATCTATATTGATGATAGTTCCAATTATGTGGGTTTCTTCTCTGTCTTTATGAGAATTAAGTATTGCGCCATTCAGATACATTCTTACCCCGTAAACATAGGTTGGCATGAGTTTCATGCCACTCCAATCCTCAATAAGACCTTGAATTGAAGAATGTATTTCATCTCTTAGCTTCTCGGGCAGTTCTATAGTGATGCTTGACTCTTTATCTCCTTTGACGTTTTGTATATATCCACCTGCTACTTTTTCTTCTTTTTTATTTGCAAGATTTGATTGATAAAATTTATTAATTTTTTTACTTATCTCCTCAGGAAGCTTCTCTTTAGTAAAGCCAACTTCCGTATAAGTTGGTATTTCGTTAAATCTTTTCTTAAATTCTTTAACATTTTTTTTAATTAATATATCTTTATTTAGTAAAGAATCGTCCAGTTTTTTCTTTGGTTGATAGTTATTGAGAACAGAATCTATTGCTTCTTTATCAAATCCATTTTGAACAAGAGTGTAGTAGATATCATCTAAGTTCACTCCTAAAGAAACATTTTCAAGGATCCAATCTAACCAAACCTGCGGAATCTTTTTTGCCATACTCTTAAGAGGGAGTGATTAAGAATTTCTCTCCCGTAGCTTGTTTTGAATACTGCAGTATATTTTCTTCATTAATGACTTCTTCTAAAGATATTTCTTTTGTGTAAGAACTATGAAAGGTAGTACTAATTTCATCTGCAACTCTCTGCCTAAGTTCTTGAAACTTTTCTTGACCTATTTTCCCAATGAATGGTGTTAACAGCCAGCCTCCAAGACCCCAAGAAAATCCAAATGCTCTGGTTAGTGTAGTAGGGGATCTATCTAGTCCTCCATATATATAAACTTGTTTATAACTGTCCGATCCATATCTACTGTATTCAGTTGCAGTTTTATTGGCTGCGACTTCCATGGCAGTAAGGATTTGCCCTGACAATTTACCTCCTCCAGTAGCATCAAAACCTAGAGTAGCTCCTGTTTCAACCAAAGCATCTATTAATTGTTCCATGAAATTTCCATCTGAAGAATTACAAACATAATTTGCACCTAGATCCTTTAATAAAGATACATGCTCTTCTTTTCTTACAATATTAACTAGGTTTACATTATCTTGATTGCATATCTTAATTAGCATTTGACCAAGATTTGAAGCAGCAGCTGTATGAACAAGAGCTGAATGATTTTCCATTTTCATGGTCTCAATCATTCCTAAGGCAGTTAATGGGTTTACAAAACACGATGCACTTTCTTTTGATGAAGTTCCCTCGTTCATTACTAAACAAGCAGAGGCGGGCAGACATCTATAGTTAGAATACATAGAGCCTCCTGCAACACCGACCACTTTTCCAATAAGCTCTTCTGCTCCTTTTCCTGCACTTTCAACAACGCCCGCTCCTTCATTACCAACTGGTAGCGACTGATTCAGTCTCGCATTAACACTTCTTATTAACGATTCAGGAACCTTCATTTGGGCTATTCCTTCGCTAACCTTAAGAGTTGAAATATCTGCAGGACCAAGCAACAAGCCCAAATCAGATGGATTTATAGGAGAGGCTTCAATTTTTATTAAAACTTCACCATCTTTAGGTTCTGGTTTTTCTACTGATTCAAGGCTTAATTTTAAGGTACCGTCAGAAGTTATTTCTGACCTTATTTCGTGTGATATATCCGTCATGTTTATATTTTTTGATTAATCAAGGCTAGTCATTTCGTAACTGTCTACGAGTCTTCCATATTTTTGTTTATCAAACCAGTCGAGTTGTTTTTTTTGCCATTCTTCATCAGCTAATAAAGATTCAAGGGATTTCGCTTGCTCTTCTTTAGAGTTTGATAGCATTACAAAATTGAAAGAATATTTACTTCCTAGTCCGTGTTGCCACAAATCTACTAGAAAACCATGACTTTCAAATATTTCTTTTGCTTCTTCTAGAGCTTCTAGAGTTTGAGTAGCTTTGCCTACTTTAGGACGCCAAGTCCAAACCTGAACAATATAATCGCCAGGGTTGATATCATCTAATGAAGTCATCTGGTAACTCTTCATGGGCACAAGAATATCTTGGCTATTAAATTTTTCTAAAAATGGAGCCCAAGACTCATTGGTGTATGCTTGAGACGCTCTTTGATTGTAGTCATCAAAGAAATCAACCCAAACAAAAACTTTCTCAGCACCTCTTCCAATATTTTGTTGATGAACAATTACAGATTGCCCATTTGATAATCCTAAATCTCTTCCTTCTCTCATTAGATCAGCAGCTTCTTGAAGTTTTCCTGGCTTGGCTTTGTAAAAGTACATATCAGCAATGCCTTCAGCTTTTATCGCAGAAAACGACAAAATTAGTGTAAAAATAGCTATATATTTAAAAGTATTTTTCATCTCTTATTTCTCCTTATAAATCTTTAATTATTAACTATACACTGTATCAAACTTGAACCTAAGTTTTCTAGCTTTAGAATTTTTTTATGTATAATGCATTTCCGTTTTTGCGGGTATCGTATAATGGCTTATTACCTCAGCCTTCCAAGCTGATGATGTCGGTTCGATTCCGACTACCCGCTCCAAGTTTTTAATTAGGAGTACACTACATGTTTGAATTATCTTTATTTAATTCAGCTCAATTTGCTGATCAGGGTTTATCTATTTTAGGAACCTTTTTATTAACTAGTTTAAGTGCTAAAACAAGAATGTATGGTTTTATTGTGTTTCTTCTTGTCAATATTCCAGGTTTGTATTTATTAGTAGTTACAGAATTATGGTGGATCTTAGCTGTAACACCACTTTGGCTATATTTAAACTATAGAGGATTTATTAATAATTACAGAGAACACAAAAGCCAGGGCATAAGTTCTACATAATCTGTTTCCACATATCTAAATCTTCAATTCTTAAGTAAGTGTTAATTTCCTTAACTCTTTCCATGCTTTCATAAGGCTCTGCGCTGTAATTGTGTCCCGGGTAGAGGATAGTTTCGTCTGGCAGAGAAGAAAGTTTTTGAAGACTATGAAACATATCTTCAGAATTTGAACCAGGTAAGTCAACTCTACCGCATCCTTGTACAAATAAAGTATCTCCAGAAACAAGATTATTATTGACTTTAAAACACTGCGAACCAGGAGTATGGCCAGGAGTATGCAAAAACTCAATATCATTTTCTCCGATAGTTAAGTGGTCTCCAGATTCAACTATATTTAGATCTATATCCGACACTCCAGTTACTTTTTTAACCCCTTCAGCTTCAAGCTTGTGGACAAATATTTTAACAGGATCCTTTTCTAGCAATTCAGCAATTCCTTCTATCGAATGACCTCCCATGCCTCCACCTATATGATCTGGATGGTAATGAGTTACAAGAACAGACGCTAATTTTAGGTCTTTTTCTTTTATATGATTTAAAAGAGCATCAATATCCCATGCTGGATCAATTAATGCTACTTCTCGAGTCGACTTGGAACCTATCAGATAAATAAAATTATCCATAGGGCCAACTAGTAATTGTTCTAAATAGAGATCGTCATTCATATTTACTTTATTAATTAAACACCTTCTTTAAAAGCACTTTATCTTCTTTATATCTTTTTCCAGCCAAGTAATAACAAGGTATAGAGATAATACTTATAATGGAAAAGATCACAAGCATCATAGTATAGGGTTCTTGATAATTGGCTGCTTCCATTAAATCGGCACAGACTCCGCCGCCCCAAGATCCAATAGTTAATCCAATTAGGTTTAAAGTGAGAATATAAAAAGCAACAACAGTTGCTCTAATTCTATCTGGAACTAATTCTTGCACGGTACTAAAAGTAGGTCCAAAAAAACAACCCAGTTGAAAATAGCCAATAACAATACCTAACCAAAAAATAAATGTTCCTGGTTCAACGAAGCGATAATAAATACCTATTGGTAATGTTAATAAAGCAAGCCAAAATAAAAACATTGGCCTGCCTTGATCTGTATTTTCTTGCCACCAATCGCTTAAAATTCCCCCTATAAGATTACCGGTCAGTCCTGCAAATACTCCTATCCAACCAACTATTTGAGCAATATTAGATCTTTCAAAGCCCCTTTCTTGAACTAACCATAATTGTTCAAATCCAGAAGCTCCTAAAACTATGTGATAAAAGACACCAGCGAGAATAGTAAATCTTAGGGCTGAAGAAGCCGATAAAGCTTTATATAAAGTCTTTACAATTTCAACTGTTGATTCTTTTGAGAGAGTTTGTTTTTCTTCAGTGCTAGCATTCTTTCTTGGTCTATCTTTAAAGAGGAGTGCGCTTAATCCTAAAAAAAGACCTATACCGCCTAATAAATAAAAACATTTTCTCCATCCTAAAGATTCCCCTAGATATCCGGCGATTAATAAACTAACTCCTACTCCTATGGGTACCCCCATATAGTAAAAACCTGCTGCGAATCCCATTCTCTTAGAAGGAAAAGAATCTGATAATAAAGACATTGAAGTAGGGGTTAATATAGACTCACCCACACCTATAAACATTCTAGGTAATGCCATTGAAACAAACCCTTTTGCAGCACCAGTTAACGCAGTGAATACACTCCAAAGAACTACACCAAATGCTATTAATCTTGGTCTATTAACCATATCAGCTAAAACACCCATGAAAAGACCTGCTATGGAGTAAAAAACAATAAAAGGTATTGTGGTAAGAAAGCCATATTGGGCATTGGTTAACCCTAAATCAGGAACGATAAAATTTGAAAAACTTGCAATTAGTTGTCTATCGACAAAATTTAACAAGTTCAGTAATGTTAGAAAAAAAAGCAGCCTATAAGCATTCAATTGAGTTCCCCTTTTTTCATCATAGTAGCATGAACAGATTGAGAGGTTTAAATAAATACAATTTTCTCTAATTAAGTGTTATAGTTATGTAACACACCTGATTAAAAAGATGAAAAAAAATAGACAGTGGAAAAATTCTGAAATGCGCGCTCTAACAAGAGGCGAATCAATGCACCATTTCTCAATGGGGCAACACTATTACACTAAATCTGAGTGGTATATTTGGTTCTTTAGTAACTCAACTAGGCATACTATATTTCATACCTTTCTGTGGAAGTATGGAGAAGGTGAAATGGTTAGTTATACAGATTTAACTAGATCAGAAAAGGTTGGATCAGTAAGATTAAAAATAGACTCTATAAAATCAACATTACGTGAAGGTCTGTCTTTAGGTTTAATTGAGGCATATAAGTCTAAAAATGATAGAAGGGTAACTTTGTACACATTTCATTCATCTATAATGGATGAAGTTTCTGATTATTGTTTCATGATGCGTAGAAATAGAATGTGGGAATCAGCTTCTTTTATTAGTAATTATTCAACGGAATCTATAAATAAGAAGCTTGCTCAGGCTGGCATGAGAGAAGAATGGATGGAATCTATCAATAGATTCATATCAACATTAGCAAAGACAGCACAAGCAAAATTTGGTAAAGACCAATTACCAAATGTTATCCCTATTAAGCATTCAAAAGAACTAAAAAAATAACTGTAAATATTAGTCTCTTTTTTAATTGAGTCTCTAGTCTCTTGATCTAGAATATGCGTCACCAATGGACTGGTTATAGAGGGTGAGTCCGCATTTGATTTCACCTACCTTCCCAGGATTAATCTTAGGGTCGGGATTCACTCTCTATTCATTGAACATAGCTGTCCTTCCACCATCAACAACTAAATCTTGGCAGGTTACAAAACTACCTGCTTCACTTGCTAAATAAAGTGCTCCTTCAGCAATATCTATAGCTAAACCAGAGCGTTTCAGGGGAACGGCTTTTGCGAGGTTACCTTTTAGCTTCCTAAGTTTATCTTTATTTTCTTGATCTGATAATGTATTCGCTCTTTGCGAACCTCCCCAAAAAATAGGAGTTGCTATAGCTCCAGGAGATATTGAATTAACTCTAATATTATCAGGACCCAACTCTACTCCTGACATTCTGGAGTAGTGTGTTACACCAGCTTTCAAAGCAGCATATAAAGGGTCTCCTTGTCGATAGCGAAGCCCAGCAATACTTGAGTTATTAATAATACAGCCTCCGCCATTCTTTCTCATAGGCTCAATAGCATATTTTGTTCCTAGGATTACACTAGCTAGCAGTAAATGGACTCCATATTCGATATCTTTTTGAGTGACGTTTTCAATACCTGCTCCAACCGGCCCTCCAGCATTATTAAATAAAATATCTAATCCACCAAATTCTTTAACCGTTTCTGATACTGAGGATTTTATATCTTCTTCGTTAGTTACATCTGAAAGAATATATTTACAATTTTTTCCTAGTTCGTCTTTAAGTGACTCACCTTTTTCTTTAGATCTTCCTGAAATAACAACTTTCGCTCCTTCTTTGATAAACAATCGAGCCGTTTCAGCTCCAATTCCACTAGTTCCACCAGTTATTAGAGCTATTTTATTATTCAACTTTTTATTCATTTTTATTCCTTATTTAGGCATTCATAAGTTTTATTAATTAATTCTAATGATCGTCCGTCTGCAGCAAAATTATTTTTCATTTGATTCATGACATATGAAATTCCTACATTATTTTCAGGATCTCCAAATGCGCATGAGCCACCCCAACCCGAATGACCAAAAGAATCTTTAATAGGCCCATAAATAATTTTATGCATATTCATTACAAATCCTGCGCCCCATCTAGTAACAACATCCAAAACTAAATCTCTATTTGTTATTCTATTTTTAGTCATTTGTTTAATCGTATCTTCTTTAAGAATTTTCAATGTTGGATCTTCAGTCACTACAAGACTATACAGCTTGGCCAATCCAGAAGCACAGCCTTGTCCATTTGCAGAAGGAATTTCTGCAGCTCTCCAATCTCGAGAATTTTGAAGATTAATCAAGTTAGGACCTATAGCAGTTGCTTTTTTTGCATCATTAATTTCTGTAGAAACTTGAGATCGATTTTCTTCTTTAGGGAAGGGTATCATTTCAACAACTCTATTTTCCTCTGATTCCGGAAGCCCAATAAAAAAATCTATATCATTTGGATTGCCTATTTCATCTGCGTAAAAAGTTCCTAAAGTTTTTCCGGTGACCCTAATTATCAACTCCGAAGTCAGCCAACCATAGGTCATCGAATGATATCCAGAGGCAGTTCCTGGTTTCCAAATTGGACTCATAGCAGCTAATTCTTCAGACATAATTTGTTGATTGTAATAATCATGAACATTATTTGTTGTAGAACCACAAATTCCAGCTTGATGCGATAGTAGCATCCCTATAGTTATATCTTCTTTACCATTGCACCCAAATTCAGGCCAGTAATGAGAGACCTTTTCTTCATAGTCTAAAAGACCTTTTTCAACAGCAATAGCACAAGTCAAAGCAGCTACACCTTTAGTAGTTGACCAAACAGTTGCTAAGCTATTTCTACTCCACGGATTGGTTTTTTGTTTATCTATATACCCACCCCAAATATCAATTAATGCTTTACCATCTTTATACATAGCAAAAGATGAGCCCACTTCTCTTCCTGAAGAATGCAGTGATTCAAACATTTCTTTAACTTCTAAAAATTTATTATCGCAACTACCCTGTATTTCCATATTTATTTATGACTTTGAACCCCTTAAATTTATTATTTATATGAAAGAATCCAAAACCAAAGCCTCCAATACTCAATTTATCATTTTCTATCACTAAATTTTGAGTTATTTTTTCACTAACTATGCCAGAGCGTTTAAACTCAATCTCTATTTCATCAGAAGAAAAATTAAACAAACAAGCTATTTGCTTAGTTCCTATTCTTTTAAAAAAAAGTATTGAATCATTTGTTTCATGAAATTCAATTTCACCATCTACAAGAGATTGTTCGCTTTTTCTATATGAAATGAAGTCTTTGTAAAAATTTAAAACAGAATATTTATCTAATAATTGAGTATCCACTGATCTTTCTTTTTGTGGGGCCTTAACTGGTAACCAAGGCGTAGTCTCCGAAAATCCAGCATTATCCATGTGTGATTTCCAAGTCATGGGAGTTCTGCATCCATCCCTGCCTTTACTTTCAGGCCAAAACTTTATTCCTGGAGGATCAGTAAGTTCCTCAAAATCTAATTCAGTTTCAATTTGACCTAATTCTTCTCCTTGATAAATACAATATGATCCTCTTAGGCTAAGTAAAAGCGCACATGTTAATTTTGCAAACTCTATTGAATTTTTTGATTGACCCCATCTTGATACATGCCTAGTAACATCATGATTAGAGAAGCTCCAGCAAGGCCAAGATGTATTACCTAGTTCAAAGAATCTCTCTAAGGTTTTCTTAATATGCTTAGGACTAAATTGATTGCCTAATAACTCAAAGCTATAAGCCATATGAAGTCTATTATTTTTTGTGTATTCGCTCATAATCTCTACTGCTCGATGTGAGTCACCAATTTCGCCTACAGATGTTTTGTCTGAGTATTCATCTAATAGACTTCTAAATTTTTCTAAGAATTTTAAATTCTCATTTTGATTTATTGAATGGATTTGATTTTGAGCGTAGTAGGGGTTTATCGGCGGCACATCAAATTTTTTTGGACTAGGAGGGTTGTCTCTTAGGCTTTGATCATGAAAATAATAGTTAGCAGTATCTAATCTAAATCCATCTACTCCTAGCTCTAACCAAAATCTACAAGTATCTAATAGCCAATTCTGCACTTCCTGATTATGAAAATTAAAGTCTGGTTGACTGGGTAGAAAGTTATGTAGGTAATATTGATTTCTTTGGGCTTCCCATTCCCAGGCAGAACCTCCAAAAACTGAAAGCCAATTATTAGGAGGAGAACCATCTTTTTTTGGGTTAGCCCACACATACCAATCTGCTTTATCTGAGCTCTTACTACTTTTACTGTCTTGAAAAAAAGGCATTTCATCAGAACTGTGCGAGAGCACTTGATCAATGATTACTTTTAGCTTTTTACTATGAGCTATCTTTATCAGATTTTTAAAATCTTCTAAATTTCCAAATAGCGGGTCAATATCCATATAATCACTGACGTCATATCCCATATCTTTCATAGGTGAAGTAAAAATTGGGGAAAGCCATATTGCATCAACACCTAAGTCTTCTATATAACTTAATTTTTGAATAATTCCATTAATGTCTCCGACACCATTCTTTGAAGTATCAAAAAAAGACCTTGGGTAGATTTGGTAGATTACTGCACCTTGCCACCAGTTTTTCATCTATTTAAGATTTGCTTTTATCCAAGTCCGTAGACTCATTTCAAATTGATCTATTGATTTATATTGCTTCATTGGACCACTTAAGTTTTCTAAAGCTAGCTGGAGGCTTTCTAGTAAGCTTTTATCTTCAAGTAAGGATAGAATCGGATCTACGTATACGCGTATGGTAAACAAAACTGAATCATTCATAGGTAGTTTTCTGATTGTCTGTCTCTCAACTCTCATGAAGAGCTTACTTGCTTGCGTTTCTGTAAACTTAACATTTGGTTTACTACTCACTGGTTGAAAGAGTTTAGGGCTATCATAGATCGACCAGTTGAATCTTTCTAATATTCTCTCACTAGGAAGTTTATCGAAAATTTCATCAACTCTTTGCCCTATGCTTTCTTTATAATTGGGAACGCCTTCATGCAGATCCATTAATGATTTGGAAAATTTTTCTATCAATGACCAATGCGATGGCGCACTTAAAGAAGCTGCTGTTAAGAAGAATTTACCATTTTTAGGGCTCATTAAGACTAAATCTTCTTGGATCAATAGCGAAGCTAATTCTATAGGGTTTTCAAATTGATCTAACGCATAGAGATCTTTTGTACTTTCAACTAAGACAGAATCATTTTTAATTTTATATTTCTCTGGATGAAAACTTTGTAAATACCCTAGTACTGTTTCTAGGACTTCAGTTTGTTCTCTTTTAACTTGATTATTAACCTGGAGAACTTCTTCTCTATTATCTTTAAGAAGATTTTTTTTTAAACTAATTTCTTCTTCAAACTTATGGTCTATATCTAGCCATTCTAATTCTGAAATAGGACTAAGCCCTATCTTAACCCCTCCATCTCCATTAAGGTAAGGTGTATATTTTGGTAACGTCAATCTAATCTAAACCACGTTTCTTTAACAATGGTTCAATTGTTGGTTCAGAACCCCTGTAATTTATATATTGAGTCATCAGGTCCTCAGTATTTCCAGAAGCATATACATATTCTTTTAGTTTTGAAGCTGTTTCTTTATCAAACAAGCCCTTTTCTCTAAAAGGCTCAAATGCATCTGCTTCTAAAACTTCGGTCCATAAGTAACTGTAATAGCCTGACGAATAACCTCCCGCAAATATATGTCCAAAATAAGTACTTCTGTATCTACTCTCAATTTGAGGGATTAATCCAAGATCAGCAAGAGTATCATCCTCAAATTTATCTATATCCTTAATGTCTTCCTCACTATTATGATAGGCCATATCCAGATATGCAGCTGCCACGTATTCACTAGTTTCAAATCCTTCGTTAAAAGTCCCAGCCTCAGAAATTTTAGCCAACAGTGTGTCCGGTATGGGTTCTTCGGTTTTATAGTGAAGCGCAAAAGTTTTAATTACTTCTGGTTCACGTGCCCAGTTTTCCATCATTTGTGATGGGAATTCTACATAGTCTCTTGTTACAGAAGTGCCTGAAAGGCTTGGATAATTAGCATCAGACAATAATCCATGTAACCCATGCCCAAATTCATGAAATAGAGTCTCTACCTGTTCAAAAGAAAGCAAAGATACGCCATCCTCATTTTCAGGTGGGAAGTTACAAACGTTCACAACTATGGGTATTTCTCTTCCATCAAATTTACTTTGACTTCTGAAGGTATTCATCCAAGCACCTCCACCTTTATTTGGCCTTAAAGTAAAATCGGTATAAAAAATACCAATTACTTCTTTCTGCTTATCTAGAACTTCAAAACTTCTTATATTTTCTCTGTATTTAGGCAGATCATCTCTTTCAACAAATGATATTTCAAAAAGTTTAGAAGCAACTTCAAATGCTCCTTGTAATACTTTATCTTCACTAAAGTACGGCTTAACTTCTTCTTCCGTAAAATTATATTTTTGTTGTCTGATTTTCTCTGAGTAGAACCACCAATCCCAAGCCGCTAATTCAAAATTTCCTCCTTCTTCTTTAATCAAATTTTGCATGTCATCAGCTTCTGATTTTGCTTTAGCAATACCTGGATTCCATATTTTTTTTAACAGGTCATCAACTCTGGAAGTTGTCTTAGCCATGGTATTATCAAGTACATAGTCAGCATGTGAATCAAATCCCATTAATTTTGCTTTTTCTTTTCTTAATGCCAACATGTTAGCTATGATTGACTTATTATCGAACTCATTATCGTTATCACCTCTTTGTATATAAGAGTTATACAGTTCTTCTCTAAGCTCTCTTTGAGTTGAGTAAGTTAAGAAAGGGTACATGCTCACCCTAGTAGGTTTAAAAACCCATTTTCCTTTGTGACCTTCTGAGTCAGCTAGCAATGCAGCTTGCCGTATTTCTTCGTCTGGCAGTCCATCCAATTCGTCTTCATTCTCAATTACTAAACTAAACCCATTTGTTTCTTTTAGTACGTTTTGATCGAATTTAACAGATAACGTAGAAAGTGAGCTATTTATCTCAATCAACCTTTTCATTTCAGAATCAGAAAGATTAGCTCCAGATCTAACGAATCTTTTAAAAGTTTCATCTAGCAGTCTTGATTGCTCGGTGGTTAATTTAAGAGAATCTTTTTGTTCATATAAAATTTTTATTCTAGTAAAAAGATCTTTATTTAAGAGAATACTGTCACTATGAGAGGATAAAACTGGACTTATTTTCATTGCTAATGCATCCATTTCATCTGAAGTATTCGAGCCCAGTAAGTTAAAGAATACACTTGATACCTTATCAAGTATTTTTCCTGATCGTTCTAGCTCAGCGATAGTATTCTCAAAGGACGGTTCTTCCTTGTTCATGGCTATAGACTCTATATCTAATAAATGTTGTTTCATTCCTTCTTCAAAAGCTGGTTCGTAATGCGAGAACTCAATTTTTTCGAATGGTGGTATTTGATAAGGTGTATCATACTCTTTTAAGAAAGGGTTCATTTCAGC